>Ga0100393_10005018_pt1 | contig 12025 bp, 5 predicted proteins | sample CryGeymeta201517_FD_81546 | JGI IMG/M metagenome (GOLD analysis project Ga0100393, IMG submission 81546) | Groundwater microbial communities from Crystal Geyser aquifers in Utah, USA - Crystal Geyser metaG 2015-17 | ecosystem: Environmental > Aquatic > Deep subsurface > Groundwater | place: USA... | reverse complement strand
CTACGGCCACGACTTCGTCAATCAAGAAGCAGTCAAAGTCAATGACCATGGAGATGGCAAAGGCCAGGCGGGCCATCATGCCAGAGGAATAGGTCTCGGTGGGCTCCGTATAGTATTAGCCAAGCTCGGCGAAGTCTTCTACAAAGTCAATTTTGTCTTCGAACGGCGTGCCATAGACGCGGCAAATGAACTTCAGGTTGTCCAGCCCGGTCAGTCGCCCCTGAAAGCCCCCCGCAAAGGCCAGTGGCCACGACACACTCATGCTGCGTTTGATGTGCCCGTGGGTGGGTTGCTCGATACCGCCAATCAGGCGGATGAGCGTGGATTTGCCAGCGCCGTTGTTGCCCAGAATGCCAACTTTTTCACCCGGCGCAATGGTCATATTGAGGTCTTGCAATACCGCCACTTCGCCATGGCGTGTGGGGTAGTGCTTGCTAACGTTCACAATTTCAATCATTTGGGCGTAGCCGTCTGGCTGATGATGCGGGTGTTGGCCAGACCCAGCAGGGTGAGGACGGCATTGATCAGGGTCATGTAAACCATGTCGTAATGGGCGTGAATGGCGGAGCCAAAGTAGCCCTCGCGCAAAATCTCAACACCGTGCACCATGGGTAGCAACAAGATGATGTCTTGCGCGTTTTTGGGCAATGCGTCGACCAAAAACGCCGCGCCAGACAAGGGAAACAGCAAGTACGAGGCCGGGTGCCAAGTTTTTTCAATGACTTCGGTGCGCTCGCTCACGGCTCCCAGAAAAATGGCCAGGGCGGTGCCAAACCAAGCCAGCATGAACCATCCAAAAAGCACTTTCAAAATGTCTTCTGGCAGCGACATCCAGCCAAGAAACGTGAAGAGTGACGACAGCACAATGAACGACATGGTGGCGCCCAGCACTTCAAGCGTCAGGCGGGCCAAAAAGACATCAATGGCGCGCACATTGCGGTGGTACATCAATTGCATATTGGGTCCAAGACCGCCTATGGTGCGCCCGGGCATGTTGCGCCAGAGCAAGACCGATGAGTAGCCGGTGACGGCAAAGGCAGCAATGGGTAAATTGGACCCATGCCCTGCACCAGAAAAAGTCCAAAGCGCGGTGACACCCACCGTAAACATCATGGGTTCTAAAAACAACCACAAAAACCCGATGTTGTGGCGGCCGTAGCGCGTGAGGCTCTCGCGAATCAAAAGAGCGCCAATCACCCGGCGCTGAATGGCCCAGGAGTGCAGCAGTGTGGAACGGTGTGTGCCTTGCATGGTGCAGACTTTTTGTTTTAGTCCTGGTGCTCACGCACACCGGCAATCAGCATGCCCAGCACGCCCCAGGCCAGCAGGCCGAGCATGAAGGTGGCAAAGACGCTGCGCAGGCGACGCGGCTCCATGGCAATGTCTGGCAAGCTGGGCTGGGCAATGCGCTCCAGGTACACCTGTTGGCGCAAGGCCTCGTTGCGGGCGCTTTCCAGCGAGACCAGGGCGCTGGCGAGCTGCTTTTCGGCCAGATCACGGTCAATGGCCAGGCGCTGGTAGTCGGTGGCTTTGTTGACCAAGGATTTTTGGTTGCCGTTGATGTTGGCGTTTTCTTTTTGGATTTCAGCGCGCATGACCATGGCGCGGTTTTGCAGTGCCGGAATTTGCGGGTTGGCTGGCGTGAAGGCTTTAAGCTGGGCCAACTGGGTGGTGGTGGCCAACAGGTCGTCTTGCAACTTGGTGATTTGCAGCAGTTGGGCGGTGGCTTGGCGCTCGGGGTCGATCACGCCATTTTTGTTGCGGTAGGCGGTGAGTTGCAGCCCGGCCGCCTTGGCCTTGGCTGCGGCCTGGGTGACCTCGGCCGTGGCAAATTTGATCATGTCCTGGCGGCCACGCTCGTTGATGCGGTTGACCAGCACTTCGCTGAGTTCAAGCAGCTTGCGGTTGGCATTGGCAGCATCTTCAGCGGTGAAGGCACGGGTGGTGAGCGTGGAAATGGATGAGGTGCTGTCGGTTTGCACCAGCACCTTTTTCTGGTAGTAGCGGTGCAGGGCTTCAAAGCTGTTGTCGCCGTCGATGGCGCCAAAGCGGCTGAACAGGTCAACATTGGGGTTGCCAAAGGCTTTGCCAATGGCTAGTTCGTCGTTCAATGCCTTGAGCGCATCGCGTGACAGGATGTAGTCTTGCACAGTGTAGGCATCGGCCTGGTTGCTGGAGAAGCCTGCGCCCTTTAACACCAGCCCCAGCGGTGAAGCGGCTTGCTTTTCAGGGCTGCGAACCACGAAGCGGCTCTCGCTGATGTAAACGTCTGAGGCCATGAAGCCAAAGTAAACAGCAGCCAATAAGGTGGGCAACGCGACGGTAAGCCAAAACAGTCCGTTGAAGCTGCGTGCCTGGTTTTTGAGTTTTTGAATCATGCGAAAAAAGGTGTTTGTCAACGTTTGGTTTATTGTCGCGCCAGTTCTTCAGCGACTGCTGCAACAGTTAGCTTGATTTGCGCCTCGGTGTGCTGGCAGGACATGAAGAAGCGCAAGCGGGCGGCCTTTTCAGGAACAGCGGGAAACAGGATGGGTTGCACGCTGATGCCGCGCTGAAACAGTTCCTCAGACAACCTGGCCGCGCGAATGGAGCTGCCGGTAATGACCGGGATAACGGACAGGCCGGAGCTCAAACCCGTGTCGATACCATACTCTTTGGCAAGCTCATAAAAATAAGCGCCACGAGCCTGTAGCCTTTGTACTCTTTGCGGCTCCAGCAATAGTTTTTGCAGCGCAGCCAAGCTGGCTGCAGCCAGCGGGGGCGCCATGCCCACGCTGTACAAAAAACCCGGGGCCATGAATTTGAGGTGCTCTACCAGTGCGGTTTCACCCGCAATGTAGCCGCCGCAACCCGCCAGCGCCTTGCTCAGGGTGCCCATCCAGATGTCAACGTCATGACCGGCCACGCCAAAATGCTCACGAATGCCGCGCCCGGTGGAACCCATGACACCGAAAGAATGCGCTTCGTCAACCATCAGGAAGGCATGATGGCGGCGTTTGATGTCGATGAACCGGGGCAGGTCGGGGTAGTCGCCGTCCATGCTGTAGATGCCTTCGATGACGATGAGAACGCGCTCGAAGTGGTGGCGTTGCTCGGTCAGCAGTGCATCAAGGGCCGCCCAGTCGTTATGCGGGAAAGGCAGGCGCTTGGCACCTGAGAGTTGCGCACCTTGCAGCGTGCAGTTGTGAATGAGTGCGTCGTGCAGCACCAGGTCTTTGGGGCCAAACAGGTGGCCGATGGTGGACACGTTGGTGGCGTGGCCACTGACAAACACAATGGCATCGTCCACCTCATACACATCAGCCAGGGCGCGCTCGAGCTGCCGGTGTAGCGGGCGCTCCCCCGCGACAATGCGGCTGGCAGACACGGTAGTGCCGTAGCGATCAATGGCGGCTTTGGCGGCATTGGACACGTCAAGGTCGCCGGAAAAACCGAGGTAGTTGTAGCTGCCGTAATTGATCAACTCGCGCCCGTCAATGTGGGTGGTGGCACCTGCCACCCCCTCATGTTGCTTGAAAAACGGGCTTTTGATGCCCAGGCGCTGCGCCCCGTCGTTGATGATACGAATTTGCTGGTAGCCCGGGTGTAGGTCAAAGCGGTAGTAGGCGTCTGGCACCGAGTCCGTTGACCGGCTAAACAGACGCTGGGACGGCGCTTGCGGTGTTTGTTGCGCCTGTTGCAATCGCCGCTCAAGGGTTGCCTGAATCAGCTTGTCTTTGATTTGGGCACTCAGGCCCTTGACACCTTTGTGCGTCTTCATTGAATGATGCGCTGCGGTTGGGCGGCACCTGCAACACTGTCCGAGTCAATCTTGCGCACCAGCAGGCTGATGGTTTTGCTGTCAACGTCGGACCCGTGCTGGGTGGCCACATGCTGCACTTGGTCGGCAGTTGAGCTTTGCGGCGCAGCGTCTTCGTCGCCAGATGCGGTGGGTTTGAGCTGGCTGATGAGCTTGTCTGCCAGCTTGCTGATGGTGGGGCTCTCGCTCAGGGCCATGACAGACAGTTGGATACCAAAACGGCTTTCAATAGCCAATACCAATTCAACGCCCATCAATGAGTCCAGACCGAGCTCATAAACCGAGCGATCGGGGTCAATTTTGTCAGGCGCCATGCGCAAAATCTCTGCCACCTCGGCTCTGAGCAAGTCTTTGACAGCCGCACTGAGTTCTTCGGGGCTGAGTTCGTCAAGCAGCCGGTGGATGTCGTCGCTTTTGCCTTCGTCAGACTTGGCATCGGTGTCGAATGCGGCCAGTTCTGCAAACTTGGGTTCGGTGGCGCTGGGCAAAAAGCGACTGAGCGCGCTCCAGGCAAGCTCCATCGCGCCGAGGTCTGAGCGGTTGGACACCAATAGCTCTTCCAGGAGGTCAAGGGCATCGCTTGAGAGGATGGTTTTGCCGCCCATGCGGCTTTGCAGGGCATCCTTGATTTTTTCGTTGCGCGCAAGAAAGCCCACGTCGTCAATGGCTCCCCAACGCACACACAGGGCTTGCAGCCCAGCACTGCGGCGCGCTGCAGCGAGCGACTCAAGGTAGGCGTTGGCCGCCACGTAGGAGCCCTGGCCCGGGTTGCCAAAGAGTGTGGTGGCCGATGAGTAGAGTACAAAAAAGTCGAGTGGGAGCAGGCGGGTTAAATCATGCAAATGTCGTGCACCCAGAATTTTGGGAGCATAAATGGCGGCCAGCTGTTCATGGGTGGTGTTGCGTGCCAGTGCGTCGTCAATGACAACTGCGGCATGAACTACGCCGCGCAAAGGTGGCATGGTGGCGGCCATATGGTCAAACAGTGCGGCAAGTGCCGGTAGGTTTGTGACATCACAGGCTTGCGCCAGGACCTTGACACCCTGGGCTTCAAGGGCAGATATGCCGCTGAGGGCTTCGTCAGACACCGGGCCGCTGCGGCTGATGAGCACCAGATGGCGCGCGCCTTTGCCAGCCAGCCATTGGGCCGTTTTGAGACCAAAGCCGCCCAGGCCACCAGTGACTAAATAAGTTGCGTCGGCAGAGAGGCTTAGAGGCCGTTGCACGCTGATTGGCGTGTGAACGTGGTTGATGCCGTTGCGGTAAGTGACCACAATCTTGCCAATGTGGCGAGATTGCTGCATGTGGCGGAACGCATCGACCACGTCATCAGCTTCAAAAACCTGATAGGGCAAGGGGTGCAGCACGCCTTGCGCAAACAGAGCCAGCACCTCTTTGAACAGCGACTCGGTAAGCGCGGGCTGGGCTTGCATGAGCTGGTCTGCGTCGATACCAAAGTAAGAGATGTTGTTGCGAAAAGGGCGTAAACCTACTTTGGTGTTTTCGTAAAAGTCGCGCTTGCCCAGTTCCAGGAAGCGGCCGAAGGGCTTGAGGATGCTCAGGTTACGGTTGATGGCTTCGCCAGACAGTGAGTTGAGCACGACATCGACACCCTGGCCTTGCGTTACCGCCATGATTTGATCGGCAAAGGCCAGCGAGCGGGAATCAAAGATATGGTCTGCACCCAGCAGGCGCAAAAAGTCGCGTTTTTCATCAGACCCTGCGGTGGCAAAAACCACGGCTCCAAGGTGCTTGGCAAGCTGGATGGCGGCAATGCCGACACCACCCGCGGCACCATGAATCAACACCCTCTCACCAGGCTGCAGGCGGGCCAGATGGTGCATGGCGTAATACGCGGTGAAAAAGGTGGTGGGGATGGTGGCGGCTGCCTCAAAAGAGATTGCACAAGGTAGCACTGCAACAGCAGAGTCTCGGGTAATGACCTGGTTGCCGAAGCAGGACGAGCCAAAGGCCAGCACGCGGTCCCCGACGGCAAGGCCAGTGACTGACGCGCCCAACGCAGTAACGACACCCGCGCACTCCAGGCCCAGGGTGGGCCCGGCAAAGCCGGATTCAACGGCTTCATCCGAGAGCATGCCCAGGGCGTACATGACATCGCGAAAATTCAGGCCAGTGGCTTTGACTTGAATGGCCACGTCGTCGGCTTGCAAGTCAGGGCTGACGGTGGATTCCCAACGCAAGTGGCGCAACTGCCCAGGGGTGGCAAATGACAGGTGCACATGGGTGTGCTCGCCTTCGAGAGATGGCGCTTGTAAATGCCGTGGTACCACACGCAAGCGGGGGGCAAAACGCTCGCCAGACGCGGTCAGGATGACTTCGCGCTCGTCGGATGGCAAAGTCATCTCTTGCCGCATGGCCTGAACAATGGCAGGAACAAAAGGGGCACCTTCAGGTTGGGGCTCCAGGTCTAACAAGCGCACGCTGAGGTAGCCAGGCTCATTGAGCAGGGTGCGACCCAGACCATACAAAGGCGCATCGATGGTTTGATCGAATGATGCACTGCGTTTTGGCAGCAGCCGGGTGGCCGCGCCAGAGGTGACCAGCCAGCATGTGGTGGTGGTTTGTGTCGCCTCGCAGGCTTGCACCAGGGTGGTGGCGATGGCTGAGCGCTGCATTTGGTGGGCCAGCATCCGGTCGGGACTGAGTGCCGAAGCGTCTGCAGCCAAACCATGGAGGTGAATCACACCACTGACCTTGCCGTGCCGGGCTTTGAGCGCGTTGAGCAGTTGGCTCATCACGGCGACATCACATAAATCAAGCTCGGGCGCTGCGACCATGGAGTTTTGCGGCGGCAAAGCTTGAACCAGTTCGGTGACCAGTTGCCGGGTTGGCTCAGATTCGTCAGCCAGTAGGAGCCAGGCGCCGTTGTCTGCAACTTGAGGGGTCAATGCTGCAACGTGCGCTGGGCCTTGACCCACGAAGGCGTAGGGCGAACTCGGGCTGTCGGGCGACAACAACATGCTGTTGCTTGCGACCATGCCGCGATGTTCAAGTTGTTGTTGCCATTGCTGCGGCGCGAGATGCAGCGCGCTTTGGTTGCCAAACAACAGGTCGAGCCAGCGTGCCGAGGGTGCGCTTAGCCAAAGCACAACGCCTTGGCTGGCCAGCATTCGGGATGCAACATCAAGCGCTTTTTGGGCATCTTGTTGGGTCAGGAAGTCGTTGCGAATGATGGCCAGCTGGGTTTGTGGGGCGGTGCCTGAGTCGCTGGCGTCCAAGCTCAAATCTATGAGGGCCAGCGCAGGCCAGCGCTCCGGGTGGCGCTGGCAGTCATCCAGGGTTTCGGGGTTGCTTGTGCCAAAGGTGAATTGGCACCGATCAGCGGGAAGCGCTCGAATCAGGTGAGCTGACAGCTCCGGTGGACCGCTGCTGATTTCAAGGACACTGAGGCGCTGACCTTCGGTCAGCTGTTCCAGGCAAGCTTGCGCAGTAGCAATCAAGGCCTGGGCGATTTGGCCGCTTTGAGACAAGCCAAAACTCTCGGCCACCATGGATGCAAAGGTACAGTCTGGGCGCAGTAACTGGGCCAAGGTGGTTTGGCCTTTAACCAGTGCCACCAGATTCATGCCGACTCGGCTGACTGCATGGAGGGCCGCGAAATGCTCTGGGTGATCAGCGAGCAATGCGCTCCAGATGTCACTCGACTTGTGCAGGTTTGATGCGTCGGACAACTGCCAGCCAGATTGCAGGCGTTCCAGCAGGTGGTCTTCTTCAAGGATGGCAATCATCCGGCCAAACATCGTGGGTGCATCAGAGGATTTACCAAGAACAAGCTCAAGCTGTTGCTCGGACAGCGCATGGTTTTGATCAGCCAACAGCAGAAACGCTTCAGCCGCATAACTGGCGCACAAGGCGGCCAAAAGGGGCTCAACCTCACGCGCGTAGACTAGGCTGGGTTCATCGTTGCCCAGCGCACAGGCGGCGGCAAGCACGTCGCGCTGGAGATTGCTGGCCAGTGCTTGGGGCACAACGACATCGGTTTGCGGGTGCGCTTTGGGCACGGCAGTGTAGGACAGCAAACTCAGTGGTGTAGCCGCCTTTTGGCCCATGGGCACACTGCGAAAACGCACGTTTCGCAGGCAGGCAACCACAGCCCCTTGATCGTCGAACAGCGTGAAGTTTGCTGTCAGGCTGTGCGGCGAGCGGTGCAACAACTGGGCTTTGGCGATGACGGGCACACCCTTGCCGGTGCGCAGGCTCAAACGACCAATTTTGGTCGGCAAGTAGGCCACGCCTGACGGCTGTGCAATTTGGTCATGAAGCAAATGGAAAACAAGCTGAAAGCCACAATCAAGTAACGCAGGGTGCAGCAGCGACTGCATCAGCGAAGCCGCTATACCGGTAGGCAGGCTGAGCCGTGCCCAGGCGGTATCTTGTTCTGCCCAGCCGACGTCAATGGCTTGAAAAGCTGGGCCGTAGTTGATATCCACCTGTTTGGTCAACAAGGCATGGGATTGGGCATCAAAATCAGGCCGGCGATTGGGCACCTGCGCTGTTTCTTGCGCAAACAAGATGTCAAGTGGCTCGGTGATGACCCGGCCATTAGCATGCAGTGTCCATGCGTCGGTGCTGAATTGGTCGCGACTTGAAATGGCAAAGCTGCCGTCGCTGGGCTCCAAAGAAACCCGAAGCAGCTTAGTGGTGTCCGCACTGAGCACCATGAACATTTTGATGTCGAGTTCTTCGATCTCAAGCTGCGCCGCAGGTAGTCCGTTTTTTTCAGTCCATTGCGCTGCGGCAGCCAGGCCCAGCTCGGCATAGCCCGCACCCGGAAAAACGATTGCGCCGCTGACCACGTGATCAGCCAGCTCGGGATACTGCAAGGGGTCAATCTGGTTTTCCCAGGCGAGCGCTTGTTGGCCCAAGGGATACCCCAACAGCGGATGAACTTTGCGCCGCTGCAACAGGTGGTAAGACTCGGAGGTGACGGTTTGCCAGTGCCGATCACGTTGCCAAGGGTAGTTAGGCAGCTCTGTGAAGCGCGCTGGATGCGGAAAAAAGTGCGTGAGATCGGTTTTGACGCCAGCGAGCATGACCTGCGATGCTGCGGTCCACACCCGCTCTGACGAGTCGTCTCCACGCATCAGGGTGGGCAGGATGCGACCTGGCTTGGGGTCGGCTTTCAAGCATTCATTGATGTAGCCACGCAATACGGCATGTGGCCCCACTTCAACGAAAAAATCGATGCCCAGCTGCCGAATCGTACCAATGGCTTTTTCGAACAGCACTGGTTGGCGGATATTGTTCCACCAGTAACTGCCGTCAAGCTGATCTCCAGGAGCGATATCACCAGTGACGGTTGATACGAAATCAATCTTTGTTTTTTGCGGTGTGATCGCATGTAGCGCTGCCTCAAGTCCAGCCTGGATCGGGTTCATCGCTGCGCTGTGAAAAGCGTAGTCAAGGTCGAGACGCTTGAAGACGATTTGACGGTCGGCGAGGATATTTTCTAGCTGGGTTAACGCTGCGGATGGTCCGGCCAGGGTCATGCCACGCGCGCTGTTGATGCCTGCGATGGCAACGCTGTCGGCGAGCTTTTGCTCTTCAAGCAGGGTCCGCATTTGCGCTTCGCTCAGGGCGACAGCCGTCATTTGCCCCTGGCCTTTGGTCATGCCCTGAAAATGACTGCGGTAATAAATGACTTCGACGGCCTGTTCGAGCGTCAAGGCACCAGAAGCCCAGGCCGCAGCCACTTCGCCCACGCTGTGACCCGCTACCGCGGCGGGCATCACGCCTTGGAAGCGAAGCATTTCGGTCACGCCCACCTGGATGGCAAACAAGGCGGGTTGGGCAATTTCTGTACGCTCGTAGCGGCCCGGGCCGTTTGCGCCCTTGAGTTCTTCTTCAAGGGAGAAATTTTCATATTTCTCAAAATAACGCTCGACAGCTTGAACAGCCGCCCTGAAGGTGGAGTTTTCTGCCAAAAGTTGGCGCCCCATACCCTCCCACTGCGAGCCGTTGCCAGAATATATAAAGGCAACTTTGGGCGCCGGACTCATGCCTGTAGCTGCAACTACCGGGAGGTTAGTGAGTTTGCCTTCTGCAAAACATGTCAGCGCAGAAGCCATGGTGCGTGGTGTGCCGCCAAAAACGACGGCACGATGCTCATGCCACTCACGGTTGAAGGCGGCGCTGTAAGCGATGTCGTACAGATCAGCAACATCCTCTTGACGCAATAAGGCTGCGTACTGCTGGGCGGCATCTTTCAAGGCAGCTTCTGATTTTGCTGTAATGAACAACGGCGTTCTGACCGGTCTGAGGTCTTTGGGTCGCTTTGGCCGAAGGGTGCTGACTTTGGCAACAGGACTTTCCAGGATGATGTGCGCATTGGTACCACCGAAGCCAAAGCCATTGACGCCCACCACAAGGCGACCCGTCGTTGGTAACGGGGTGGTTTGCGCGACCACTTTCAGGTTCCAGTCGTCAAAGGGTATGTTCGGGTTGGGATTCTTAAAGTGAATCGAGGCGGGTACGGTGCGATGCTTGATGCAATGCAGAGCCTTGACCAAACCTGCAACCCCGCTGGCAGCTTCCAAGTGGCCCAGGTTGCTTTTGATCGAGCCAATCAACAGCGGCTTGTCTTTGGGGCGAAACTTGCCTAAGGCAGTGGCCAGCGCATTGGCTTCAATGGGGTCACCTACTGGCGTGCCCGTGCCGTGTGCTTCCAGGTAAGAAATGTCATTCGGGGAAATACCGGCTTTAGCATAGGCTTCGGTAAGCAAACTAGCCTGCGCCAAATTGCTTGGCACGGTAAGGCCCGTTTTTTTTCCGTCGCTGTTCACATTGGTGCCTGCCACTACCGCCAGAATCGGGTCACCATCAGCAAGTGCCTGTTCGTAGTCTTTCAGTACAAAGATGCCCCCGCCTTCAGAGCGCACGTAGCCATCAGCAGCAGCATCAAAAACGCTGCAAACACCCTTGCGGGACAACATAGAGGCTTTTGAGAAAGCAATGAAACCATAGGGATGAAGCAGCAGACTGACGCCCCCGGCAATCGCCATCGTCGTTTCGCCCACCGCGATGGATTGGCATGCCTGATGAAAAGCCACCAACGACGAAGAACAAGCCGTGTCAATAGACATGCTTGGCCCTTTGAAGTCAAACAGGTACGAGATTCGGTTGGCGGCTATGCAGGATGTGTTGCCCGTGGCGACGGTTGAGTCCACTGCACCCAGATCATCTGCAAAGCGCATGGCATAGTCAACAGACGATATGCCAATGAACACACCGCATTTGCTGCCTTTGATGGCACTCGGCTTGAGGCCCGCATTTTCGAAGGCTTCCCAGGTCATTTCAAGCAGCATGCGCTGCTGAGGGTCCATTTGGGCAGCTTCACGAGGCGATATTCCGAAAAATGCCGCATCAAAACCAGATATGTCACCCAAGGTGCCTGAGGCAAAGGTGTAGCTTGTGCCAGCATGCTTTTTGTTGGGATGCTGGAAGGAATCCATGGCCCAACGACTTGGATCGACTTGTGTGACCAAGTTCTTGCCGTTGATCAGATCAGGCCAATACTTGTCAGTCGTGGTTCCGGGAAATTTGAATGAACAACTTACTACTGCGACTTTTCTCATTGAACCCAAAAAAACTCCCTTCCTTTCGATCAAAAAAAATGCGTATTTTTGTTGTCGATGGACTTTCTTTTATTAGCCAAAACAGCATATTTCTTGTGGGATGCTGACCTTTAAGAGTCGAACCAGGCTCGGTTTGACTTTAGCTGCCCTAATAATTATAGGCCTTTGCTTTTGAACTGGGCACCACCCATTTGGGGGGGGCGACAACCGAAAAAGTAGGCGTTTTTGAGCCTTTATGCCAAATTCATGCTCGATGGCCTGAATTAATTAGTCAAGTCAAGTCAAGTCAAGTCAAGTCAAGTCAAATCAAGCAAAGCGCGACACGGCTGCTTGTCCGGGGTCTCGGGGCAACGCCCTGAGCAGGGGGCCGCTGCCAAGTTTTTTGCGAAGCAGAAAACGTGGGCACAAGGCCCTTACCCTGCACAGTGAGTCTCTGCTACTTCCAAGCTGCTGGTGAATTGATTCGCCTGTCAGCTCGCCTGTCATGGCATTTTGGTTTGGCTGCCGGGTTGCGTGTGGCCAGTGGGCGTTGACGTAATTGGTTCGACTGTCAGAACGCCTGTCAGGACGGTGTGTTGCTGTCGGGCGGGATGTGTTGGCCACTGACCGCATGGTCTTGAGCACGTTGTCG
>Ga0100393_10005012_pt1 | contig 12033 bp, 8 predicted proteins | sample CryGeymeta201517_FD_81546 | JGI IMG/M metagenome (GOLD analysis project Ga0100393, IMG submission 81546) | Groundwater microbial communities from Crystal Geyser aquifers in Utah, USA - Crystal Geyser metaG 2015-17 | ecosystem: Environmental > Aquatic > Deep subsurface > Groundwater | place: USA... | reverse complement strand
TTTGCTTCGCCTGCTACCCCCCCGGAAGAAACAGCAATCCACAGTCGAAATAATGCAGGGCTGGCCGCTGGAGTGGGTTTGCTGATCGGCATTATCGTCGCTTATGCCTATGAGTTCTGGCAGAACTATAAGGGGCGCAAGATCGAGATTATCTCAAAGAAAATGTTCGCTTATGCAAACAATTTGGTTTATAAAAAGCCGATCAAATCGCGGAAGAAGTTTAAATAGCTTTGACTCTTTCTGGATTTACAGGGTACTGCGTAAATATTTGAACCCCAATCGTCGTTTTTTTCCTTGTTTTCTGGCCGATTCAGTTCAGAAATTTACGCAAGGAGCAGTAAACGGTCTCGGTTTTTCCCCATGGGAGCAGACTGCCAAAAATTGTTTCATTATAGCCGTTTTGCCACATTTGGACTTGACAAAATCTTTTGGGGTCTGGCCTTAGATCCAAGATGGGTTTTGTTCATTTGACGGATAGAGAGAAGATGGCTGCCGAGTGGTGGCAGGAAGGGAAGCAGGGAAACGAAACGGCGTAGTGGAACCTGCCTACAATGCCGATGGGATTCGTATCTTTTGGGTAACCTCAGCTTGAACCGCGTAACAATTGCTCTCCGGCAAACGGCCATTTTTTGTGACCGGTGGCAGTGGGTACTGCTTGCACTTGCGTCGCCATTTCTGCTCTTTCCCTCTCCCAGCCGATCGCTGGCTCTCTTCGTGGTGCCGGGGCTGTGGATCGTCGCCTGGCTGGCAGGCCGCGAGCCACTGCCGCGCACGCCGCTCAACGCGACTCTGCTGCTGATGTACCTGATGGTGCTGGTCAGCACGCTGGTCACATTTGATATTGCCTTCAGCCTACCCAAGATCGCCGGTCTGGTGCTTGGCATTGGTGTATTTTTTGCCTTTGTACGCTATGGGAAAACTGCCAGAGGCTGGTGGTTGTCTCTAATTACCTTCGTAGGTGTAGGGAGTGGCATAGCCGCTTTTGCTTTAGTCGGCACAAAGTGGGCTGCAAAGTTTAGCATTCTAACGCCTCTCACCTCTCGTTTGGCTCCTCGTATTACTGGACTACCTGGTGTGGAGGAAGGACTCCATCCGAATCAAGTTGCTGGTGGTCTGGTGTGGGTGCTTCTCCTCATTGTTGTCCTCCTAGGAACAACTATTATTCGAAGAAGAGAATGGTTGGCTGCACTCGGACAGAGGCGTGGAGTCACAATGGCTTTTGTGTTGGCGGTTTCAACACTGTTGATAACCTCCACTTTCTTATTGACTCAATCACGAAGTGGCTATATTGGGTTTGTTATCGCTAGCATCGTAATTCTTCTGATTGTGCTGCCCTCGCGATGGCGGTGGGCTTTCTTCGGCAGCATAGTAGTAACAATAGTCTTGGCAGCGTTTTTTTTATGGCCATCTCGACCGGCTATATTATTGGGAAGTGCTTTTGGGAGCAACCCGGCCGGCGAAGCGGGTTTGTCCCTTGATACATTGGAGGGTCGAATGGAACTCTGGTCACGGGCGATCTATGGCATCCAAGACTTTCCATTCACGGGTATGGGATTGAATACATTCCGGCGTGTTGTGCATATGCTCTATCCGCTTTTTCTGATTGGCCCGGATGTGGACATTGGTCACGCCCATAACGAATATCTGCAGGCCGCCTTGGACTTGGGAATTCCTGGTTTGATTGCATTCTTGGCGCTCTATATCGGGGCTTTTTGGATGCTGTTGGCAGTTTGGAAAGCAACCCGAGATTCTGCAGGAACCTGGAGTTCGCCTGCTGGCTCGGGTTTCTTAACCAAAGCCTTGGTATTGGGTTTGGGAGGTGGCTTGCTTGCGCATATGGTTTTTAGCTTGACGGATGCAACAGCATTAGGAGCAAAGCCAGGCATTTTGTTCTGGATGCTGCTGGGACTGATCTGCGGCTTGTTTGCTCAGCGGCGGCCAAGATTATCTGATCAAGGTGCAAGTGTGGAACGAACGGCAGGGATCTCAGCTTGATGATTGATTGGATTGATGTAATAACCAACTCGCTCTGGATAGTCGGCTGCGCGCTTGGGCTGGCTGTATTTAGTTATTCTAACTGGGAGGCAGCGATTCGCAAGGAGAGGCTGCGCGTGATCTTAGGGTATTGGCGAATGCAGGTGATCATCAGTTTGGCCGGAATGTTATTTTGTTTAGGCTTGATGAGTAACGCATCGGCCATCTGGGAATCGCTGGTATGGGGAGTACTTGCCCTAGGGTTTGGGATTCAGGCCTGGCTTATCTGGCGCGGACGCGATTGACCCATTGAGGAGTTGCTGGGAGAGGAAAAAGTATGGAGAAGTCTGTGCCCAAGCAATCGTGGAGTGGCTGGCAATTACTGATGGCAGCTGCTTTCACCGCCGGTACTCTAGTTCTAACCTTGCGTGATGTGAACTTCTCGAAAGTGATTTCTATCTTGTCCCAGGCAGATTTAGGCTTATTAGCCCTGGCGGTGATTACCGTTGTGGCTAATATCGCAGCCAAGACGGTTAGGTGGAGATTGCTCTTTGCTTTACATAAGCAGCCTTCGTTAGGCAGATGTTTCTCGGTTCTATCTATCGGCTTGCTAGCGAATATGATCGCCCCAACGCGGCTAGGCGAGTTCGTCCGGGCTTTTCTAATCGGTGAGACTGAATCAGCCAGTAAGGTGTACGCTCTAGGTACAATCGCCGTCGAGAAAATTATCGAACTCACGGTGATTCTGATTTCTGTAGCACTGCTCTTAACTCAAATGGCTCTACCGGACTGGTTAATGGAATCCGCGCGGATTGCATTTACCATCACATTGTTTATTGTTCTCTTACTGTTCGTAGCATGGCAGCAGGACGCAATCCTACGGGGAGTCGGATGGACAAGCCGATTCATCCCGTGGGTATCGAAGGAAAGACTGATTGAGCAAGCACAATATGCGTTGGTCAGTCTAAGTGTGTTGCGTTACCCCCGCCTGTTGAGTGGTTTGTTCGCTTGGTCAATAATAGCATGGCTATTTGGAATATCCACGAATTATTTGGTCTTGCTGGCCATGGGATTGTCTTTGCCAATCTGGACCGCTCTGCTCTTACTGGTGGTTTTGCAAGTAGGAGTGGCGGCAATCCCCTCTGCACCTGGTCAGGTCGGCGTCTTTCACTATCTGGTGATTCTTAGCCTTTCGCTCTTCACCGTGCCAAAGGAAGTGGCGCTTGGATATGGGATCGTGTTACACTTGATAATATATATACCATTAACACTGATGGGTATCTTTGCACTTTGGCGTGAGAAAATAGCCTGGCAACGGCTCCTGAATTTCCATATCCGTTGACAGAAGCATGAGAAGGAAAGCCCATTGTCATTCTGGCAAAATCATTGCGTCATGGTCACCGATGCGCTAGTGGAAGGCTGGGCAAGATTATGCTTGGTGGCTGACCTCTCCATGCGTAGGCGTTTGGATCGGCAACCGAGGGAGCGATAGATGCAGGCGACCGAACGGGTTAACGTCCTGGGGATTGGCATAAGTGCCATTACAATGTCTCAAGCGCTGGCAATCATTGAGGAATGGATTGTTCAACGGGAGAGACACTATGTGTGTGTGACTGGCGTTCACGGTGTGATGGAAAGCCAGCGAGATGAGAACCTTAGGCGTATCCACAATACCGCTGGGCTAGTTACACCGGATGGAATGCCACTGGTATGGTTCAGCCACCTCCGGGGGAGCCGTCATGTCGAGCGGGTCTATGGTCCTGATCTGATGCTGGCACTTACCGAACGCTCCATAGAGAAAGGCTACCGCCATTTTCTCTATGGAGGGAGAGTGGGTGTGCCAGAACGCCTCGCACAGAACCTTACACAATGGTTTCCAGGTTTGAATATTGCGGGAACGTACTCTCCTCCCTTTCATACCCTGACAGGCGAAGAGGAGCTTCGTACTGTGCAAACGATCAATGTATCAAACGCTGATATTGTCTGGGTTGGACTTGGAACCCCCAAGCAAGAGTATTGGATGAAAGAGCATCTGGGCAAAGTGGCGGCACCTGTGATGATTGGTGTAGGCGCGGCTTTTGACTTCCACTCTGGCTTGAAAAAGCAGGCACCCCGCTGGATCCAGCGCAGTGGGTTTGAATGGTTATATCGTTTCATGACCGAACCACGACGTTTAGGAAAGCGCTATCTCGTCAATAACCCATTGTTTTTGTGGCTCATTTTGCTGCAGACTTTAGGGATCAAGCGATACAGTCTGGAATAAAATATGCTGAACCGTAATTCAAACTATATCATCATCTCTTTTGTAATAGACTTGGGGCTTACGCTGTTCGCTGTAGTAGCGGCCTTCTGGCTTCGGCTAAACCTCCCATGGGGTCGCCCTTTGCTCTCAGAGTGGGATTGGAGCCTCTTGTACTATGAAGCGGCCTTACTGTATCCAGTGGTCTTCTTTCTCTTCTCATTATACGATCCAGAGCGCACCTTTCGCGCAGCGGATGAATACCAGACGCTAACAGTAGCCTGTTTACTTGCTGGGTTGGCTTTGGCAGGACTGGTCTATTTCACTAACCGAGATATTTCACGCTTGGCCTTGGTCTATTTCTATGTCGTGCATTTTGTTCTACTTACATCCTGGCGAGCCGTGGCGCATTTGTTCCAGAAGAGGCGATATGAACAAGGTATTGCTGCACGCCGCGTCTTGATAATTGGCGGAGGCGATGCACTCCGTCACACCCTGGAACGATTGCATGAACTGTCCTGGAACGGTATACGGCTCGTTGGCTATTTGACTGACGACCCCCCTATTCCAACAGCCGACGAACGGGTTCCCAACCTGGGACCTCTATTGCGGTTCGAATCCACCATAAGAAGCCTCCAGGTGGATGACGTTTTGCTGGCTCTGCCAACTGAGTCTTATGAAAAAGTTCAGGGATTTGTTACGCAACTAATTGACAAGCCTTGCAACGTATGGATCGTACCCGATTATTTTAACCTGTTCCTCTATGGCTCAAGCGTGTACAATTTAGGCGGGATACCGCTGATCGGCATTAAAGTCCCCACCTTAAGCGGCTACCAGCGTGTGATCAAGCGCGCGTTCGATCTTTGTGTGGGCACTTTGCTTCTTTTACCGGCTTTACCCGCGATGGCGATCATTGCCTTAGCCATTCGCTTGGACTCGCGGGGACCATTCCTATTGAAACAGCAACGGGTCGGTGAAAATGGATGTCTGTTTTGGATGTACAAATTTCGTTCTATGATAGCGGATGCTGAGGAACACCTGGAAGAGGCATTCCGCTACGATGAACAGGGGAGATTGATTCACAAGACTGCAAACGATCCACGGGTGACGCGGGTAGGGCGTTTTCTTCGTCGTATGAGTCTGGACGAATTGCCTCAGTTATTCAATGTACTCAGAGGGGAAATGAGCCTAGTGGGTCCACGTCCAGAATTGCCTTACTTGGTGGAAAGGTATCAGCCCTGGCAGCGCAAGCGCTTTGCCGTGCCGCAGGGAATTACTGGCTGGTGGCAGGTCAATGGCCGCAGCGATAAACCGATGCACCTATACACTGAAGATGACCTTTTCTACATACAGCATTATTCGATCTGGCTCGACCTGCAAATCCTGCTCAGGACAATCTGGGTAGTCCTATGTGGTAAAGGTGCCTATTGATGCGCTTCTGGCAAATTCCTCCGCTGCGGCTGATCCTTGTGTTGGGTCTGCTGCATGGCTTGCTGTATGTCTTCCTGGTTCCTCCCTGGCAGCACTACGATGAGCCAACTCACTTCGAGTATGCATGGTTGATTGCCAATCGTCTGGAGTTGCCGAAGCCGGGTGACTATGATCAGAACATGCGCCGGCAAGTTGCGACCTCAATGCTACAACATGGCTTTTTCCGCGACTTGAACTTTCGCCCGGATTTGCTTTCTGAGGATGAGCCTATCTGGATCGGTCTTCCGTTGTTATATCATCCTCCCTCCTACTACTTGCTTGTCTCGTTACCACTGCGGTTCTTGCCATTCGGTGATGTCACCTTGCAGTTGTACGCGGCGCGGCTGGCTTCTTTGGGTTTGTATCTGCTGAGTATCGTTGCCGCGTGGGGGGCGGTAGGAGAACTCTTTCCCTCTGAGCATCCTTTACGTTGGATGGTTCCCCTCACAATGGCTATGTTACCGGGATACGTTGACCTGATGACAGCAGTTAATAGCGATGTGGGTGCGACAGCGTTGTTTTGCCTGTTCCTCTGGGGAAGTTTGCAAATGATGCAGAAGGGCTTTTCCTTCACACGTTTCCTTTGGGTGGGCAGCACCGCTGTGTTATCCCGATGGACCAAAGAGACAGTGTATCTCGCACTGCCACTACTAGGCTTTCTGCTGCTTTTCTCGCTATTTCGGGGTCGCTGGCGCTGGGTGACTTGGGTGATGCTTGCAGCAGTGGTTCCGGTTGTCCTGGCTTCAGTCTTCTCCTGGGGAGATGCTCTTTTCTGGTATCGCTCTCGTAGCACTTTGCAGGCGAACTCGACGCGAGTCGTCTCATCAGAGGCTCCTCTTGGAACGCATGCTCTGCAACTGGAAGCAGTACCAAATGCCGCGCCTGCGGAAATCTTCCAATTGCTTCCCATGAGTGAGGGCATCGCGCTGAGAGGCAAAACGGTCACGCTAGGGGGGTGGATATGGGCTACCCAGCCGCTCACCATCAACGCCTTTACCCTCTATGATGGGCGGCAGTCCTTTTCGCAAGCAGTTCAAATAGGCACATCTCCAACGTTTTTTGCCATATCCGCTACTTTAGCCGAGGATGCGAGCCGCGCGCGGGTAATCTTGGCGCCTGCCAGTCAGAAGAGCCAGGACACATTGACGGTTTTCTATGATGGGCTGGTGATGGTGGAAGGCGCGCGCCCGCTGGAAGCGGCGCCTCAGTTTGACGACCCGGCGGCGCAGCAAGGGATGTGGGGAGGACAGGCTTTCGATAACTTGCTGCGCAACGCTTCTGCGGAGAGCGGTGGACCGCGGATTCGACCGTGGGTTGAAAAGATAAGTACAGAACTTTTCTATATTACGTCCTATCCTTCGCTGATGCTGGGCTCTCTACTTGATTGGCCTGGAGCAGGATGGTATTATCAGGTAACGGGGCAGAATCTATTGCGCACTTTTTGGGCTAAATTTGGCTGGGGTCACGTTCCTCTTATCTTACCATTTACCGGTCGGCCCTACTTCCTCTTGGCGATGCTTACCCTGGCCGGATTGGGAGGGGCGGGAATAGCGCTGTGGCGCCAACGCTTCGCCCTGCCGTGGAATGTGCTCCTGTTTCTAGGCATTGCCCTGGTAGGGATATGGGGATCGGCGATCCTGCGGGGTGTTCAATCGCTGACCGATTCAGTCTTCATACCTGGAGCGCGCTACACTTACCCTGCGATAATCCCCACCATGCTGGTGTTAAACCTAGGTTGGTTGGAGATTATGCGTTACGTCGAGCGTTGTACACATGCTCCATCCAACGCAAAATTCCTGGTACATTTTCTCCTCTTCCTGGGTTTGGATATTGCCGCGCTATTGAGTCTCATCCATTTTTACTCCATAAGATAAACCGGAGGAACAACATGAAATCACGATTAATGCGAACGACGGTCGCAATGCTGCTCGGGATATTTTTGCTATCCCCATTTTTGGTAAAAGCAAATCCTGTGACCGCCTCGTCGGCCGTAGCAGCGCCCAGCCCTTCTCTGTATCTGCCGCTGGTGATGCGGCCCGTAGCCGCGCCCATCCCTTCTGTTCTCTACTTGCCGCTGGTGATGCGTAATTTCCCGCTTCAGACCCTCTTTGGGGCTGAAATGGACCAACTTACATCAGGTGGGGGATTAGACCAGATGGCTGCCGCCAATATTTCCTGGACGCGGCGCAATGCCGTGCTCTGGTCAAGTGTCAAGCCCACCGAGGGAACATATAACTGGGGTGCTTTGTCTGGCCTGGAGAGTGAATTGCAGAATGCCTCCGAAAAAGGCATGCGGGTGATCCTGATCGTACGCAGCACGCCGCAATGGGCGCGCAAAATAGCCGGCTCAGGACCCTATTGCGGCCCTATCCATCCAGACAAACTGCCCGCCTTTGGCAGTTTTATGCACGAACTGGTTGCGCGCTACAGTGTGCCTCCTTACAATGTCAAGTACTGGGAATTGTGGAACGAACCGGATATTGATCCTTCCATTTTCGGATACGGTGATAGCATATACGGTTGCTGGGGCGATCAGAGCGATTCCCATTACGGCGGCAGGTACTATGCTGAAATGCTAAAGGCGGCTTATCCACAGATCAAGGCCGCCGATCCGCAAGCGCAGGTGTTGGTAGGCGGGCTGTTGCTGGATTGCGACCCGCGCGGTTCGCCGTCTGTCTGTGCTTCGCTCACTCCCCCTCACACTGACAAGCCGCCCAAATTCTTGGAGGGGATTCTGCTGGGTGGTGGCGGTCCCTACTTTGATGGGGTCAGTTTCCACGCTTACGACGTCTACTGGGGAGCATTTGGGCAATACAAGATACCAAATTGGAACACGGCGTGGGATACGACCGGGCCGACCGTTATTGCCAAGGCTGGTTTTGTGAAAAGTGTGCTGGCCGCCTATGGATTTTCGGGCAAATTTCTGATGAACACCGAGACAGCAATTCTGTGCGGATCGTGCAGCAATGATGCCATTTTTGAGACGACCAAGGCTTACTACGTAGCGCAGGCCTATGCCGCTGCGCTTGCCCAGGGACTGCGTGCGAATGTCTGGTATAGCGTGCTGGGCTGGCAAAACTCTGGTCTGCTGAATTCTGATCTCAGCTCACGCCCGGCCTACACGGCCTTCCAATTTGCCCGTAGTGAACTACGCGATGCGACGTTTGTGCGAGAAATCACCGAATATGATCACGTGAAAGGGTACGAGTTTCAGCGGCGCGATCGTCGCATCTGGGTACTATGGTCGCTGGATGGCGCGTCGCATCCGATTAACTTACCCGGAGTTCCTCTGGCGATCTATCATGTAGACGGGACGCCGATTCCACCGGTTGGATCACTCACGGTGACACTCGAACCGCTCTATCTGGAATGGAACCCATGAGCAAAATTACCCCACTGGCTTGGGGGGCAGCCCTGCTTCCCCTCCGATCTTCGACGTGGAGATGGACGCGATCAGCGCAGCTCGCGGCTAGGAACAAGTTGCCCAGGCGGAGAGGATGTAATCTACATGTCAATTCGTAGAACTTCCTTGCCAGCTCTACTTGTCTCGAGCCTGATGTTGAGCAGTGTGCTGGGTTTTTCTCATTCTGTTAGCGGCCATTCAAACTTGAGGAACGTGCAGCCTGCTATCGCAGCGGTCTCTTCACCATACACTCTATACTTACCTCTCGTCAGCAACCGCTTTCCACTCGAAACCGTCTTTGGCGTGGAAATGGACCAGATCACCACCGACGGCGGGTTAGACCAGGTGGCGGCGGCGAATACAACCTGGGTGCGCCGTAACGGTGTGCTCTGGGCAGACGTTGAGCCTGATAAGGGTACACGAAACTGGGGTGCTCTTGCCGGATTGGAGCAAGAACTAAGAGACGCCAGTGCCAAGAACTTACAGGTGATTCTTATTGTGCGCAAGACCCCGCTTTGGGCGCAGAAAGTATCTGGTTCTTTCTGCGGCCCAATCAAACTCGAAGAACTGGGGGCATTCGGCAATTTTATGTATGACCTGGTGTCTCGCTATAGTGTTGCTCCCTACAAAGTCAGATACTGGGAAATCTGGAACGAACCGGATGTAGATCCGGCGCTGGCCGCGTATATAGGAGGTGACAGTATTCCATTTGGCTGCTGGGGTGATCAGAATGATGACTATTACGGCGGCAGGTACTATGCGGAGATGCTCAAGGCGGCCTATCCAAGGATCAAGGCAGCCGATCCGCAAGCGCAGGTGCTGGTAGGTGGGCTGTTGCTGGATTGCGACCCGCGCGGTTCGCCGTCTGTCTGTGCTTCGCTCACTCCCCCTCACAATGACAAGCCGCCCAAGTTCTTGGAGGGCATTTTGCGTAACAATGGTGGCGCTTATTTCGATGGTGTAGGTTTCCACGGCTATGATGACTACTATGGGGCCCTTGGCAGGTATGGCAGTCGTAATTGGAATAGTGGGTGGAATATAAGCGGTCCGACAACCACTGCTAGAGCACGCTTCATAATGGAGGTTTTGGACACTTACCATATTTACGGCAAGTTCATAATGAATACAGAGACAGCAATTATCTGTGGTGGCTTTAACGATCCACCAGGACAACCCCCTTGTGAGTCAGAGCCCACTTCTCCTTTTGAGCAGACGAAAGCATACTACATAGCGCAAGTGTATGCGGCAGCCATTGCAGAGGGCTTGCGCGCGAACATCTGGTATAGCGTCCTGGGCTGGCGCAATTCCGGCCTGCTTCGTTCGGACCTCACTCTGCCACTGAAAACCTTTGCGAGCGAGTTCAGGCCCACCGCTCAGAATTCTGGCTTGCTCACTTCAAGCGGCGCTCCACGCCCGGCTTACTATGCCTACCAATTCGCTCGTTCAGAACTGATGGACGCTTCGTTTGTGGGAGACATTGGCAGTGCGGATATAGGTGGTGTTTCTGGAGTAAAAGGATATAAATTCAACCGTGGAGATCGTACGATCTGGCTGCTCTGGTCATTGGATGGAAGTTCACATGACATCACATTTTCGTCAGCACCTTTGGCTGTCTGGGACGCTTTAGGCAACTCAGTAACACCAGCAACTTCCATGAACGTAGACTTGAAGCCGCTCTATCTGGAGTGGAACCCATGAACAGGATTACCGCACTGGCTTTGTGGGTATCTTTGTTATTCTTGGCGACGTCCTGTCTGCCTCGATCTCTGCAAATAACACCCACCGCAACGGTTACTGCAACGTCTACCGCGATGTCCACTGCTACGGCTACTGCAACGCAAACTGCAATCCCTCCGACAGCCACGCCAGAGCCTCCTTCCGATCCCATTTTCGGCGTGGAGATGGACGCGATCAGCGCAGCCCGCGGCTTGGAACAAGTTACCCAGGCGGGAACATACTGGGTGCGCCGCAATGCTGTGCTCTGGTCAAGCGTCGAGTCCACCGAGGGAACGTACAACTGGAGCGGCATGGTCGGCTTGGAGAGTGAATTGCAGAATGCCTCCAGCAAAGGCATCCAGGTCATTTTGATCGTGCGCAGCACACCTGCTTGGGCCCAGAAAGTTCCGGGTTCATTCTGTGGGCCGATCAAAGCGGAGAAGTTTGCTGCGTTTGCTACCTTTATGCACGATTTGGTTGCGCGTTACAGTGTGCCTCCTTACAATATCAAGTACTGGGAACTGTGGAACGAACCGGATGTGGATCCTTCCCTTGTTCCGGCTGACAGCGTATTTGGTTGCTGGGGTGATCAGACCGATGCCTATTACGGTGGCGAGGACTATGCTGAGATGCTCAAGGCGGCCTATCCGCAAATCAAGGCCGCCGATCCGCAAGCGCAGGTGCTGGTAGGTGGGCTGTTGCTGGATTGTGACCCGCGCGGTTCGCCGTCTGTCTGTGCTTCGCTCACTCCCCCTCACACTGACAAGCCGGCCAAGTTCTTGGAGGGGATTCTGCTGGGCGGTGGCGGTCCCTATTTTGACGGGGTCAGTTTCCACACTTACGACGTTTACTGGGGAGCATTGGGGCAATACAAGATGCCGAATTGGAATACGGCGTGGGACACGACCGGACCGACCGTTATTGCCAAGGCTGGTTTTGTGAAAAGTGTGCTGACTGCCTATGGTTTTTCGTGCAAAGTTCTGACGAACACCGAGACAGCAATTCTGTGCCGATCGTGTAGCAATGATGCCATTTATGAGACAACCAAGGCTTACTACGTAGCGCAAGCTTATGCCGCTGCGCTTGCCCAGGGACTGCGTGCGAATGTCTGGTACAGCGTGTTGGGATGGCAAAACTCCGGTCTGCTGAATCCTGACCTCAGCCCCCGCCCGGCCTACACGGCTTTCCAATTTGCCTGTAGTGAACTACGCGATGCGACGTTTGTGCGAGA
>Ga0100393_10004994_pt1 | contig 12059 bp, 8 predicted proteins | sample CryGeymeta201517_FD_81546 | JGI IMG/M metagenome (GOLD analysis project Ga0100393, IMG submission 81546) | Groundwater microbial communities from Crystal Geyser aquifers in Utah, USA - Crystal Geyser metaG 2015-17 | ecosystem: Environmental > Aquatic > Deep subsurface > Groundwater | place: USA... | reverse complement strand
GTTTTTCTTCCAGACGGTCGTCAGTATATTAACAACAGTGGGAATGCTGGTCTGGCTAAAGGCGGCAGTGGTGATGTTTTATGTGGTTTAATGACCGGATTATTGGCTCGTGGATATTCTGTGGAACACGGGGTTTTAATCGCCGTATATTTGCATGGTAGAGCAGCAGATAGGCTGAATCAAGTGAAGTCCAAAGATGCCATTAAAGCCCAGGACCTGATTTCAGTTATTGAAGCAATTGGCAAACAATGGGAAGATTAGCAGCGATACCAATTCGATATATATTGAGCGAGAACCTTTCACGGGCTACCGTGTTTGAGTTTTTTGATATCGATTACCCGAATTATCTGGACTTGACATTAGAACAATTGTCGGAAGAACAAGGTTTGCGCGTTGAGGTATTGGAGGACGCGCTTTCACAGGTTCAACACAAATTACCGGAGTTTGAATATGGATTTTTAGAGCTTCCGGTATTGGTTGCTTATCTAAAATATACCCATCACGAATATACAAAAGCGAAAATACCCCATATAAAACGCAATCTTGAGCGCTTGAAAGAAGAAGATAAGCTTGCTGTATTTCAGCGCTTTAGTCGCGACATGCAGAAGCATATGCTGTTAGAAGAAAAAGTGATTTTCCCATTTATTCTTCAATTAGTTGCATTAAATGAAGACTTTGATTTAGTCCAAGCCCAAGAGCTCTTGCAGCAACACTCCACAGAAGTGCTTTGTGCCAGTCATACTAAAGATGACGATGAAATGAAAGAGCTTAGAGAGGTTACTGGCAATTATGCATTTAGTGAAAATGACCCAATACTGTATCAAGTTGTGATGACAGATTTAATGCGCTTGGAAGAAGATATCCACCGCCACGCAAAAGTGGAGGATCAAATTCTTTTCAAAAAAGCCAAAAGGGAAGAACAATTAGTACAGGAGAGAATTCAACGGCATCTAAGAAAGAATTAGCTGTATGGCTATGACTTTCAATATAATAACTTAAAATTTGTACCATGAAGAAATACATGAACTATTCTTTTATTCTATTCGGCGCATTGTTTATTGCGTCTTGCGGAAATGCTGACCCAAAACAAGGCGATACAGACAAAGAACCAAAGACTGTTGAGCCTGTAGTATGCAGCTATAGTTATGATGCAGCCCAGACTCAATTTACATGGACTGCTTATAAATTCACAGAAAGAGCCGGTGTAGCAGGAACATTCGATTCGTTGCAAATAAGCAGCGTAGAAAATGCTTCAAGTTTAGAGGAGTTGCTAAAAGGAGCACGTTTTATAATCCCGGTAAGCTCCATTAATTCTAAAAACGAAGACCGTGATATGAAGATTCAAAAATTCTTCTTCGGCAGCATGAATGCGACCACTCAATTGCGTGGAATGGTTCAGGAAGCGGAAGGGGATGACGAATCAGGTTCTATCCAATTGATGCTTACTATGAACGAGCTAGAAGGTCCGGTTGACATGCGCTATTTAATGAGTGGTGACACCTTGATTTTGGAAGGTATGATGGATGTAAATGCATGGAATGGACAAGCGGGAATCACACGCTTGAACAAGGAATGTGAGCAGTTGCATACTGGAACAGATGGAGTATCAATATTATGGCCAGAAGTGAAATTAGAATTTCGCAGTATTCTGACAAAAACATGTAATTAATAACGATGGTCGACCTGATTATTCCTTTGGTCGATTGAAATAAGAAGACGCGAGTCCATTATTAAATTTGCAGCAACTAGAAAATAGTATATCAATCAAATGAAAAAACACAACCTTACCTTAATTGGGCTATTCCTTCTCAGCCTGGCTTGGATTCCGGCAAGCGGACAAACCAAGTTGGTTGAAAAAGTAGAAGCTCAGCCGGGCGAAGCGAAAATCTCTTATGAGAAATATGAGCTAGCGAACGGATTGACTGTTTATGTCCATGAAGATCATTCCGATCCTATGGTTCATGTAGAAGTGACCTATAAAGTAGGGTCTAACCGAGAGCATATTGGTATCACTGGATTTGCTCACTTTTTTGAGCATATGATGTTCCAAGGATCAAAGCATGTTGCCGATGAAGAGCATATCAAAATCATTCAAGGAGCGGGTGGTCAGATGAATGGAACTACCAGCGACGACAGAACGAATTATTATGAGACTTTGCCTAGCAATATGCTAGAAACGGCCCTTTGGTTAGAATCGGATCGTATGGGTTGGTTATTGCCAGCGGTGACGCAAAAGAAATTTGAAATTCAGCGTGACGCGGTAAAAAATGAAAAGGATCAAAACATCGTGAACCGTCCTTATGCATTGCCCTTTGCAGAATTGATGCGTAAAGACTTATATCCAAAAGGTCACCCATATAGTTGGCCAACTATTGGTTACGTAGATGATTTGAACCGGGTAGGAGTAGAAGATTTGAAAAAATTCTTCATGCGTTGGTACGGTCCGAATAACGCTATCATTGTGATTGCTGGAGATGTAAAAACTACAGAAACAATGGCTTTGGTAGAGAAATACTTCGCGCCAATTCCTCGTGGAGAAGATGTGAAACCTTTGCGTGTTGATCCAGTGGTCTTGCGTCAGGATGTATTCAGACAATATGCAGATAATATCTTCTCGCCAGTAGTAACCATGGTTTACCCAAGTGTACCAAACTATCACCGTGATGAAGCAGCATTAGACATCCTTGCAGAAGTAATGGGAGGAGGGAGAAACTCTGCCATCTATCAACGTATGGTGAAAAATAAGTTTGCTTCCCAAGCTAGCGTATCAAACCCATGCAGAGAGTTAGCCGGAGAGTTTACCTTTCAAGTGTTGCCAAACCTCAGAAATGTTTGGGGAATGCAACCAGGAGCCATGCAAACGATGGTATATGATAGCATTAAAGCGATGATTAATGGTTTTGACGTGATGAGCGAAGTGGAAGATGCCGATCTTGAGCGTATTAAAGCAAGTTTTGAGTCGAACTTTATCAATACGCTAGAAAGCGTGAGCGGTAAAGCAGGAATCCTAACAGGATGGGAGCGCGCCATAGGGAGAACCTATAATCTACAAGACGAAATTGATCGCTATCAAAAAGTGACGAAAAACGACTTAAAACGCGTGTTCGATAAGTATATTAAAAACCGCGGTGCATTGGTAACCATGGTGTTTGGAGCAGCAAACGACGATCAACGCACGAAGTCTGAGAATCCATATCCAGGAGAAGTAGATCAAGAAGCGGAAAAAGGTTATGCCGGCTTAACGTATACCGAACCGGTTTCAACTTTTGATCGCAGCGCACGTCCGGTTCCTCCAGTAGCCAAACCTGCTGTGGTTCCTCAATACACCAAAGACAAGTTGGCGAATGGATTGAATATCATCCATACCCAAAATAATGAAGTGCCTAAAGTAACCATGATTTTCAGAATTGCTGGCGGTCAGCTATTGGAAGCCTCGAACCCTAAATTATTAGGATTGGCATCTATGACTGCAGACATGATGAATGAAGGCACCGAATTGCGTTCGTCTGAAGAGATTGATGCGGCATTAGAGACTTTGGGTAGCAGCATTCGCTTCAATGCAGGCGAAAGCTCAACATCAATTATCATTTCATCACTCACTAAGAATATTGATAAGACACTTGCGATTCTTGATGAGATGTTGTTTAAGCCAGGGTTTAAGGAAGATGATTTCGACCGCCTTAAAGAGCAGTGGGAAGAGTCATTGAGAAATGCAGATAAAAACCCAAGCGTTTTGGCATCTAAAGCCTTTAATCTGCTTATGTATGGCAATTCTATTTTGGCGGCTTCGAGTGATGGATACGACAAAACCATTTCTAAAATTTCATTGGAAGATGTGAAACAATTCTATGCAGCGAACTATTCACCATCCGTTACCAACTTGACTATCGTTGGGAATGTAGGGATGGATGTGCTTCGTCCGAAATTAGGATTCCTCGAAAAATGGCAAGCAAAAGAAGTGAAAATTCCAGCCATGGGTGAATTCCCAGCCCGTGAAAAAACCGTTATCTATATCATCGACAAACCAGGAGCATCTCAAAGTACCGTTTTCTTTGGAACGCGCACCATGCCGTACGATTATAATGGAGACTATTATAAGCTTGGACTTGGGAATTATTCTTTAGGTGGAAGTTTTAACTCGCGTATCAATATCAACTTACGCGAAGAAAAAGGATTCACCTATGGAGCCAATTCATTCAATTCAGGCGGTCAATATCCAGGATACTGGGCAGTTGTTTCGAGCATTAGAGCTACAGCGACTGATTCGGCAATTATGGAGATTTACAAAGAGGTGAAAAACTACTATGAAAATGGAATGACACCAGAAGAATTGGTAACGACCAAAAAATCAGTCAACCAAGGCGATGCATTACGCTATGAAACCTCTTTCGAAAAAGCTGGCTTCTTGAGTCGGATTCTTAGCTACGACTTGCCAAGCGACTATGTATCGCAGCAAGGACAGGTTTTGAACTCGGTAAAACTTGAAGAAGTGAATGCTGTGGTGAAGAAATACTTGAACCCAGACGAGATGGTTATCGTGATTGTAGGGGATGAAGGCGATATCAAATCAGGCTTGAAAAAGCTAGGTATTGCTAAGGTTACCACCATCGATCCGAATAAAGTGAAAATCAAAACAGTGAAATAATCACTATTAAAACAACTAAAAAAGGCCGCAATTGCGGCCTTTTTTTATGAATTGGATAAAAAAAATCCCGGCCTATAGCCGGGATTTTTGGGATATAAACAAAAACATATGAAACAAATGCGACTTAGTATAAAGAACGTAAACCCTGTTAAGCCGTATTCATAAGAGAAGAACCCATTACTTTTCAATTCGTTGCCTGAAAATGAAAAAAAAGTGAAATAATATCTAAATCATTGATTGTGAGCGAAAAATATTCTTTTTATTGGAGCCGCACATAGGAATTTGGTGAAGGCTTTATGCACACCCTGTGTATAATGACCTTAAAGTCATATTCCATCCTTCGGTTAACTTCGTGCGAGTTCGCATGAGTATGCCATCCACAACATTCACCAAATTACCAGCAGCCAAGCGGGATAAGTTCATCCGTGTGGCAATGGAAGAGTTCGCCTCCGCCGGATATGAAAAAGCTTCTGTAACCCAGATGGTTAAAAAGCTCAAAATAGCGAAGGGTTCCGTGTATCAATATTTTGAAAACAAAAAGGAACTTTATTTCTATTTATTAGACACGGCCCAACAAACAAGACAGGAGTATATGAAACCGATTCTGCGGAACCCTCCAGGGAACTTTTGGGAGACCTATATCCGTCTTTTTGAAGCCAGTTTAAGCTTTGATTACGAAAACGCGGAGATGAGTACCCTGATAGCCAACGCAGCGCATGAGAAGTACTCCGATGATTTGGGGAACCTCATGATCAACCAGAAGAAAAAATCGCTCGATTTTATGCGCGGACTGCTGGAGCGTGAATTATTATCGGGTGGATTGCGTTATGATGTGGATATCGATATCATGGCTTTTGTTGCAGGCAATGTAACGAATGGCATTTGGGACTACCTCACCATTAAAAACCTGAATGCCCCTACAAGCAAAAAAGGGAAGAAAGTGGTTCCAAAAGACGAGGTGAACAAAATATTAGAAGACATTTCAAAACTGCTTAAGTCGGGATTAAAATCATGAGCGAAAATCAAGTAAGTTATACCGAAGACAGTATCCGGTCGCTCGACTGGAAAGAACATATCCGGCTGCGACCAGGGATGTATATCGGGAAGCTGGGCGATGGCTCGGCGATGGATGATGGAATCTATGTCTTGGTAAAAGAGATTATAGATAACTCCATCGACGAACATGTGATGGGGAACGGAAAACTCATCGAAGTAAAAATCACGGAACATAAGGTGGTCATTCGCGATTATGGTCGCGGGATTCCCTTGGGTAAAGTGATTGATTGTGTATCGAAAATTAATACCGGAGGAAAATACGATTCGAAAGCATTCCAAAAATCTGTTGGACTGAACGGTGTGGGTACCAAAGCGGTGAATGCCTTGTCGAGCCATTTCCGGGTGGAGTCGTTCCGCGATGGACGTACCAAGTGTGCTGAATTTGAACAAGGGAATTTGGTGAATGATGTTCCAGAAGAAGCATCCACAGAGAAAAACGGAACACGTATCACTTTTTCTCCCGACAATACCATCTTTAAGAATTACCATTTCATTCCAGAATACCTCGAGAACCAAATCCGCAATTACTGTTACCTGAATGCGGGATTGGTGCTTAATTTTAATGATACCAAGTATGTATCAAAAGATGGACTTTTAGACCTCTTACGTCATAAAGCCAATGAAGAAACCATCCGCTATCCATTCATCCATCTTAAAGGGGATGATATAGAGGTGGCCATGACCCATGAGAATCAATACGGTGAAGAATATTATTCTTTTGTGAACGGTCAGAATACCACCCAAGGAGGAACACATCTGGCGGCTTTTAAAGAAGCGGTGGTGAAGACCATTCGTGAGTTCTATAAAAAAGACTTTGATGCAAGTGATATTCGGGCGTCGATAATTGCGGCAGTCAGTGTAAGGGTGCAAGAGCCCGTTTTTGAATCGCAGACGAAGACCAAATTAGGTTCGCAGTATGTTTCGGAAGGCGGTCCGACCATGAAAAGTTTTATTTGGGATTTCCTTCGCAAGGCATTGGATGACTACCTGCATAAGAATCCAGAGACTGCTGAAGCCGTACTCAAACGTATCATGCAGTCGGAGCGGGAACGCAAAGACACGGCCGGTATAAAAAAGCTTGCCAATGAGCGGGCGAAGAAAGCCAGTCTCCACAATAAAAAATTACGCGATTGCCGGGTGCACCTTACGGATGAAAAACACGATAGACGTAAGGACACCACCTTATTTATCACAGAGGGAGATTCTGCCTCCGGATCGATCACAAAATCACGGGATGTTGAAACACAGGGGGTATTTTCTTTGAGAGGAAAGCCATTGAACTGCTATGGACTCACTAAAAAGGTGGTCTATGAAAATGAGGAGTTCAACTTGCTTCAGCACGCTTTGAATATTGAAGAAGGCTTAGAAGGTTTACGTTTTAACCGAATTGTAATCGCCACCGATGCGGATGTCGATGGCATGCATATTCGTTTATTGATTATGACTTTTTTCTTGCAGTTCTTCCCAGACCTCGTAAAAAACGGTCACCTCTTTATACTGGAGACTCCTTTATTTAGGGTGAGGAATAAGCAAAAAACCATGTATTGCTTTTCGGAAGAAGAAAAACAAGCAGCGGTAAAAGAGCTTGGAAACAAGCCGGAAATTACTCGATTCAAAGGACTCGGAGAAATCTCCCCAGATGAATTTGGAATGTTTATCGGAGAAGACATGCGTATGGACCCGATCATTCTAGGTAAGGATACAACTATCAAAAAACTGCTCGAATATTTTATGGGTAAGAATACCATGGATCGTCAGAATTTCATCATCGATAACCTACGTGTTGAAAAAGATGACGTAGAGGGCAAGGCTGAAGCAGAGACTAAAGTTGAGGAGGTAGCATAATGTCGATTAAGGTTGAAGATATCCATTTTGCAGGGGAGGATGAGCGCGGCTTAACTGGCGAGATCGATTCAATGGGGCGCGGTGGTAAGTTTATTCTCGCTTACCGTGTTGCTGGATCGATTAGCGGAAACCATTATCACAAAGGCTTGTCGGAAATGAAAAATCCAGAAGTGGTATTTCTCTTAGAAGGAGAAGTATTGCTCAAATACGGAGATGTGCTTGACGGTCAACTTCAGAAAAAGGAAGCAGTTCTTATAGAAGCACCAGCACGCATCGAAATTCCCATCAATACCTGGCATGAGATGCATTTTGAAGAGGATAGCTGCTTTTTTGAGCTGAATTCTTTTGAAGAAGGGGATAAGGATACTTTTCGGCTTTAGTGAGGGATGGAATAATTCACTAAGCGCATGCGGTCTATTAGCTGATTATTCTCATAAGTGTCACGACGTATTAAACCAACACCCCTTACCCACCAACTCATTGAAAATTGCTTGGGACCTTTGAAAACAAAAGGTTGTTTTACTTGAAATTGATCTGCATCCCAATCACCTTCTTCAACTTCAACGACGCTTACCCCTTCAATAGGGGCATTCATGCTGAGAAAAACATCCTTATATCCCGCCTCACTAACACTAGTGTCGATACAAATTGAATAGTAAGATATAGGTGGACTGCCACTGCTACAACCCCCGTGACCTGGACGGAAACGCATATTGCCCAAGGATCTATCCGCAATAACAGCAGGCATTAATCCCCCTTTCGAACAGTCAACAGCATATGCGCGTAGCACCACATTAGAATTCGCCACTAGCTTACCGTATAATTTGGGCTCCGTTTTTAGGCTAGTGGAAAATGGTAGGCTGTTTTTTAAATAATGACCAACATAAGGATTCTTCGTTCCATACATGCTTGTTGAGGTGTCGTGCACCAAGGGTCCGCAAGTGACGGTTTCAATTTGTCCATTATCGTGCAGGTATTCCCAGCTAGCGCCGTATTTTAAAGGGAATAGTGAATTTGGGTCATACACACCAGAATCGACAGGAGTAGGTGCTGGATCTGTTGTTTCTGCAGGCTTGTCTTTTGTGCACGCTTGAAGCAGTGCGCTAACAAGTACTAAATAAAAGAAATGATGAACGAAGAGTTTCATAACTTTTGGTTTGGTATAGAAAAGAGGGAAATGCCTCTGCATTCGCTGCTTCGCCTTTTGAAAAAAAACAATCAACACCCTGTGAATTCTATTTTTATCAAAGCTAATTGAGAAACACTTATTTTCGGACAAATCCGTAAAATACAGGCGAGTTATACGCATGAAAGACGAAGAGGAAGAAATCAACGAAAACACAGAAAATGAAAACGGCCAGGCTAACGACCCCAAAGAAGGGGCCGAATTGCTTGGCGTTATTCCCGTTTCTGGCATGTATGAAAATTGGTTTCTCGACTATGCTTCCTATGTGATTTTGGAACGTGCGGTTCCAGGCATTGAAGATGGGCTGAAACCCGTTCAGCGCCGCATTATGCATGCGATGAAGGAAATGGATGATGGTCGTTTCAATAAAGTGGCGAATATCATCGGTCAAACCATGCAGTACCATCCGCATGGTGACGCCTCTATCGGAGATGCATTGGTGAATATTGGTCAGAAGGACTTATTGGTTGAAACTCAAGGAAACTGGGGTGACTTCAGAACAGGTGATTCAGCAGCGGCACCTCGTTATATTGAAGCCAGGTTATCCAAATTCGCTTTGGAGGTTGCCTTCAATGCCAAAACAACCAATTGGCAGCTTTCGTATGATGGAAGGAAAAGGGAGCCGATAGCGCTTCCGATGAAATTCCCATTGCTCTTGGCACAAGGTGTAGAAGGCATCGCTGTGGGACTATCCACCAAAATCCTTCCTCATAATTTCTGTGAGCTTTTACAGGCATCTATCGACCAATTAAAAGGAAAAAAAGTAGAAATATACCCGGATTTCCCAACCGGAGGCATGCTCGACGTGAGCAATTATAACCACGGAATGCGTGGAGGGAAAGTACGTGTGAGAGCGCGTATTGAAGAGCAGGATAAAAAAACACTTCTTATAAAAGATATTCCATTCGGAACCACTACCACTTCTTTGATTGACTCCATCATCAAAGCGAATGATCAGGGAAAAATCAAAATTAAGAAGGTAGTTGATAATACAGCGAAAGACGTTGAAGTGCAGATTCAGTTGGCACCGGGTGTATCGCCAGACATCACCATGGATGCGCTCTATGCCTTTACCGACTGTGAAGTGAGTATTTCTCCAAATGCCTGTTTGATTGTTTCGGATAAGCCTCTATTCTTACCAGTGGAGGAGATTCTCAAATACTCCTCCGAACAAACTCTTCAGTTATTGAAACTGGAGCTTGAAATTAAACTCGGCGAACTGGAGTCACAATGGCACCACAGTTCACTCGAAAAGATATTTATTGAAAACCGTATCTACCGCGATATTGAAGAATGTGAAACCTGGGAAGATGTATTGGTGGCCATTGATAAAGGACTTGACCCCTTTAAAAAGCTACTTCGCCGAGAAGTCACTCAAGAGGACATCATTCGCCTTACTGAAATCAAAATCAAACGGATTTCCAAGTTTGATGGGTTTAAAGCAGATGAGTATATCAAAGGCTTGGAAGATCAAATCGCTGATACCAAAACGAACCTGGATAATATCGTTGAGTATACCATCAACTATTTTCAAGACCTCTTAAAAAAATACGGGAAAGGCAAAGAACGCAAATGCGAAATCCGCACCTTCGATACCATTCAGGCTACCATGGTGGCTGTAGCAAATCAGAAACTGTACGTAAATAGAGACGAAGGTTTTGTAGGTTATACCTTGAAAAAGGATGAATACGTGACCGAATGTTCAGATATCGACGACATCATTGTATTCCGTGAAGACGGCGTGATGGTCGTTAGCAAGGTGCAGGAAAAAGCCTTTATGGGCAAAAACATTATCCATGTGGGTGTCTTCAAAAAAGGAGATGAACGCATGGTATATAACCTCATTTATCAAGATGGGGCAAGTGGCGCGTATTATGTCAAACGCTTTGCGGTAACCTCGATAACACGCGACAAAGAATATGTGCTCACCAAAGGAACCAAAGGCTCAAAAATCCTTTATTTCAGCGCCAACCCGAATAGCGAGGCTGAAATTATCAGTGTGATGTTGAGTCCGAATTCCAAAGCACGTAAAAAATCCTACGATTTCGACTTCGCTGAAATTGCCATTAAAGGCCGTGGTGCACAAGGAAATATTTTCTCTCGCTATAGAGTGAAAAGTTTAAAATTCAAGGAGAAAGGTGCTTCGACCTTGGGTGGACGAGATATTTGGTATGATGATACGATTGGTAGACTGAATACTGAGGAGAGAGGTGAATACATCGGTAATTTCGATGGAGATGATGCGATTTTGGTTGTTTTCAAAGATGGTTCATATGAGTTGACCAATTTTGAAATCACCAATCATTACGAATACGATAAGATTCAAATTCTCCGTAAGTTTAATCCGAAGAGAGTTATTTCGGCTGTTTACTTCGATAAAAAGGCCAAGACCCATTATGTGAAACGTTTCCTCATTGAAACGCTCACCTTGGATAAACGCTTCACCTTCATTTCTGAAAATCCGGGTACCAAGCTTGAGGTAGTGAGTTTACATCCAGAACCAGAAATTATCGTCCATAAAAAAGAGGGTAAAAACGAAAAGGTGGAAGAAACCATTCGTCTGGATGAATTCATCGATGTAAAAGGGTGGAAGGCCATTGGCAATAAACTGGGTTCAGTAGAAATTACCAAGATTGTAGAAGTCAAAAAAGAGGAGCCCATTGAGGTAAAAGAGGAGAAGTTCGAAAAACCTAAACCAAATTTAGGACTGGAATCTGAGGAGGAAGATTCTTCAGAAGCCAAGCCCAAAGAAAACCGCAAAGCTCCAGAATTGATCAAAGACGAAAAGCCACCGTTCCCAAGTGATGTCACCCAGGGGAATCTTTTTGAGATTTAAGGGCGAGTTTGCGAATTCCGTTCCCTGAGCGGGCTGATCATTTGTAGATTCAGTAGATACGTCACGCCCAAGTCGAAGGGAGAGGTTTCGAGTTTCCAGACAATCAGACAGCCAGACAAAGATAGCAATCGATTTTTCAGCAGGCTGGTCGGTGTCCCGCCGACTTGCTTCAACTCAATATACGAGTTTCCGAGTTCCGTTCCCTGAGCGGGCTGATCATTTGTAGATTCAGTAGATACGTCACGCCCAAGTCGAAGGGAGAGGTTTCGAATTTCCAGACAATCAGACAGCCAGACAAAGATAGCAATCGATTTTTCAGCAGGCTGGTCGGTGTCTCGCCGACTTGCTTCAACTCAATATACGAGTTTCCGAATTCCGTTCCCTGAGCGGGCTGATCATTTGTAGATTCAGTAGATACGTCACGCCCAAGCCGAAGGGAGAGGTTTCGAATTTCCAGACAATCAGATGGCCAGACAGCCAGACAAAGATAG
>Ga0100393_10004977_pt1 | contig 12083 bp, 10 predicted proteins | sample CryGeymeta201517_FD_81546 | JGI IMG/M metagenome (GOLD analysis project Ga0100393, IMG submission 81546) | Groundwater microbial communities from Crystal Geyser aquifers in Utah, USA - Crystal Geyser metaG 2015-17 | ecosystem: Environmental > Aquatic > Deep subsurface > Groundwater | place... | reverse complement strand
TAGTAATTGAACATTCGAGGCTTTTTCCATTGTCCAATTCAAGACAAACCCCTGCAACACCTACTTTTTTCGCAAGATAGGCATCAAGGACTCTTACCCCACTTTCATCTGCACTCGAGATATTAAACTTTCTTAGGTCTTTAAAAACCTTATTCTCACCAGTATAGAGCTGGCACCCAAGAGTTGAGGACTTATCAACTTTTGCAAATGATTGACTAGTAATTAAAATTAAGCAACCCAATAAAATCTTCTTCATATTATCTCCTTTTACTTATTTGATTCCTCTTACTAAATCCTTAGAACACTTCAAGAGCACATCATTTAGATCCATAAATGCTGAAACTACGCGATAGCTCCCACTGACATTAAAGCTTGAAAGATTTGCAATATCACTTATCACATGAAGAACGTCTGAAACGTCTGACTTGTTAAAATCCTTTGCAAGCGTTACAGAAACTGAAGCAAGTAGAAAATTAAAATCTTCTATTTCTCGAATAAGAAGCGTGACTTCTGCAGTACTAGCATTCTTATTATTTTCAATGAAATCCTTGATCTTATTTTTGAGATCGTATCCCAGAAACTCAAGTTCACTTATTTTTTCGTAGTTTGATTCTAGTATAGCTCCTGGAAAATCAGGAAGAACCGTTACAACCTTTACCGAATCAAGATCACTCTTAAGAACATCTGAAGTTTTTAGAAATTTTTTGATATGCTTTGATTTAACGACAGCTTTCTCAGCGCTAGAACCAATACCTATTTTCGTAAATGGCTTGGCCAGACCCCTCAATAAACTTCCACCGATAGCAAAAGATGAGAAGTTAGATACCATTAAAGTTAAAATAATTAAATTTTTCATAAGCTCTCCACTAGATATATAAGTGATTATATCTAAACCAAGCATATTTACTTGCTGAATGTAGTATTTTCAATGGCCGTCAAAAAATTTGACACTTTAGCTGAATAAAAAAGGCCCACATAAGTGGGCCTCTCGTATTGAAAAATTTAAACTTAGGATTAATCGTCTGAAGCAAGTTTTTCTTTTCTTTTTGTCATTACTTCTTCTTGGATATTTGAAGGACAATCTACGTATCTTGCAAATTCCATTGTATAAGTAGCTTTACCAGCAGACATTGAACGAAGGTCATTTGAGTAACCAAACATTTCAGAAAGTGGAACTTCAGCAACGATGATAACTTCTCCACCTGGATCAGTTTCCGAACCTTGGATCATCCCTCTTCTTGAAGAAAGGTCTCCAATTACAGAACCCTGGTACTCATCTGGAGTTGTAACTTCAACTTTCATTACTGGTTCCATAATTACAGGATTAGCATTTCTAATCGCTTGTCTCATTGCTTGTCTAGCAGCAATACGGAACGCCATATCAGAAGAGTCAACATCATGTGACTTACCGTCTTGTAGGAAAACTTCACAGTTAATAACTGGGAAAGCTGCAAGAGGACCTTTATCCATAACGTCGCCAAAACCTTTCTCACAAGCTCCGATGAATTCAGAAGGAATCGATCCCCCTTTAATTTCATTGTTAAACTTGAATACTTGGTCTTCTTTATCTTTTCTATCTTCAGGAAGTGGCTTTAACCAACCAACAACTTGACCGAACTGACCAGAACCACCTGTTTGTTTCTTGTGGGTATAGTCAAATCTCGCTTCTTGTCTGATTGTTTCTCTGTAGTTAACCTGAGGAGCACCAACAGTAACGTTTGCACCGAATTCACGCTTTAATCTTTCGACGTAAATTTCAAGGTGAAGCTCACCCATACCTGCAATTCTTGTTTCCCCAGATTCTTCATCTGTAAAAACGTGGAAAGTTGGATCTTCTTTAAGGAATTTTGCAAGACCTTTAGACATCTTCGCTTGCTCGTTCTTATCTTTACAAGAAATTGAAAGTTCAATAACTGGTACTGGAACGTGGATACCTTCAAGAGAAAGGTTAAGATTTCTATCATCACCAACAAAAGTATCCCCTGAAGCACAGTCGATACCAACGATTGCGATAATATCACCAGCGTGAGCTGAATCAATATTTTCTCTATCATTTGAGTTCATACGAACCATACGTCCGATACGAACTTTCTTACCAGTTCTTGTATTGTAAACAGTGTCACCCTTATTAAGAGTTCCTCTATAAATTCTTGTATAAGTTAACTGTCCAAATTGCTCATCAGTAATCTTAAATGCCATACATAGAAGATCTTGATCTGGATCTGGAGAGATTTCAACTTTAGAGTCTGTATCAGCATCTTGAGCTGTTGGAAGAGCACAAGTAAGTGGAGATGGTAAGTATCTCGCTACAGCTTCAAGAAGAACTTGAACACCTTTGTTCTTAAATGCAGATCCCATGAAAACTGGAGTTAATTGAAGAGATTGAACACCAATCTTAACACATTCGTGTAGTTCTTCTTCAGATGGCTCTTCACCTTCAAGATATTTTTCCATTACTTCGTCTTTATACTCAGCAACTTTATCAATCATTTCAGCTCTTAGCTCTTCAACTTGATCTAGAAGCTCAGCTGGACACTCTTCAGCTCTTACCTTTTCACCGTTTTCACCGTCAAAGTAATAAGCTTTTTTAGTAATTAGATCGACAACACCACAGAATGCATCTTCTGCACCAATTGGCATTTGCATAAGAACTGCATTATGGTTAAGTTTTTCAACTAGAGCATCTCTACCGTTGAAAGCACTTGCTCCCATACGATCCATCTTGTTTAAGAAAGCAAGTCTTGGAACGTTGTATCTCTTCATCTGTCTATCAACAGTAATTGACTGAGACTGAACACCAGAAACAGAACAAAGTACAAGGATAGCCCCATCAAGAACACGTAGTGAACGCTCTACTTCTACAGTAAAGTCAACGTGACCCGGAGTATCGATGATATTAACACGTGTATCTTTTTCAATACCGTCTGCATAAGTAGTACCTTTACCTTCTAGACCTTTCCAGAATACTGTCGTCGCAGCAGATGTAATTGTAATACCTTTTTCTTTTTCAAGTTCCATGTGGTCCATAGTTGCACCAGCACCACCACCACGAACATCTTCGATCTTGTGAATCATGTCACAGTAAAAAAGAATACGCTCTGTAAGAGTTGTCTTACCAGAGTCAATGTGAGCTGAGATCCCGATATTACGAGTCTTCGCCATTAGTTTGTTGTTAATCATTGCGTTCTCCACGTATTAGTTGATTAATTAATTAAGATGTCTCAATTTTACAAGATATTCAGGGTGCATCTTAGTGAATTACTGTGAATGAGTCAATTAGGAAGGTGAAAAAAATGATAAATACATTTAAAATTTTAACTAAAATCTCAGTTGACAAAAATGGCGTAAATCCTTAGATATTATAGGTTCGAGGAGAAATTAATGAGCGGTGATATTAGTAAACAAGATCTATACGAGTCGGTTAAGGCAATAATTGAAACGGAGCACAATCATATTTTGCTCAACCAGCACAAATTATACACGCTCTTTAGTATCGCATTTCAAGCTATCCTTTATCAGTCAACGAAAGAACCTGGTGCATATATCATTCGAATTGAAGATGCCAAGCTGGCCGACAAATTTGCAAGAAAAGCAAAAGATCCCTCGACCCGTAAATTCATTCAATCTCTTCTGATGCCAAGAAAGTTTAAGTTTCAAAAATCAATGTTCTATCTCGACTTTTTTAACTTTCAAAGCTGGAACTTTACGGCGGAAATTCCTCCAGAGAAGCTAAAAGGTGCAATCATTGTAAAAGACAGTGCTGAGAAACCAATGAATCCTATGCTTGAAGAAATGATGGCCGAGGAAGAAGCAGAGATGGGTATACCTGAAATGCCAAAAGATTATCACCTCACAACACTACTTGAGGCCTCTCCAAAGACAATCACAATTGCTTATGAAACTGATTTTGACATCATGACTCCGATTCAATTTCCATTTATCAAAAAAGAGATAACAAAAACAGTTTCTGGTGTAACACTAGGTAAAGATTTTGATTGGGACAATATCGACTAAGAAAGTCGATTTCTTATTCTTTCTAATTTACAACATCGATACAATTCAAGCTTGATTTTTCACAGTGTTTACAAATTTTAAACAGCACCAATGCCCTGTCGCAAGTGGTGAGTGCGAAGCTTTCTCGTATCCCCTCAATCTCCCTGAAGACATATTTTGATGAGATGTTATTTTTTTGTAAACATTTTCAAACGATATCCGTTTTTAATTTTTTGTAATAGCGATTTAACAAGTTCATATTCATGACATCGAAACAAAAATTAAAGGAGCTAAAATGAAAAATCTAATGATCGCAATGTCTACTCTATTTACTGTAACAACTCTTGCAAATGCTAGAATTGTTGAAAAAACACCAGTTGTTAACTTTGGTAATGAATCAGTAAAAGTTACTGAACTTTGTGTTAACGGTGATCAAATCCAAACAAAGACAGCTGTTACTTACTGTGCACAATATGAAACAAAATTTGTAAGAATCGCTGGTCACGGTGAACGTGAAAAAGTTGTTACTTGTGTATCAAATGCAACAGAAGTTCTTTCAAGAGACCTTGATTACACTGCAAAGAAATGTATAATGTGGAGAGGAAAGAGATCTGAAAATGATTGTGCTCGTTATACAACAATTACTAAATCAATCCCAACTTCATATTCATATGATGTAGTTAAAGTTGCTCATGCAGGACACGGAGAATTCTCTGAAACTGTTGTTGCTACTAAAGATGTTGTTGTTCCATCTTGTAACTAATTCCATCTCTAGATTTGTGTGTAAAAGGCACCACGAAAGTGGTGCTTTTTTTATTCTACCAAGGAACTTCAAGGCGACTACTCTTTCCAAAAGTTAATGTTACCTTCGAAAATGGCGTCTGGTATTTATTATAGAGAGTATCGACGGAATCGATAACGAGAACAAGAGAGTGACCTCGCTTTAAATCGTAACTCGTCGTATTTAATTCAAAATTAAAAGTATAATCTTGGTTAGCGACAATACCGCGCTTTGTTTGTACTCCATGAGTGATTAGTTTTGCGATATTAAATGGACCAACATCATAGAGATAGGCCACGACCTGAAGATTTTGATCACTTGAACTAAGATTCAAATGAAGTTTAACATTCCCTTCAATTCTCTTGGAGCTTAAAAGTTTTGATCCTTCAAAGACCAGTGCATTTGAGCGATAAACACCTGGAAGATATTCAAACTTTGGAATGCTAAAATGACCGTCAATAAGATCAGAAACAAAAGGTATACCACTTCCTGCAAATGAATCGAGGTAAGAAAAGTAACTATCCTGAGATTTCGTAACCTGGTAAGTATGCTTCAATGATCCGGCACCAAGAAATTCTCTCTCATTTAGATAAAGGATATCCTTCTTTTTTCCAAAAGAATTTAAATCAGTGAGATAACTCTCCTTCTTCAAGTCTGTTTCAATGTAGATTTCACGATCATGAATATAAGGATGATCAACTCCCTTTAGCCAATAATCAAACCAAACCTTTGCGAAGTTAAAGTGAATATTATCCTCAAAAAACAGCCCACCAAGCTCTGTCGTCGCATGGGTTCCTTGCGCAAGAATGAGTTTCTTTGGCCCTTTGAGTTTCTTAAAGTAATTTAAGACATTATTTGGAGTAAAGAGATTATCTCCAAAGTTATTGGCAATCATGATAGGAGTTCTTCGTTTATTAACTTCAGAAATAAACTCGATCGGACTTCTCTCACTCGCCCACTTTAAAATATGTTCAATATCTTTTGGTATAAATTTTTCGCCAAGAGTATCAAAATATTCTTTAATATATTCGGGTGCGTTTCCAAGGTACTTGCCTGAGATAATTAAGAAGTCGCCCCAAAACTTACGTGGAGTCTCTTTGGCATAAAGAGCATCAAGAAGTGATCCCCATGCGCTCATCGCAACGACTGTTTTCAAACGGGGCTCTTTAGCTGCCATCATCAGAGAAAGACCCCCGCCGTATGAGATCCCAGAAAGTCCAAGGTTATTCATATCGACAGGCGTATGATCGCGAAGCCAATCGACAACGAGTTTAAAATCGGAAACATCCTTTGGACCGATGATATCAATCTCACCTTCAGAACAGCCCCAACCTCTTAGAGAATAACTAAGAACCTGATATCCCTCTTTAGCAAGTCGCGTAGCCTGACGTAAGTATTCGTGTTCATCTAACAACCAACTATTTCCAAAAATGATTGTTGGATAAACTTCATTAGGCTTTATACTTTTTGGAGTAAGTAAATTTGCACTTAAGAGTAGGCCATCCCTAGTCTCAATCTTTATATCGTTTTTAAAGATATAAAACTCACTCTCAGGGAGATCGATATTGACACAAATATTTGCCTGAATAGAGACAGTGAATACTAACAGTAATAAAATTTTTCTCATCTTGTAAGGGTCTCGTTGTCTCTGTAGAGTGTCAAATACATGTTTGTCTTTGTCAGAAAAGGAAAGCATGTTAGAATGCCTCAAATACTTAAAAATAGGAATGTAAAATGGATTATGGAGTTGTTGGCCAATTCTTTATTGCTATGCTTTCAATCTTAAACCCGATCGGTGCGATCCCTGTTTATATCGCAATGACAGATAACCTCTCTCACTCACAAAGAAAGAGTATGACTAGAGCATGCTCAATTACCGTATTTATCACCATCACTGTTTCGCTTCTCATTGGAAGTAATATTCTAAAGTTCTTTGGTATTTCAATTCCCTCGTTTACTGTTGGTGGAGGTGTACTCCTCTTTACAATGGCCCTGAGTATGGTTCAGGCCAAGAACGTTGAAGCGAAGATGAATACACAAGAGATATCAGAGAGCTCCCTTAGGGAGATTGGTATCGTTCCTTTGGCCATTCCACTTCTATCTGGGCCTGGAACCATCTCGACTTCAATTATTTACTCAAAGAATTTCCATCATACATTCGAATGGGTTGGCGGGATCATCCTCATGGCCTTCCTCTCTGTTTGTGTCTATTTCATTTTGATACACGCAGACAAAATACGTGAAAAACTAGGAGATTTAGGAGTTAACGTCATGACACGAATCATGGGTCTTATTCTCTTGGCCATGAGTGTGGAGATGATGGTTGGTGGTCTTAAAAAGATGATTCCTTTCCTAAATTCATAATTTTTACACACCGCGTCGACATAGCGACACCCCTATGATACAAACCCTCGAATCATTGATTTTCGAGGGAAAAAATGAAGAAGAAAATTCTCAAATCAACATTACTTATTTCTATACTTTCAGGTAGTTATACAATGGCTGCCGATCAAGTCACCGAGACCTGGAATACTAAGATGGCAGAATTTAATATGACGCCTAAGTATCATGGCTTTTGCTATTCAGCACCTAATGGAGAAATACTTGGTCCAAATCCCCACCGTCGAGTGAGACTGGCCTCGACATCAAAATTGATTACAACATTAATGGCGATTGAAAAGCTTGGTATTGATTACGAGTACACGACAGATTTCTACTTTGATGGGGAAAGCATTCATATCAAAGGAGATAGCGATCCTGTAATGAGTAAGAGGAAACTCTTCTTTCTCATTTCACAACTTAACAACCTAGGCATCAAGAAAATAAAGAATTTAACATTTGATAAGAACTTCAAAATATTTTCAATGGTCGAAGATGTGGCCCACTCTGAGTTAAAACCAAGCAATGAACTTACGATTAAATCATTAAAAGATTACTTCACAGTGGGAGAATGGAATCTTTTAAAAACTGCGTACATTAAGTTTATCAAAGAAACTCCAAAGGAGATTATTGATGAATTACAAATTAGAACAGACTTAGATGATATTCAGTTGAGTGTTGAAGCTATTTCAAATGTTGATAAGAATCCACTAAAAGAAGGCGATTTAAAATCTTATCAGATGGTTTCACCTATTATTGCAAAGTATCTTAAGATCATGAATATCGATTCTAATAACTATATTGCAGATCAAGTTTTTGAAAAAGTTGGTGGTGAAAAAGAGTACAAGAAGTATATTGATAAAATGATTGCTGATCGATTTGGTGATTATAAAGCACAAAGACAAGAGTTCTCAAAAGACGAAGATAGTTTTGCTTTTTATACAGGTTCAGGACTTAACACAACGAGAAAGGGCCAGCGAGTCGATAACTATGCAACATGTGCAATCATGGTCGAACTAATGAAAGATCTTGATACCAAGCTCGACTCGATAACTCGAAAAATGCAGGAAATTATAGCTGTTCCAGGAGTTGATGGAGGGACATTTAGATCACGTCTTAATACACCTAAACTTGCTCGTTCAATAGTTGCCAAGACAGGAACATTAAAGCATACCTCAACCCTACTTGGAAAAGTAAGCGCTGAACAAGGAGATATCTTCTTTGGAATGTTTCATCAAATGGCCGGCTGGAAAGGCAATGCAAAGATTGTTCAAAACATGATGGTTACTGAGCTTCTAGACAACTATGGTGGACCAAAGAAGTTTGATTACAAGAAAGAATTTTTCTTTCCCGCTAGTACACCACTCAAATAATTTAGTATAATGGAGAGATGAAAAAACTCTCTCCATTAAAAATTCTATTCTTAATCACTTCGGTATCTCTTGCTTATTTTAGCTATATTAATTTCTATCAACACCCAAGAAATAAACAAATCATTTCAATTCCTGAAAAAAATATTGAAATTTTAAAATCAAAAATAGTCTATAAAGAGAATCGTCCACTTGATTATAACTTCAAAGAAAATCAAGGTAACAGCAAGATCGATAGTGATAGTGAATATCTTGATGAGCTAATCAATCGCTCAGGCATCGACTATATCTCTCCAAAAGAAGGAATGAATATTCTCATGCTTGCCATTGAAGCAAACCGTGGAGACTTATTTAAAAAACATATCGACCACTTCAAAGATCTCGAATACAAAAATCACTTTGGAGCAACGGCACTAGTACTCGCAAGTTCCGGAGGCGATATTGAATTCGTAAAAACGCTATTAAACAAAGGTGCCGATCCAAATGTAAAATTTAACAAAGCTGATTTCACACTGCTAATGGATGCATCAATGGAAGGAAATATCGAGCTTGTAAATTTACTCATTAGTAGTGGGGCCTCAATCAATGATATCGACTCGGTCGGCATGACAGCACTTCTCTACGCCGCAAGAGAGGGCCATATTGAAGTGGTTAAAACCTTAATTAACCACCGTGCAGACAAGACAGTACGAAACAAGAAAAAGCTTCGCGCCCTTGATTATGCCTATCTTTATAAATTTGACGAGATAATCTCAATCTTAAAATAAAAATTGGGCCTTGATGTTAATAAAACTGTAATGAAGATATGAATTTGAGGATTTTGAAAGCACCAATTCTGGTACCTTTATAGGGGTTGGTTAAAGGTGGGATGAAGACATTTGCAATTTTCATCAAGGCCAGGACCAACCTGTTGTTACTTATATATAAGCAAAGCTCGTGCCAAAAAAGTTGACTAGAAAAGTAACAAAAGGGGCCATTGTGACATCTCTAAGTGGGGACAAAAGAGAATTAACGAATATCGTCAGCACCGTGCGCTGCATCATTAAGAAAATCAGCTTAGAAAACGGCCTAAGATAGAATTTAGTTTGGTTGAAAGCTCCAAAGCATCGCTTGAAGAAAAGCTATACGAAAAGGAAATTCGAATCGAAGCCTTGGCCTCTTCTTCAGAAAATCCCATGGCCAAAAGCACACGACTTGGCTTGATTGCTCCAGATGAACACGCCGAACCAGAAGAGAGATCAATCTGGGCCATATCAAATGCAGTAATCAAAATATCAGTCTTTGCACCATGAACAACGAGATAAATAGTATTTAAATTTCTACTTTGCGCATGGGATGCCGTTATCGTGATTTTATTTTGAAAATTATCGACCAATGATTTTTCAACACTATCTCTAGCAAGTTTAAGCTCACTTGGAGAAAAATTTTGTATTAACTCATCGAGTGCTAATTTCAAAGAATAAATTCCGTGAACATTCTCGGTTCCAGAGCGCATCGCAGATTGTTGACCACCACCACGGATAAGTGCACACCAGTGAATGAGTCTTTCCTTGGCGAAAGTAAAACCAACACCTTTCATTGCCCCAAACTTGTGGCCAGAAAAAGTATAGAAATCAATTTCTGATTCTAAGCTAAGCCCTGAATCTGTTTTACCTACTAGCTGAACTGCATCGACATGAACAAAGCAACTTGTTTGCTTCTTAATCTCCACTGCGTCTGCTAATGGCCAAATAACTCCTGTCTCATTATTTACATGAGTAAAGTTTAAAAGCACATCACCTTCTAATTCCTGAATTTTTGAAATAACTGAACTAATTTCGTAGTCGCCATTTCGGCCAACAGGTAGAATGTGAAACTCTCCACCAAGTAATTGGATATGCTCTTTTTGATTGATAACACATGAGTGATCGGTCGCAAAACAAACAATGTGAAATCTTTCTTTCTTGGCCAAGGAGTAGAAACAAAATCCTTTTAAGATATCGTTTATTGCTTCAGTGGCACCAGAGTGATAGAAAATTTCAAAGTAGGGTAAATTAAATGTTTTTTTTAGAAAATCACTTGTCTCATTAATAAGTCTCTTTGAAGCCTTTCCTGAGGAGTGAATTGAACTTGGGTTACCAAAAGGTAAAGCCCCTGAAGCAAACCAGTCAGTGACTGATTTAGCTAAAGGAGCTGTTGCGTTATAATCAAGATAAATTCTATTATTGATTAATTTCACCAATGCTTGTTCTAATTCCTGAAGCAAATGCGCTCATTGTACCTTCAGTACTTGTCGCTACATTGTTTGCTTGTTGTTGTTGTGCTTTTTCAGCATTAACTCTTTCAACATCACCTTGTACTTCAGAAGATTTTCTAACTAGGTCGCCAAGAGAAGTTGTCGCAAGATAATCTCTCATGATTAAACCAAGGTTTTGAAAATAATTCTTTGATAAGTGAAATTCAACTGTGTTTGCAGCTTCAGCTTCTGTTCCAACAATATCCTTTGCAGGATTAATGTTTTCTCCAACACAATCAAGAATGTCTTTTACAGTAATTTCATCCATGTTTCGAGATAAAACATAACCACCACCAGGCCCTCTTACAGATTTAACTGCTTGACCATTTCTTAGCTTTCTAAAAAGTTGCTCTAAGTAATGTAGTGAAATGTTCTGTCTTTCAGAAATTTCCTGTAAACGAACTGGGTTTCCGTTTGAGTGAGTTGTTAGATCGAGCATTGCTCTAACTGCGTAACGTCCTTTAGATGTAAGTCTCATTGGCCTTCCTCCATAAATCCAAATGTAATTTTTCTGATTCAAACAAATTTTAAGCAAGTGTGTGCTTCTTGGGTTTCGCGGTCCTTGCTCACCCAGTCCAGTGAAGGTCGCTAATCAGTTACAACCTTCTTCGTGTAATAGTATGACAAGGATAAATGGTGTAAGTCAACATGATTTAATCAAATAATAAAAAAATAAATTTTATAGGCCCATGAGGATCACGCGCGGCCAAAAAAACTATAAATTACAGCAAGTTACAAGTCTCAAGACTTCCTAAAGATTCTTGAGCAAAATTTTTCACTCGGCTAATTTTGCTTACTTGAAACTCTATATTTTAATCTGCTTAAAGAAGAAGTTTCGAGACGGAAACTCTTCAGCACTTTTTAATTCATTCATCGTAATTTCTAAAATATAAAAATTGAAACCTTCACCAACTTCATTAACAATATCTTGAAAATATTCTCTTCCCCATTCAATAAGAAAAAAATCTTTTCCTTCAAGGTATAACGGAATTTCTAAATGAATTATTTCATCACGATTTTCTAGTCGATAAAAATCAGCATGAACAACATTTTCGATTTCATTAATTATTGAATACGATGGTGATGTTGTAGAATTTTTCTGATCAATAAATTTTTTTGTAAACGTTGTCTTGCCTGCGCCTACAACACCTTCAAGAATAATAACACTAGGAGTTTTAACAGCTTCTTTTAATTCGATAATTATATTATCAAGATCATTTTCGTAAACTTTTTTCCAAGAGCGAACATCTGACAGTTCAAGACTCATTATATCTCCTCTAAATTT
>Ga0100393_10004976_pt1 | contig 12084 bp, 9 predicted proteins | sample CryGeymeta201517_FD_81546 | JGI IMG/M metagenome (GOLD analysis project Ga0100393, IMG submission 81546) | Groundwater microbial communities from Crystal Geyser aquifers in Utah, USA - Crystal Geyser metaG 2015-17 | ecosystem: Environmental > Aquatic > Deep subsurface > Groundwater | place: USA... | reverse complement strand
TTCTTTCTTCATTCCTGGTTGGCGACGTGGCTCTCCTCGTTTTTCATCATAGACGACAGTCATGGTATTTTCATCCATCATGACAGACTGAAACCTTCCGTAAGGACAAGCTATAATACAAAACTGTTCACGAAACCATCCAAAATCAAGTAAGAAAATTGTCGTGATCATAAGCATTGAAAAGAATAGGGTCTTATTGGCCATTGGAGATTGTAAGGACATCGAAAGTAGCTCATGTGTTCCTACAAAGTATCCAAGAAATGTATGAGAGATGTGAAGAGACACGGCGGTAAAGAGGATCCACTTTAAGCTTCGCTTCCAAGTCTTCTCAAAGTCCCAAGGGGCGTCGTCGAGTTTTTGTCTTTGACGTGGATTTCCTTCGACGAGAATTTCAATCTTACGATATATCGTATCAATGAAAACGGTTTGAGGGCAGGCCCAGCCACACCAGACTCGTCCCCAGATACTTGTAATAAATCCAATTGTAAAAACAAAACCTAGAAATAAAAAAAGTAATAGAGGCGCATTACTAGCAAAGAATGAATATGAGAAGAAAGTAAACTCTCGATTGGCAATATCAAGTTTTATCGATTGCTTGCCTCCAATATAGATCCAAGGGAGGACAAGATAGAAGGCAATTAAAAACCAGTAGAACAGGGATCTTCTTTTTCTCCAAAAACCTTTTACTTCTTCAGGGAAAAGGAAAATCCGATGACCTAATTCATCAGTTGTTCCAAGTCTTTCTTCATGCAATTCAAATTTATTCTTGCTCATTGTAAGTCCAGTGAAGGGAGGCGAAATTAGAGCTTCGCCCCCAATTCAGTATTTATTTAATTAAATCACCTTGTGGTTCTTTAGCTTGTGCAGGATTAGTCCCATGGAGAGTCAGTACATAAGAAACAACAGACATTATTTCTTCTTTACTTAATACTTCTCCCCACGCTGGCATCCCGTTCTCTTCGACACCCTTAAAGACTACTGGATAGATTGTATCAGCACCAACATGGCCTTTAATATTTAACCAGTAATCATCAGTTAAGTTTGGACCAATATCTCCACGACCACCTTCGGCGTGACATGAGAGGCAGTTTTCTTCAAAGACGACAGCTCCCTTTGTTACACCATCATTTGAAGCGATCCATGATTGATACTCATCGAGATTAAAGTTTGCACCGTTTGCTGCTTCAGCTTCCTTAATCTTTGTTATTACGGCCATGTCTTTATTGTATTCATCAAGCAATGTTGGTCCGTCCATCATGACATAGTACATGAAGTAGGGAACAGCAAATACAAATGAAAGAATCCAAGTACCAAACCACCAGCTTGGCAGTGGGTGATTAAGTTCGTGAATACCATCGTAGTCATGTTCTAGAACGAGATGTTTTTCATCGTCGTGTAAAATTAAATTCTCTTTATTATCGCTCATAAAATCTCCAACCTATTTCTTGATAACGCCATCATCAAGTGCACTTGATGATACATTTTCGTAAACTTTAGAGCTTCCTTTTCGAAAGCTCCAAATAACAACACCAACAAAGACAGTTACAAATAGAAGTAATGCAATTGTTGGAAGTATGTCCATATTCATTGCTGCCATAACTTCTTTAAACATGATTACTCCTTATCCGCAGTGTCGATACCTAGTCGTTGTAGGTAAGCGATTAGTGCGATGATTTGCTTATTCTTCATCTCACTAGGGATTCCTTGTTCAACAAGTCCTTTTGTGATTTCATTCGCTTGATTTTGGGCAAGGTCATAAGCTCTTCTGATTTCTTCATCACTATAAGGAACGCCTAAGGCCTTCATTACTTTTACTTTCTTTTCAATTGATGCAAAGTCTGTTTTCTTCTTAAATAACCATGTATAGTTTGGCATGATTGATTTAGGAGTCACGTCTCTTGGATTCATCATATGTCTGTAGTGCCACATATCGTTGTACTTTCCACCGACGCGAGCAAGGTCTGGTCCAATTCTTCGAGAGCCCCACTGAAATGGACGGTCATAAACTGAATCAGCAGCTGTTGATGGTTTACCATAGCGTAAGTTTTCTTCAGGTGTTGGTCTAATTTGTTGAGAGTGACAAACATAACAACCTTCAGCGATATAAATATCACGTCCTGCTAACTCAAGAGGAGTATATGGTTTTACATTTGGATTTTTTTCAACAAAGTTATTAGACAGAAGGGATGGAATAATTTCTACCGCCCCACCAACAAGTATTGCTAATGCTGTTAATGCCGTAAAAAGAATTGGTAGTCCTTCCAGTTTTCTGTGAGCTGTTGCATTTGGCTCTTCTGATGAAGAATTAAGTGGAGCTGCTGCAAATACTTCTTCTGTGTCATCTTTCTTGGCAAGCTTAATTGTCATAATAAGGTTATACACCATGATAATGAAACCAGCTAAAACAAGAACACCACCGAAAGCTCTAACCCAATACATTGGAACGATCTTAACAACAGTTTCAATGAAGTTTGGATAAACAAGTCTTCCGCCCGCATCAATTTGTCTCCACATCAATCCTTGAGTAATACCAGCTACCCACATTGACATCATATAGAGAAGTAGACCGATTGTTGCTGACCAAAATTGTGTGTTGGCAAGCTTCAAAGAGTAAAGCTCTGTTTTCCATAATTTGGGAACAAGATAATAGAGAATCCCCGCAATCATCATATAGTTCCAACCAATAGTTCCGGCGTGAACGTGACCAACGATCCAGTCAGTAAAGTGACCAAGATAGTTTACTGATTTAATTGAAAGTAGAGGTCCTTCAAATGTTGCCATCCCATAGAATGTAATAGCTGTTGCTTGAAATTTTAAAACAGGATCTTTCCTAACTTTATCCCATACTCCTCTAAGAGTCAGAAGACCATTGATCATCCCACCCCAAGAAGGCATCCATAGAATTACTGAGAAAACCATACCAACTGTTTGAACCCAATCTGGTGTCGATGAGTAGAGAAGGTGGTGAGGGCCGGCCCAAATATAAATGAATACTAAAGACCAAAAATGAATGATCGATAGTCGATAAGAATAAACAGGTCTATTGGCCGCTTTTGGCACAAAGTAATACATAAGTCCAAGAAATGGAGTTGTAAGAAAGAATGCTACAGCATTATGTCCATACCACCACTGTACAAGTGCATCTTGAACTCCAGCGTAGACAGGATATGACTTCATCAAATCGACTGGAAATGAAATTGAGTTAACAACATGAAGAACAGCAACAGTTATAATTGTCGCAATATAGAACCAAAGAGCTACATAAATATGTCTCTCTCTTCTTCTTATTAGTGTTCCCATAAAATTAATAGCAAAAGCAACCCAGACAACTGCTATCGCAATATCAATAGGCCACTCAAGTTCGGCATATTCTTTACCTGTCGTAATCCCGAGAGGAAGAGTGATTGCCGCCGCTACAATAATTAACTGCCATCCCCAAAAGTGGAATGAAGAAAGGAAATCACTAAATAGCCTTGCCTTACAAAGTCTTTGCGTTGAGTAATAAATCCCCGCAAAAATCGCGTTTCCAACAAATGCAAAAATTGCAGCATTTGTATGAAGTGGTCTTAAACGGCCAAAAGTAGTCCATTCAAGTCCTAGGTTTAATTTCCAGTAAGCTAACTGAAATGCAATCGTTACTCCGAGAAGAAGTGCAACTACTCCCCATAGCATCGTGGCCCCGATAAACCACTTCGTAACTTTGTCATTATAGGAAAACTCCTCTAATTGACTCGGGTTAGTTAAATTCGTACTCATAAATCTCCCTTCCTTTTTATTTCACTTTTATCATCATCAAATAACATTCTTTTTGCTGGTGTATCGAGATCGTCGTACTGACCAGATTTTGTCGCCCATACAAATAGAGCGACAAATAAAGCTCCCAAAACAAGAGCTAGTGGGAGCATGAAATATATTACATTCATTTTAACTCCTTAGTTTTTTCAATTATTCTCATTTTACTTGTTCCAAGAAAACTTGAGGCCAGTACAGTTAACGAACTAATTGGCATAAATATCGCGGCCATTAAAGGAGTAATCACTCCAAAGAGAGCTAGTGCAACACCGAGTGAATTGTAAAAAAGCGAAAAATAAAAATTGCGATAAACAACTTTATGCGTCTCTTTTGCAAGAGTAATGAGATTGTAAATTTGTTTCAAGTTTTGATTCGTAATGAAAATGTCACATGCTCGCATTGAAAGGTCGGCACTTCCGCTAACTGCAATTGATACAGAAGCCTTCTTAAAAGCTAAGACATCATTAATTCCATCTCCAACCATCAGTGTATTATGAAATTGAGAGATTAAATGGGCCTTGTCTTCAGGACTTAAATTACCATGGGCGAGCTCTTTTGTAAGATTAAGCTCATTTGCAACAGAGACCACGACTTCAGCATTATCTCCACTTGCGATATGAATATTTTTTCCAGAGTTTCTTAATTTATCGATAAGGCCTGGTGTTGAAGATTTAATTTTATCGCCAATTGTATATATCGCAATTAGTTGGTCATTATCATATAGCCCAACTTGACTTTGCTTTGAGCTCGTTTGTTCAAAGCTTCTTAGTTTACCAAAGAAAAAATTATTAACATCATCTTTGACACTCACTCCTAATCCATTTATTGAAATTGCGTTTGTGAATAGTGCTCGTTTACTAATTTCATTTTTTTTAAAATATTTTTTTAGTGAATTTGCAATAGGATGAGTTGACACTTGTTCGAGGGCATAAACTATTTCATGTATTTTTTCATCTTCATATACTGAAAGATTTTGAAATGATAGAATCTCAAATTTTCCTTCTGTAATTGTTCCCGTTTTATCTAAGAATATCTCAGTGACGGAATTGATTTTTTCTAGAATATTTTCATTCTTAATATAGATACCAAGGCTTTTTAATATATTAAGTGTTCTAATATAGGCAAGCGGAGTCGCAAGAGCTAGAGCACATGGGCAGCTGATGATAATAATTGCTAACGCCTTTTCAATTGCAGGGTTGAGTCCATGGAACTTAAGTTGGTAGATGAATGTTGCAGCAGTTAAGAGTGTTACAATCCATACAAAGTACTTTGCAATATTGTCAGCTCTTGAAACGATATTATTCTTTGAAAGTTCAGAGTTCGTGATTGATGTAACAATCTTCCCTAATCGAGTATTTTCAGCTGTTGCTAAAACTTCAACTAAAATATCATCTTCGAGGTTTACACTTCCTGCAAAAACTTCTTCCATGGGCTTAAGAGCAATAGGACGACTTTCTCCAGTAATAACCGAATTGTCGATGACAGCTTGTGAAGATTTTAAAAGACCATCAAAGATGATCTTTTCGTCAGTTTTAAACTTGATGAGATCTCCGGGCAAAATAAAGCGTGAGTGAGTTAGAATTTCTCTCTCTCCGTCCACTTTGATAACCTCTGAGTTTGTAAAGAATGTATTCAGGCCTTTGTTGCTAAGTCCTTGTTGTGTCGCTTTTTTTACAAAGTAGCGACTTAATAAAATTAGAAATATAAGAGTTGTAATTGAGTCAAAGTAATTATGATCACTACCTGTAAAAAGTCCAATTGTAGAAAAAACAAAGCCTGCAAGAATTGCAAGAGATAGGGGCATATCAATAGAGACGGTTCTTAATTTAAATGCTTGAAAAGAGGTCTTATAAAAAGGAAGGGCACTATAAAAAACGACTGGGAGTGATAGGATAAGACACAACCAGTTGAAAGTCTCTCTGTATACACCATCGGCACCAGCATAATTAGAGACAGCGTAGATCATAATATTTCCCATTGCTGCGCCAGCAATGCCAATTCTTAAGATTTCACTTCGCTCTTCTCTTTGTTGAAATGTCTTTGAATTATCTCCAGGAGCAACAGGGTGAGGGTAGTAGCCTAGAGAAGTTAATTCCTTTGCCAATGTCGACACTTCTAAGTCTTTTGTAAATTCAAATGTCGCTGTTGACTCTGCAATATTTAATCTTGCAGAAAGGAGATTAGGAATAAAGTTTGGAGTCTTTTCGATAAGCCAAATACAGGCCATGCAGTGGACGCCCTCGAGGTAGAAAACAACCTGTTTCTTATCTCTTTTTAAAGATACGAATTCATCATGAAATTCATGTGAGTTCATATACTCAAAACTTCCTCGCTCCTTTGATATTGGAGTTGGTGTAAAGCTTTCTTCTTCGTTTCTTAATAAATAGAACTTATCAAGACCTCTTGTGTGTAATATCGCATAGACGGTTTTACAGCCATTGCAGCAAAAAACTTGTTCGTCTTTATAGACTGCAAGTCTGGCCTCGAACTCATCATTGCAATGATTACACTTTAATGTGTTGATATGCTCGGTAGTCATATATTACTTTAAAGGTCTCAATGTTAAAATATCACATGGAGAAAATTTATTCATGTAACTGATGAATGAACCTTCAAATAAAGTTTCAAATCCACTTTTCTTTTTAGCTCCAAGTACACAGAGAGTCGCATTCTTTTCTTTGAGATAGTTTAAACATCTCTCTTTAGGATCATGGTCAAAGAAAGTTTCAACAGTATATTTTTTTATGCTAAGCTCTTTTGCAAATTGTTCAAGAACCTGATTTGTTGCTTCAGTCATTTGTGGGATTTCATTTTCTGTTGGAAAAGTGAAAACTGAAAGTTCATTAATATACATTTGGATTTTATGACAATGAACAATGTGGACTGTTGAATTCTCAGCATCGAGGTGTTGCTTCACTTTCTTTAGTTGTTCTAAAAGTTCTGTTTCCAATGTTGTAAAAATGACGGCATTTTCCATAATACTCTCTCTTTTTTATTCGATTTATAATAGTGATGTTACGACTTAAGTGTACCAGAAAATATGACCTATATCACTTTCTTTACTGAACTTTATATCGCAATTAGGTGACTGATTTTCTCCGAAAGCTCATCTTGGCATTCGATGATCTCGTAAAAATCGCTTCGCGAAAGAAAACAAATATCACTACCTGGCATGATAATCGCTGAATAGTTGACAGCTTCATTATTCATAAGTTCTTTGACTCCGATTAAACTTCCAGGGCCGACAGTGTGTTTGATTTTTTTATTTTTTATGAGATGAATATTTCCAGAGACGATAAGGTATGCAACAACCGGCACTTGACCCTCATAGAAGAGGTTCGAGGCCGCTGTGTAGGTGATATGTTCACCTCTATCCTGTAGTTGGTTTAATATTTTGTCTTCGATGTCAATTTTCATTACAGTTTCTAATTTCATAAAGTGAGTGTAAAATTAAATCACTCATCTAAGTATGTTCTAAATCAGGTTTTAACTTATTTTTTTTTAGTAATTTAAATTGGCCCATTCAATTAGTCTTTCTTCATCGAGAATGATAATTGATTTTCCTGATTGCTGAATGAGACCTTCATCTTTAAATTCAGAAACAAATCTGATAAGTGTTTCATTGGCAGTACCAATCATGGTTGCCATTTCTTCACGAGTCAGTTTTATTGCAAGAAGAGTTGAACCATCTTCTTGTTTCTTTCCATGTGACTCTTTTAGAATAAGGAGAAGTTCAGCTAATCTTTCTCTAACGTTCTTTTGGTGAAATGAGCTTAGCTTCGCTTCGGCCGCTCCCATATCGCGGCTTAATTTATTAATAACGTGAAGTGAAACGCTTGGTTTTTCTTCAATCATTTTTAAAATAAACTTCTTATCGATAAAGCAAACTTTTGTATCTTCAATGGCCGTCGCAGTTGCAGAATAGTAGTCGCTTGTAAAAAGTGAGCGATGTCCTAAAACATCTCCACCTTGAACCACTCTAACGATTGATTCTTTTCCATCTGGTCCAGTCTTTGTTACTTTGATATTTCCAGAATTGATGCAGTAAAGTCCAAAAGGGTGGTTACCTTGGACGAAGAGAGTCTGGCCTTTCTTGTATGTGTTTGTAACTTTATGAACAGAAAGCTCATCAAGGTCCGCATCATTTAGGTCGCAGAAAATTCCTGTTCCTTTAGAAGGACAGCTTTGACATTTTTCCTCTTCTCTTACTTTTCTCATCAATTCTTCTACCTTGTACTTTGAGAATTTGCATAATATTTAAATATTTATACAATAACAATCTAACATAAGTCATTAATACTTACATGACCTATGTCATGTTTTATATGAATTTTAGGTTATTTCTCCTGCTTAGTTAAAGATTATCGAACCGGCAAGATAGCCATCTTTATTTGTTAAGATTTCTTGGTTTACCTTTGAAATTGCAACCTTTAGCTTCTCCACAATATTACTGCGTTGTTTTTGAGTCAATTTTTCAAGATTCTTGTAGCCAATAAGAACATCAATGGGTGCTTGACCTACCTTGCTTGGCATCGAGGTTGCGATTGTAATATTCTTTAGTATTTCTGGAGGAATATCACTCTCTCCTAGACCTCTAAGAGATTTTCTAAGGACCTTTTCAACCATTTCTCCGTGGGAGGCGATTTTAAGTCTTAAGTCTTGAGGAGTGTTATCTGGAATAAAACTCATTCGATACTGTGAGGGATTCTTGTTACTTGAAAAAGAACGAATTATATCTCTTTGATCTTCGATCTTTATCGTTTCCTTGATTGTGACGGCACAATCGTCACCACTGCAAATGATATCGTGAGCGATCCCTTTTCTTTGAAGTTCTTCACGTACTGTAAGCTCAAATTCTTTCTTTATCTGATTAAAACTTTGTGTAACTTCTCTTTCTCCTAATCTTATTGACGTGATTGTGTCTTCAAGGTCGAGTTTCTCACTCCTTGATTTCGCAATATCTTTTGCAATTTGGTAGATATTTTGGGAGCCCATTCCTGTGACATCCCCAGTAAACCCTCCCGCAGTTGCATTATTTAAGTGAGCGAGCTCTCGCTTTGGAACCCAAAGTCCAGGGGTCAGAGCGTTAAGATCTTGCACATAAGTTAGAAGATCTCTTGCTTCTCCTTGAGTAAACTCAAGTCCGTACTCCTGCTTTAAATCACTTAGCATAGAAACAAGCTTTTCATTTTCCATTTGAGGGTCATACTTTCTAAGTGTATCAATGATTTCTGGAGCTAGAGTTGTTTGGTCACTACTTAATTTTACAAAGTAGGGTGAGCTTAGAAACTTCTTATTACCTGCAAGTTGTGATTGAAACTTCCTTAGCCCTAAGACTTGTACCTCAAGTAGTGGTTTTACTTCATCATATTTCGTGAGGAGATTTTCGTTAATACTATCACTTCTTAAAAAAAATCTTGATTTCTTTGATGCTAATCCTGCTTGGTCTGCAGTCAGTGCTATTGCTCCAGAAAACCAATTCTCAGGAGCTTCTTTGGCGTCAAATAATCCAATCTTTTCGATTTTTTCCTTAAATTCAGCATTTGTTTCTTTATATATTTTACTTAACTCTTCTTGAATTTTAAGCTGCATTTCCTTTGTCATCGTCTTAGGAAGAAATGCAAATCTTAAGGATTTAAAGTCGCTATAGACTTCGAAATCGAGCTCGGGGTAATTCTTAAATAGTCTCTTCATTTTCTGCATCATAATATCTTTATGGAGATTAGTCAGAGATGTGACGACTTCTTTATTTCCATAGGAGTCATTAAGTCTTTTTAGAGCAGAGTTTTCCACGTCGAGATAAAATGCAGCATCTCCTTTTTGGGCGTTATCAATCCATCTCTGGTTAAGTCGTGGTGAAGTTAGAATATACTGAGAGTATTCATGCTCGAGCTGTTTTGCTGTTGTAAGTCGTGGAGGTGTATGATTGCTAATCTTTCTGATTTTACTTTTCTGGTAATTGTCGACAAGTGATGTGGCCTTCCTTTCATAAGGAAGCTTCGTTTGCTTGACACCCTTGACTGTGTACTTGACACCTTTGCCTATGAATTCTCCCCCAATGGCAAGAGGGGCGAGAACAAGATTTAATGTATAGTCATCTTCTTTCTCTAGTAGATTTTTAGATTCACTTAGACCAGAGAGAAAGCTTACTTCTTGATCTGAAACTCGATTTGCTGAAATCGCTAAATTCGCCGCCTCGACGGTAATACCAACGCCGAGTGCACATCCAATCCCAGCTGTTAGCCCACATATACCACCACCGATTAAGGCAGTTCCAACGAGTGCAAGGTCAGTCTTTATTTCATCGAACTCAATTTGTTCTTGATAGCCTTGGGCGATATCACAAAGATATTTTGGTGGCCCCATTTTATTTAAATAGTTTTCAACAATTACAGAATTTGAAAATACTTCGTAGAGATTTGAGTTTGAAAGACTTTTAATTCTCTTTCGTGCTTCTAAAACTTCGTTGAGGTTATTAGAAAGGGCCTGCGCTAATTTCTTTGTGACGACTTCTGAATCTTCATTGCCGACAAGACTTAATTTTGAAAGAATTGGCATGGTATTTAATCGATCAAGAGAGAGTGATTCATACTTCTCTTTTCTTAAGTCATATTCTTTTGAGAGAAATCTCGAGAGTTCATTACTCATCATATTTGCACATGAGTAGCCTCGAACATCATTTTTCTTTGTATCCTTAAAAGAATAACTACCACTTACATCTTTTTCGATGCAAGGAACTCTTTTTGATCTTTGTTCAAACCATTCTTGCTGAGCTTGATAATTTAGAAAATCTCTTGTCTCTTTAAAGGCGTTAACTTCATTCTTTATAAGCCTAGGGATCTTTGTATCACCAATGGTATGCTTAATCGTTTCACGATCCTGGGCAAGGGCAAGCTCTTGTCTTAGCTTGAAAAGGTTCTCTCTTGTGTTTTCAACTAAGGTATTCTTAAGTGATGCACATTCAGCATTACTTTTTGAGGCAAGACATTCGATGATATTTTTCATTGAACGTTCTTGATACTCAAGTGTTGCTAGTGAAGCTTCTTTGAGATCGGCCAAAACTCTACCTTTATAGAATTTTATATTAATCGCATTGATATTTTTGTCGAGTAAGTCGAGCTCTGTTTCTTCTTGAACTTCGCCATCATGGCATCTTATAAAATAATCCTGACTATCATCACGATTAAATTTTTCACATGCTTTATAAGTGTATTGCTCATTTGATTTAACAATATGATCAGTTCGAAAATTTTCACGAGCACGTGTTTCGACACGCCCGGCAAAAGTAGGGACACAGATATTGATGATCAATATCGAAAGATAAATATGAATTAGGTTTATTAACTTTCTCACTTCATTATCTTTTCGGTATGTTAGAGGATTTATATTAGTATAACCTGTATCAGTCGTAGGGAGAAATTAATTGATAAGATGTTGAATTTGTTATAAATAGAAGCAACCAAACAAGGATAAATATGACTAAAGACAATAAATCAAAAGCTCCCATCACACTTTCTTCAAGTACAAACGTTATCGATCTCGTCTTAAAAGAGTCTAAGGCCTATACATCGATGGAGCTGATTGAGTCTTACATAGGGGATCAAAAGTCCCTTGCTAATATTCCAATTCAACCACTTTATGTTTCACTTCGCTCCCTTCCTATCGAATTAAAGTGCCATGCCCTTTCTTTGATGACTAAAGAACAGCGTGAAGTTATTTACGATCTCGACCTTTGGAAGAAAGATGAGATTGATGTAAATGAGTTTCAAAATTGGGTAAGAGTTGTTTCTCTCTCTCCTGATGACCAAGTTCGTTTTGAATTCGCTCATGGAGTCGAGTTTGCTTTATTTATTAAAGGTAAATTTAATATTTGGACTTTTGATGCAGAAGAGCCAGAGTATCCTGATCATGATTATTACTTTCTAACTGAAGATAATCTTCTGCTTTTTGAATATGATGAAACGTGTGACATTGTCGATGAGACAAAAACACTTGTGAGAGAGTTATATTACGAACTCGGTGTCGAAAAAGCATATCAGTATCTTTTTACAATTGTCTCAGATGGTTATCTAACTCTCTCTGAACAAGAGTATACACATAAGAAAGGACGCCTCAGTGACTTTGGTTTCGTTGATTACTTTGAAGCGCTTGAAGTTCTATCTCCGCTACCATCTGTTTCACATATCGATCTTTTCATTAATAAGAAAGAAGCACTGACTGGAGAGATTGATAATGTCGGAAAGCTTCAAACTCTTCACCAAAACTCTCTTGTAGCCTTTGAACAAGACCACG
>Ga0100393_10004971_pt1 | contig 12091 bp, 7 predicted proteins | sample CryGeymeta201517_FD_81546 | JGI IMG/M metagenome (GOLD analysis project Ga0100393, IMG submission 81546) | Groundwater microbial communities from Crystal Geyser aquifers in Utah, USA - Crystal Geyser metaG 2015-17 | ecosystem: Environmental > Aquatic > Deep subsurface > Groundwater | place: USA... | reverse complement strand
CTTCTGTAAGTGGAATTGGCTTAATTAAGCTATGCTTTAAACCCTTGTGTGCAATACTAATACTAAAAGGAACATCAAATCGATTTTGATTGAATCTAATACTAAAGGCTCGCCATGTTTGAACCCCATTATTTCGTTTTTTCACAATGGAATAAGCTTCCTTATACAATTGTGCCATTTCAGAAGTGTCATCAAGGCGAACATAGACTTCTAAATCACTAACAAAGTTTGGAGAAAGTATATAGGGTGGCGGTGATTGAGGGAATTCTTTAAGATACATCCGATTAGCATCATCAAACTGTTTCCAAATTCGATGCATCACCATTCGTTTGACTAGTCTTGCTTGTGTTTGTAGAGTATTTAATGGGATAACTTGTGCCACTTGTTCGAGTTCATTGAGAATAGAATGTTGATTGAATTCTTCCTCATTGGCAAAGAAACTTACAAATAGCCAATCTTGAGGTAAATAGTTTTTAAAGGGATGAATCAATTCATCTTGCACTTCATCTAAAGCAGCTTTTTTGAGACGAATTGCTCCAGTAAAAGGAGTTTCTGAAACAACTAGTAGGGGTGTTTCAGACTCGGTTTGTGGATTTTTCAATTGCACTTCGCGCGCATTAAATACTAATGCACTTAGTTCTTTTGTAAAGCCCTGCTCTTGAGAGTAAATTTTTTTTACAAATTTCATGATAATTAAAATAGGTGGTTTGGTTGGTTGTTTTCATAAAGCTCTACACCTTGATTTCTAATCAAGATCTATTGGCTTTTTAATTTTTTATATTGTCTATTAATGGTGTCTCAACCCTTTAAAAGAGATTTGAGCGCGTTGCTTGTTTAAAAACGATAGTTCTTAAACTTTTTCATTTCACATCATATAATTTCATGCATAACCTATCAGAGTTAGCGGCATAAGAAATTAGATGTTTTTTATTTTTTTCGACGACACATCTATTACTTCAACCGGTTGAAAAGGAGGAGTAATAGCTTAATTCAAATTTAGAAAGCTTCATAAGACTAGTGCAAGTAAAATTTTAAAAACTTATCCACAAAGGGCTCAAGTTATGCACAATGTCTTTTTATTATTTGACTTACAGATTTATTTAAAAGGGGAAAATACAGTTTCTTATACAATGTATTTTATTAATATTAAAGCACTTAAGAAGTTTTCAACATTTTTAAAACTTAAATTTAAACTCATTTATATTTTAATTCTATTTTTTAGAATTAATCATTTTTTATTTCTGATTTTGTATAAAATTTTCTAGATCAGAATTATAAACTCCATATCTATTTCCTTTTTTACTTTTCTTCAGTTCGTTTTTAGAAATATATGTTCTTACCGATCTCGTACTAACTTCCAATTTATCAGCGACTTCTTGAAGAGTGAAAAATCGATCTTCATATTCTTCCACATCTATTTTAGGTGCATTTCTTGCAGACGCTTCCCAAATGGCATCTAGATAATTAAACGTGTGTTGCGCCAATGAAATAGAAAAAGTAGTGTTTATATGTGCAAAAATTGAAAGCCAATTCTGTATAAATGACTTAAACTCCACTACAAATTGTCTATTTTTTGTTGGACTTCGTGATGAATCTCCAATTTTCTTTTCAACTTGTTTAATAAATTGTTGCTGCAAGCGCAGTCTTTCTTTTTTGATATCCCCATGATGAATGGCAATAAACGAAATTTCGAATGCGCTACAAGCCTGCATAAATAAGCCATCGAAGAGTATAGCTTTACAATGCTCACTTACACCTTCTAATTCAAGAACCTTGAACCAGTTTGAAACGAATCTATCTTTGGCTTCACTTTCTTTAATGAATTGTGAAATCAACCATTCTTCATTTAGATTAAAAGACTTATTCGCTTGTTGTCTAAAAATGGAATACTGAACGACTTTTTTTTCTGCAACTGAAATCCAGTCTAACAAACTGTTTTTACTTGACAAATAATTTGCACATAAGATAAAATCAAGCGTTTCAAGCCATTCTTGTAAGTCTGGGTTATAGTTTTCATTACAAATGAGGCGTTCATTTAATAGCGTCTCCAATTCTCTATCTAAATACACTTTCTCATCATCATGATCCACCTGCTCCAGCGAATGAGTCAATACTTGTAGAATTAGTTGAACTTCTAGATATAAAGCTCGAAAGACAATCTCTTCTTGAGCCGATTCAAAATAGGAGGTTTTTAAATCCAGCTCAAATGGAAGTATTCTAGTTTCAACTGTTTGAACAGGGTTTCCCAGATCTAGCTTAAACAAGCTCCGAATCGCTTTTACTACTGAATCATATCGTTCAGAAAGAGAGCCCTGTTTATCATCAGAGGCGGTTTGTGTGATCTGTAACAAATGAGAAATCTGCCGGAAACTATAGGAAGTGCTATATAGCTCAGGATTTGAAAGAAAATGGATAAGTTCTTGCTTAATCATAGACCAAATATAGAGAGAATCCCTTTTTGTAAACTCGAGCAAAAAAATGCATTTTTTTATTACTATTCTATTCTATTGAGGTTTCGTTCGGGTTTAGTAGGGGTTTAGTTCGTACTTCCTTCGACCAATACCATCAATACATGCAAATTTGGGCGATTTATCGAAGAAAACCCGAAGGATAGTCGAAGAAAACAGCAATTTGAAAGAAATGAGGAATGATTAAGGAGAAATGAGGAATTGGGAATTGGGAATTGGGAGTTTGGTTTCTTGCTTTGGGTTTTTAGTGCACTACTAGCGCGAACGTCCGTTCGTGTTTCTTTTATTATTACTGAGTCTTGGGTTTTGTAATATAAAGCATTGGCCTAAAAATCCCCTTTAAGCCTAAGTCATTGAATACGAATACACTAGAGCATCGAAGGGGGCTTGGGGGATGTCGAGAAAAAAGATGAATGAGCAATGAGCAATGAGCAATGAGCAATGAGTATTGAGTATTGAGTATTGAGAAATTGTCAAAATGAGAAATTTTCTTTTCGAGTTTATAAGAATATCTGTAGAATAAGTGTCGAGCTCCGCTTACATTCTCATTTTACATCCCCCTGCCCCCTTGAAGGTCGGTTAGTCTTTTTGGCCACAATGGTCGGCATAAGGGGGAGTTTGGAGCACAGCTCTGCATTTGGTGCGGTACTTTGGTGTTTTAGTACAAAGCACTGGTTTATGTAGTTCAGAGCGTTGATATTTTAGTGCCCTTTCTGATCCTTTCTGGCGATCGTCTGTTCGTGCCTCACTCCTGCCCTACACTAACAGCACGTTTTTATATTTACTCAATTTTAGCATTTCCGAAAATTTCCATTTTTTTGGAAATAATAGGAAGTGAGTGTGGAAATTTTCGGAAGACAAAGGAAGTTCAAGTCATTTTATATCAATTACTTATGTGTTCATTTGTAGTTTACCCCAGCGGCGAACGATATCCGTTTTCAACCGCGAATTAAAACTTTAAATAAATACTAAAAACTACTATGGCAAGAGTAATCAAACCTTCCCAAATTGGCATTTCAACTGGTAAAGTTGGAAATGTCGTAATGAGCACCTGGAACGGAATACACGTAATGCGTGGAACTCCCCAAAAATCAAATAGGCCTGCTAGTGAAGCACAATTGGAGCAAAGAGCTCGATTCGGTTTAACCAATCGCTTTTTGCAACATGCTTCCGAATTTGTATCCATTGGATTCAAAAAACAAGCAGTTGGAAAAACAGCTCAAAATGTTGCATTCGAGTTGAATTCAACCAAGCTTATTACCGGTGATTATCCTGATATCAGTATTGATGTTTCAGAACTGTTATTAAGTCAGGGTAAGTTGTTAAGTGCAAAAAATATGACCTTAGCCGCAGACGGTCCGCTTAAAGTAAGCCTTTCGTGGACAAGTTCTATTGGTCGGAAATATTCAAAAGCAAATGATCAACTATTGATTTTTGTTTTTGCACCTGGAATAGATGATTCTCATACTGAAATAAAAGTAAGTAGCAGAGATTCAGGAAGCTATACAATTGAACTAGATGATGATTTTTCTGGAGAAGAAGTGCATGTTTTTGCAGCATTTGTCTCCGGAAAGGGCGATCTGGTATCGAATAGCAAGTATATTGGTTCTACTGTTGTAGAATAAGGAATAAGTAAACCTTCCTTGTGGTGAGTGTAAAAGCTTGCCACGGAGAGGGTTTTTTGGGAATGAGAAATGAGAAATGAGAAATGATTAAAAATTTTGAATTTTGAATGCTAAATTTTTAATTGTTGGTTTCTTGCTTTGATTTTCTAGTGCGGAGCACATAGCTAGAGCGAGCGTCCGCTCGTGCTTTAATTAAATACTTTGATGCATTGATTTTATAGTGCGGAGCGCTGGACTAAAACTCCCCCTTTTGCCTAAGTCATTGAATACGATGACATTAGATCATCAAAGGGGGCTTGGGGGATTTCAAAAATGAATTGTGTCTCAAATTTGAAATAGAAATGTTGAATTAGGTTTTACTTTTAGCACGATACTAACAAACTCCAGCTGAGTTTCATTTATAGTCTAGATTATCTGGTATTCAATTAGAAAAGTAATGCATTGCCTATTTAAGGTTATAGCCATACACTATACATAAAATATTAATGTTTTTATGGTTATAGGCTTAAAAAATGAGAAATTGGATTAAAAGCAGATTGTTGCTTTTTGTTTCATAGCTAGCGCGAGCGTCCGCTCGTGCTTTGATTAAATTCTTTGATGCTTTGGTTTTGTAGTGCGAAGCGCTGGACTAAAACTTCCCCTTTTGCCTAAATATTTGAATATGATGAAGATAGATTATCAAATGGGCTTGGTGGATTTCAAGAAAATGTAAAATAGAGAGCTAATTCAGCGCTTTCTTTTTGTATTATTTCAAACTTGTACTATACTCATGCTTATCATAAATTATTGACATGAATGAGATTTCAAAAACATCTATTCTTAATCATATCACACGAATTAAACCATTTTTAACTTCTACATTTGGAGTTAATCGTATTGGTTTATTTGGGAGTTATGCAACTAATAATGCTACACATGCTAGTGACATTGATCTATTAGTCGAGTTTAAAAGTGAAATTCATCTTAGTTACAAACAATGGTTAGAGTTAGAATCATATCTCCAAGAACAATTAGCTTTTACTAAAATTGAATTGATTGACTCTCGATACCTTAATCCGATTATTCGCTTATCTAGTAAAGATTCAACCATTTATGTTTAGTACTGAAAATTTAGTGTTTGCACTGACCATGTTGGAAGCGATTGAAAAAGTATTCATCTATTCCGATGAATTCCTTAGCGCGGAGGATTTATTTGAAGCGAATGATCAATTAAATTTTAATGGAATTCAATTATTGCTGTTAACAATTGGAGAAGATTCTAAAAAGCTCTCTCCAGAAATTTATGAATCCTATCCTGAAATTCCTTGGAAGCAAATTGCAACATTTAGAAATCGAATCGCTCATGGCTATAGAGGGGTAGATCCGTTTATTGTTTATAGTATTATTCAGGATTATTTAGGTGAACTAAAGCTTGCTTTAATAAGTATCATTAAAAATATCGACTACAACGAAAGAGATTTAAAATTGATTTTAAGTAGTAATTTTTACAGACACTTAAGCTACCTGATTTAAAAAATACCAAACCAAATTGAATAGACTTGGACTCTAAGTGCCTTTAGGAAATCTTTAGTGTAGAGCTATGGGCTGAAAAATGATGTAATGGGGAATGAACAAATTTTGAATTATGAATTATTTGGTTTCTTGCTTTGATCTACTAGTGCGGAGCACATAGCTAGAGCGAGCATCCGCTCGTGCTTTGATTAAATATTTGATGCTTTGATATTTGTAGTGCGGAGCGCTGGACTAAACCTCTCCCTTTTGCCTAAGTCATTGAATACATTGATGATAGATCATCAAAGGGAGCTTGAGGGCTGGATGCGAATGAGCATCTGGCACTAATAAAACTTTAGACATTGATGTCAAGAAAAAATGATGAGTGATAGATGAGAAATGAGGAATTAGGTTTGGTGCGGAGCGTTGGGTTTGGTGCTCAGCTTTGATTTTTGTAGTGCGGAGAGCAGAACAAATACTCCCCCTTGTGCCTAAGTCTATGAATACGAGTACCCTAGAACATCGAAGGGGGTTGAGGGGCTGGATGCGAATGAGCATCTGGCACTAATAAAACTTTAGACATTGATGTCAAGAAAAAATGAGCAAGGAGAAATGCACCGTGGGTGTCATTGGTTGTGTACGATATTGAGCTTATGAGTTGGTATTTAGTTTACATCCCCCCAGCCCCCTTCAAGTTCGGCATGTCACATAGTGTAATTATTTGGCTTAAGGGGGAGTTTGGTGCTCAGCTTTGATTTATGAGTGCGGAACAATTAACGCAATTTACTCAACCTTCTAAATTAAATGGAATCTGATACCGATTGAATCTGAATGCCAAAAAAATCACTTTTTGTTATTAATGGCTTTTAAATCACTTTGAACCATATCTTTAACCAGGCTTGCTAAATCATGTTCAGGTTTCCAGCCTAATTTTGTTTTAGATTTTGTAGGATCGCCGATTAAGATATCAACTTCGGTTGGCCTGTAATATTGTGGATCAACTCGAACAACTACTTTGCCTTTGGGTAGTTGGTATATTGGATTTTTACACTCAACAACTTTTGCGATTTCATGTTCATTTTGCCCTTCAAATACCAATTCAACACCGATTTCACGAAATGCCATAATTACGAAATCTCGGATATACGTAGTTACACCAGTAGCAATTACATAGTCTTCTGGGGTGTCTTGTTGTAGAATTCTCCACATAGCTTCCACATAATCTTTGGCATGCCCCCAATCTCTTTGAGAATTCAAATTTCCTAAGTACAAACAATCTTGTTTACCCATAGCGATTGCAGCTGTCGCCATCGTAATTTTCCGTGTTACAAAGGTCTCTCCTCTTCGTGGTGATTCATGGTTAAAGAGAATTCCGTTGCATGCAAACATGTTGTAGGCTTCACGATAATTTTTAGTAATCCAATATCCGTAAATTTTTGCGGCTCCATAAGGCGAACGTGGATAGAATGGCGAGTTTTCGTCATAGAACCCTTTTTCGTTTTTGTTTTCTGCCAAACCACCATATAACTCTGAGGTAGATGCTTGGTAAATACGGGTTTTCTTTTCTAAACCCAAGATTCGTACAGCTTCCAATATTCTCAATGTTCCAATACCATCCACATTTGCAACATACTCAGGAGAATCGAAAGACACTTTTACATGAGACATTGCACCTAAATTGTATATTTCATCCGGTTGAATCTCTTGAATAATTCGAATTAAATTAGTTGAATCGGTCAAATCACCATAGTGCAGTTTAAAATTCACACTATGTTCATGTTGATCTTTATATAAATGATCAATTCTTTGGGTATTGAATGAGGAAGCTCTTCGTTTAATTCCATGAACATGATACCCTTTTTCTAACAATAATTCAGCTAGATATGACCCATCTTGTCCAGTTACTCCGGTTATAAGTGCTACTTTTTCTGACATGATAATTTATTTAAAAGCTAAAAGAAACATCTAAAAGCTATGATTTTCCAATTAAGTATGACAAATTTAACTAATATTAATTTCTTTTTGTTTGGTTAATATTTATTTAGTGATTTAAAATTCATTACTTAATAAATTCGACTTCTTCAATTTGTTGTTTAGAGTTTTTAGCTTACATAGCTAGCGCGAGTGTCCACATTACTAGCGCGAGCGTCCGCTCGTGCTCCACATTACTAGCGCGAGCGTCCGCTCGTGCTTCTACTTTGTATTACTTGATCGTTCGAGCTGAGTTTGAATTATTAATTTATACTTTAATCATTTTTTTTAGGTATTGGGCATAGCTACTTTTACCCATGCTTGCTGCTAGTTTTTCTACTTGCTCTTTTGTTATGTATCCCATTTTGAAGGCAATTTCTTCAATACAAGCAATTTTTAAACTTGTTCTTTTTTCGATTACTTTCACATATTCAGTAGCTTCGTTTAGCGCATCATGCGTACCTGTATCTAACCATGCAAAACCCCTACTTAAGAGCTCAATAACCAACTGATTTTTTTCAAGATATTCTTGATTTACTGTGGTGATTTCTAGTTCACCTCGTTTGGATGGCTTTATGGTTTTAGCAATTTGAACCACACTGTTTGGATAGGCGTATAAACCGACTATTGCATAATTTGATTTTGGTTCTGTTGGTTTTTCTTCAATACCAATCATTTTGCCGTTTGCATCAAACTCGGCAACTCCGTAGCGCTCTGGGTCTTCCACATAATAGCCAAAGACTACGGCTTGATTATTTACTTCGACTTCATGAACAGCTTGTTTTAGCATTTTCCGAAATCCTGAGCCGTAGAAAATATTATCTCCTAGAATGAGTGTTACAGAATCATTACCTATAAATTCTTCTCCTATTATAAAAGCCTGTGCAAGACCGTCTGGAGAAGGTTGTTCTGCGTAGGATAATTGAAGTCCGATTTGAGATCCATCACCTAAGAGTTTTTTAAAATGTGGTAAATCGTGAGGTGTGGAAATGATTAAAATTTCACGAATTCCTGCTAACATTAAAGCAGACAAAGGGTAATAAATCATAGGTTTATCATAAACCGGCAATAGTTGTTTTGATACGGCTATGGTGATGGGATGTAATCGGGTTCCTGAACCGCCTGCTAGTATGATGCCTTTCATAAGATGTCCGCTTTTAATGAAAATTTCTTTGGTTTAATATATCGGAAAAGGATTAAAAAATGAGAAATGATTAAGGAGAAATGAGGAATTTTGTTTATGCTTTTACCAAGATACCAACAAAGAACAAATACAATTGGTTTCCGTGGTGAAATCCCCCTTTATTGATCCATTCGAGTTTTTTTTGCTACGTTTTTTGGCTAAAGAGGGATTTTTTGGAGCGTAGCGCTGGATTTTGTTGTGCAGAGCGCTGGATTAAAACTCCCCCTTTTGCCTAAGTCTTTGAATACGATGACATTAGAACATCAAAGGGGGCTTGGGGGCTGAATGTGAATGAGCATTCGGTACTAATAATACTTTAGACATTGATTTCAAAAATGATGAAAAAATTTGAGTTTCTTGCTTTGATTTAATAGTGCGGAGCTTTGGTTTTAGAGTGCGGAGCGCTCGGTGAAAGCTCCCCCTTTTGCCTAAGTCATTGGCTACGATGATGCTAGAACATCAAAGGGGGCTTGGGGGCTGAATGCGAATGAGCATTCGGTACTAATAATACTTTAGACATTGATTTCAAGAAATGATGAATGTGAAATGAGAAATTGACCTTTGCCAAATTTTTTGTCTTTGCGTAAAGTTTGGTCCCGTGGTGAAATCCCCCTGCCCCTTTGGTCGACTTTTCGAGTTTTTTTCGCCACTTTTCGGGCAAAAGGGGGAGTTTGAAGCGGAGCTTTGGATTTTTAATGCGGGGCTTTGTTCAATTAAAATTAACAATTGAGAATTAACAATTAATGCAGAAGGTCTCTCCACTTCGATTCGTTCACGTTGGTTTCTTTGTGAAAAATGCATTTCTCATCTCCGGTCGAGATGACTTTTTTTATTTAGAATTCAACATTGAGAATTAAGAATTAAGGTAAAAGTCTCTCCACTTCGATTCGTTCACTTTGGTTTCTTTGTGAAGAATGCATTTCTTATCTCCGGTCGAGATGACTTTTTTTATTTAGAATTCAACATTCAAAATTAACAATTAATGCAGAAGGTCTCTCCACTTCGATTCGTTCACTTTGGTTTCTTTGTGAAGAATGCATTTCACATCTCCAGTCGATATGACTTTTTTTTGGCTAAAGCGGGAGTTTTTTCTCATTCATCATTGCTTTTTCCAATTAACTAGGTGTTGAACACCTGTTTTAAAAGCTGTTTTTGGGTGGTAATTGAGTAATTTTCCGGCTTTTTCTACATTTGCGTATGTTATTGGAACATCGCCCGGTTGCATGGGGAGCCAATTGATTTGCGCAGTTTTTCCTGTTACTTCTTCAAGTACTTTTACCATTTCCAACAAAGAAACTGTCTGATGATTCCCTAAGTTGATGATTTCATAGTTTGTTTTTGAGTAGTTGATTGCTGCTACTATTCCATCAACAATATCTCCGACATAGGTATAATCTCTTCTTGTTGAACCATCTCCAAACAAAGGAATTGGTTCGTTTTTCATCATTAAGTTTATAAACTTATGAATGGCTAAATCAGGTCTTTGTCTTGGACCATAAACGGTAAAGAAGCGCAATCCTATAAAACGAATGTCATATAAATGACTGTAAACATGGCCTAACAATTCTGCGCTAATTTTTGTACTGGCATAAGGACTGATTGGCTGTAAAACAAAATCAGATTCTGACCAGGGAATATTTTCGTTTACCCCGTATACTGATGATGATGATGCAAATACGAATTGCTTAATATTTTTTTCTTTTGCTAACTCTAGAAGATGTTGTGTCCCTTCAACGTTTGCTTTTTGAGCACCCATTGGATCTAAAAGTGATGGCCTTACCCCTGCTTTTGCAGCTAAATGTACTATACAATCAATTCCATTTATGGGACTTAATGTTTCAAATAAAAACTGATAATCGGTGATGTCGCCTTCGATTAAAGAAAATTGAGTGCGTTCAATTAGCTTTGAAATATTGTCTTCTTTTATTGAGCGCGGGTAAAATGGGTCGAAATTATCGATTCCTATTACTGTGTGATTTGCTTTGATTAGTTTTTCACACAAGTGACTGCCGATGAATCCGGCTGCACCGGTTACAATAATTTTCATTCCGTAAATATCTTTCGTGTTTTGTTCTTTTTGAAGATATGAATTTAGTGGTTTAAAATTTGTGTCAATGTACACTTAGCTTTTTTTGCTTTCGCCTGTATGGAGACTAAGTCTCTTTTTTGCTTTCTTGCACGAGTCTGAAGTCTTTTTTTGCTTTCGCCTTATTGGAGACTAAGTCTCCTTTTTTGCTTTTTTGCACGAGACTGAAGTCTCGCGCTAGATTTGGGTTTTTAAACAAAAAATGCTGTTTCGGATTTCTCCCAAACAGCATTTTTATAAAATATTTCTCTAGCTATTAGAGAATCATTCCGGCGCCGACGGTTTCGTTGGTGAATTCATCTACTATAATTACTGAACCTGTAATTCGGTTTCTAGTGTATCTGTCGTAGAATAAAGGAACGGTTGTACGGACTTTGATTCTACCGATATCGTTCATTCCGATGCTCGTTTCTTCTTCATCACGGTGAAGTGTATTGATATTTACTTTGTATTTCACTTCTTTGATTACACAACGTGCATCTCTAGAAGTGTGACGAAGTCCATATTTTCCGTTTAAGACTAATTTCTTTGGAGTCATCCAACAAACCATTAAATCAATGTCTTGACCAGTTTCTGGTTGATTATCCACTTTAGCAATCATATCGCCACGGCTAATATCTACATCATCTGCTAAATTAATGGTAACGCTCATTGGAGCATAAGCTTCATTTAATTGTTTACCTGCGATATCAATCGTTGTAATTTTTGTAGTTAAACCTGAAGGAAGTGCGATTACTTCATCACCTGGTTTGAAAATTCCACCTGCAACACGACCTGCATAACCACGGTAATCTGGATGATCGTGTGATTGTGGACGAATTACATATTGAATTGGGAAACGTGCATCTACGTGATTGTGATCACTACTGATTTGAACGTTTTCTAAGGTATGCATTAAGGTTGCGCCTTGGTACCAATCCATTTTGGTTGATTTATCAACTACGTTATCTCCAAACAAAGCAGAAATCGGGATATAATGAATATCAGGGATATCTAATTTGGATGAGAAGTTTTTATAGTCTTCAACTATGGTTTCAAATGTTTCTTGTGAATAACCAACTAAATCCATTTTATTGATACAAACGGCTACGTGCTTAATTCCAAGTAAGTTTGCTAGGAAGGTATGACGACGAGTTTGCTCTAAAACGCCTTGTCTTGCATCAACCAAAATAATAGCTAAGTTAGCTGTTGATGCACCGGTTACCATGTTACGAGTATATTGAATATGACCGGGTGTATCAGCGATAATAAATTTACGTTTTGGGGT
>Ga0100393_10004961_pt1 | contig 12110 bp, 9 predicted proteins | sample CryGeymeta201517_FD_81546 | JGI IMG/M metagenome (GOLD analysis project Ga0100393, IMG submission 81546) | Groundwater microbial communities from Crystal Geyser aquifers in Utah, USA - Crystal Geyser metaG 2015-17 | ecosystem: Environmental > Aquatic > Deep subsurface > Groundwater | place: USA... | reverse complement strand
TCCGGCCCATCCCAAGGAACCTTTCAGCGCCAGCCGCGGAAGACCGGCTCCCGCCTCCGCCGAGGCGAGCGCTTCGGCGTCCCGCCGCAGGGCCGCTCTCGCCGAGGCAACGTCCGCGCGCGCGGCGAGCGCGGAGGCGATGACGGCGGATATTTCTCCGGGGTTTTCCGGCTCCGGGGGGGATTCGAGCGCGGCTTCCTCGATGCGGCTCGGATCGCCGCCCGCGGCTTCCGCGAGCTCGACGGCGCGCTCAACGGCGCTCTCCCCCGCATCCAGCACCTCTAATTGCTTGGCGAGGAGGTCCGCTTCGGCGCGGAGTTCGTCGTCGCGCTCCGCTTCGAATCGTTTGCGCAGCCGCCGCGTGGTTTCGAGAAATTCCCGAGCCTCTTCAGCGGAGCGTCGATAGACCGCGACGGCTTTGCGCGCCCGCCAAAGCCGCCAGTAACCTCCGGCCGCTTCCGCGGCCGCGGTTTCCGCGGCCCGATGAAGCGCGGCGCGCGCCGAGGCTGCCGCGTATTCCGAAGCGCGCAGGGCCGCGCGTTCGGGCGTTCCGATCATCCCCCTCAGCAGCGGTTGACGGAGGGTCAGATCGAGTCCGCTCCGGTGGCGGGGGTTGAATGAGAAGGTGCTGGAGACGTCATCGTTCTCCTTCGCGACGTTGGCCGCGAGGGTTGCGTCCGTCCCCAGCGAGAAGTGCTTCGCGAGAGAGGCCGAACCGCTGTCGGTGACGGTTCGGGCGGTTTGAAAGATGAAGGTCGGAGGGGTTTTCGCGTCGAGACGCTTGACGCTTGCCGCGAGCGACGGATCGTAGGCGCCCAACAGCCGCATCTGCGAGGCGAGGGCCGCGTCGACGCCGCGTCGGGCTTCAGCCACGCCGGGGTGAACAGCCAGCGTTTCCAAAACGCAATCCCGGACGGTCCAGGTGCTTGCGCGCGCGGGGAGGGCGGCGGCGGCGAAGAAAAACGCCGCGCCCAGCAGCGGCAAGAGCCGTTCGCGGATTTTCTCCAAGGCGCCGTTCAACGCCTTCGCTTCCTTGGGTTTTAGGTCGCGGTAGAGGGAATGCAGCAGCGAAAAATAGTCGGGGGCGATTTTCTCAAGAATTTTCTTCCCGCGCGGCGTGATCGAGACAAGGGAAACGCGTCGGTCGTCGGGGTCCGGAAGGCGTTCGACCGCCGCGCGCTTCTCGAGCGTGTCGATGATTCCGGTGATATTCGCCTGTGTGACTGCGAGTTCGCGGCTGATCTCGTTCATCTTCAACGGGCGTAGGGCGCTGTCGAGCATGATCAGGACGCCCAGCGCCGGCGGGCTGAGATCGTGCCGGCGCAGATGCTTGCGCATCGCCCGCCACAGCATGTCGGCCGTTCGGATGATGCCGAGGTGAGCGGAAACGGAGGCTCCGTCGAAATCCGGAAATTTCCGACTGATGTAGTCGAAGCGGTGCCTATAGTGTTCGGCGAGTTGTTCCCTCTTTTCGGGAGGCATGCGGCCATTCTATTACTTAATGGCTAAAGTATCAAACCCTTGAGGATGAATTTCCCCGGGCCGGGCGAATCGCCCGGGGGACCTACAAATCGATGGGCCGAATACGGACGCGATTTTGGGACTTCCGGCTCATTCCTATTCCGGTGGAACGCAATACACTCCATTAATAGGAGGAGCACCCGTATGAATCGCTCAACATTTCGATCCACTCTCTCCATTTTCCTCGCCGGCGCTCTGATCGCGCTGTCTCCGGGTTGGGGCGCCTATGAGGCCGCCGCCCGCACCGTCGGAGTCGCCGCGACAAACACGGGAATCGCACCGGTCGGTTCCATGGCAGGATTCCAAGCGATGCCGCTCGCGGGTCCTTCCCTCAATGTCGGTTCGCTCGCCCCGGCGTCGTTGACCGGTTCTCTCCCGACGCTCGCTCCGATGGCGCAAATCGGTTCGGTCGAAGCGTCCCCGGCCGCGGTTCGCGCCGTCGATCCTGGAAAATCCGTCTCTGCCCCCGCGGCCGTTTCCGCTCCGCTTTCCGCCGCGATTCGCCTTCCGGCGGCGGCCGCCGCCGTCGAACGCGCCCCCGCGCGGACGGCTCCCGTCCGATCCGGGATCGAGTCGCGCGCGCCGCCTGCGGCCCGCGCGCCAAAAGGCCTTCTCGCGACTCTGAGTCTCGCGCTTCCGGATTTTAAATCGATGGGCTCGGCCGCGGCGAAAGACGCCGCCGCCTCCGACTTCGCGGCCCGCCTCGGCGGAGGACTTATCCGCGGCTCGGACTCCGCCGCGGTCAACGCGGCCGATGCCGCGAAAGGCAAAACGTTGCGCGGACTCGCGCTTCAGTCTTCAAAGAAGGACATGCCCGACAGCGCCGACGACCGTTCGCGTCGCGGCGGTCCCAACGATACGGGCGATATCGACGAAATAGGGAACCCCCGCCGCCGGGGAGGGGAAGGCGGACCGGACGATTCCAGCGATCCCGACTACGGCGGGGACCGCGGCGGCAACGACGGCTATATCGGGGGAATGCCGTTGTTCGCGGCCGCGGCGCCGGTCTTTCTGGCCGCGTCGGCGATGTTCATGGGCGGCGCCTTTATCGACGGTTCGCTGGCCGCGAAGCTCGTCTTCGTTCCCCTTTACCTCGGTCTGATGATCCCGGCGTTCATTCTTCACGAAATGGGACACGCCTGGGCGGCGAAAAGGCTCGGCGATCCGGGACCGGCGTTGAAGGGCCGTTTAAGCTTCAAGCCCAAGAACCTGATGACTCATATCGATCCGATTTGGACCCTGGCGGTTCCGATCGGTCTGTTTTTGACCACCGGATTCCTGTTCGGCGGCGCGCGCCCCATCGAGACGAACGCCGACCGTTTCGCGCGGCCCGATCGCGACAGCGCTTTGGTCGCCTTGGCGGGTCCCGCCGTCAACTTCGGCCTCGCCGCGCTCGGCGCCGTCGCGTTTGCCGCGGCGACGGCCCTCGGCGCCCCGGCGCTGGTCGGAACCTTGGCGGCGTCGTTCGTCTTCTTCAACGTGCTGCTCGGGGTATTCAATCTGATCCCGGTCGCGCCTCTCGACGGACATCACATCTCGCGATGGTTCCTGTCCGATGTGCTGGGGCGCCCCGATTGGGGAAGAAAAGCCGCCGCGCTTCCTCAGATTCAATACGGGCTTTTGATCGCGGCGTTCCTCGGGGTCAATATGCTGTTTCCCGGCGCGATCCTCGGCGCGCTGCAGACGGTGACCGGGTGGTTCCTCGGCGTTCCGTTGATGGCGCTCGGGGCCGCGGGCGTGAGCGTGGCCGCCGCCGGTACCGGCGCGGGCATGATGGCCGGGATGGTGAAGGGACGTTCCTCGGATCGCAGTCTGCCTCCAAATTCTCTGGAGGCCGGGGTTCCGGTCGTCAATGATCGAATCGACTTTCCGGCGGCCAAAACCTTCATCGTTCAATTCGAAGGAGCGGGGACTCAGATCGCCCAGGACGCGCATTTGGGCGCGGTCGACGTCAACTCCGCGGGGGGAATGGGACTCTTCCGCCGGACTTCGCAGGCGATGACCGCTCAACTCGCCGGCATGGGGCTCACGCTGCAGGCGCTCGGTCGCTTCGGCGCCGCTCCGGTGGCCACGTATAAGCGGATCAACGCCGCGACGATCCAGGTCGCCGAAACGCGAGTCGCCGATTTTAAAGCGGACATGCAAGCGCGCGGTTACCGCGTGTTCGAGAACGAGCGGCGCGACATCATCACTCCGATCGAAGACGATCCGTCGATCACGATTCCTGAGTCGGCCGAGCCGCGTTGGGGCAAGGCGACTATCGACGAGACGAAGGCGCTTTCGACGATGGACAAGGTTCACGAAATCGCCCGCAAGCGTTGGGGTTCCCCGGACGGGACCGGCATGCGGGCGAAGATCCTCGCGGCCGTGCTCGGACTGCTCGGGGTCGCGATTCCGCAACCGTTGATCGGCGTCATCGACACCGGCATCGAGCCGACGCATAAGGCGATCGCCGTGGGTCTCAAGGCCGCCAAGGACGTCCGTCCCAACGGCGACGGGGTCGATGTGAACGGGCACGGCACCTGGACGCATGGAATGGTCAATCTTTACGCCCCGTGGCTGAAGAACTCGATGACGCACTATAAGGCGTTCTCCAACCAGGGCGCGACGCTCGACGACGTGCTGAAGGCTCTGACGATGTCGGCCAACGACGGCAATTTGGTTGTCTCCAACTCCTGGGGATCCAACGACGGCAATCCGGAGAGCCCCGACTCGCAGATGGTGAAGAAGATCGCCGAAGAAGGGCGGATCATGGTCTTCGCCGCGGGCAACAACGGGTATTCGGGCCGCAACACGATCGGTTCTCCGGCGATCACCGTGCACAAGGCTCCCAACGGCGCCCCGCGCGTGATCGCGGTCGCGGCCACCGATTCGAATAAGAAGGTCACGAGCTTCTCCTCGAAGGGTCCCGGCAGCCGGATCACCAGTCGCGGAGGCAAATGGGAAAACTACCCCCGCCGTCCGGACATGGCCGAGCAGGGCAACGACACCGAAGGCCCGTGGCCGTCCTTTAAAAATCCGACCCGAGTCGATGAGAAGTACGGTCCCGTTCGCGCGATCTCCGGAACCTCGATGTCGACCCCGAAGGTTGCGGGAACCATCGCGATGCTCGCGCAGCTGTTCGGCGTGACCCAGGTGGGCGAAGCGCTCGATCGGATCGCCTGGGCGGTCATGGACTCGCTCGATAAGAGCACCGGGCAAGAGGATTGGCAGGTCGGAGACGGCTTCTCGGTCGCCCTTGCGGCGTACGAGAAGCTCACGGCGGCCGGCATGCGGGCGGTACGCCCGAACTGGATCGTGCGTTTGGCGATCTGGCTGCTCGACAAGTCCCCGGCGCGTTCCGGTCCGCCGAACCCGGCGCCGGCGGCGCCCCCGAGCCCGTGGTAACGAGCTAGGTCCTTTGGGCCCCTTGGGATAGGGCCTCAGGGCCTGGCGCGGCCGGGGCCCCGGCCCTACACTGGAGTATGAAGATGGAGACGGCAACCCAAACGAAGATTCTGGTCGTCGATGACGACGACCACTTCCGCGAGACGCTCAGCGACGCCATGTCGCTTAAGGACTGCTCGGTGACGGGCGCGGTGTCGGCCAAGGACGCCTTCTCCAGCCTCTCGACGACCAAGCCCTCCGTGATTCTTCTCGATGTGCAGTTGCCCGACGCGAACGGCGTCGATTTGTGTCGAAAAATAAAGGCGGATAAGCGCTACCAGGGCGTCCCGGTGGTGCTTTTGTCCGCGAAGTTTACGGAACCCGCGGACCGAGCCGAAGGGCTTCTCGAGGGCGCGGATGCGTATTTGTCGAAGCCGGTTCAGCTCGACAGCCTCTGGGAAGAGATTCGTTATCTTCTTGACAGGCCCTCCTGAACCCTGCTACCCTATCTTTGACGTCGATGCATAATCGTATTCCGCCCCATATACCCCACTTTCAATAACGCAGGAGACCCCCGATGGCTGAACTCCAGCTTACGGACGATAACTTCGAGAAGGAAGTATTACAGGCGACCGAACCCGTTTTGGTCGATTTTTGGGCGCCCTGGTGCGGCCCGTGCCGGATGTTGACCCCGATCGTCGAAGAATTGGCCGGCGAATATGAGGGCAAGGTCAAGGTTGCGAAGCTGAACACCGATGACAATCCGAACGCCGCGACGCGCTTCAATATTTCGGCGATCCCTACGATTCTCTTTTTCAAAGGCGGAAAAGTTGAGCAGCAGCTGGTCGGCGTCCACTCGAAAGCCGACATCAAGAAGACCCTCGACGAACTGGTCGCGGCTTAACTCTTTCGCCGCCGCCGCGCTTGCTGCGGCGCTTGCGGGGGCCGGCTGCGGCGGGGGCGGAGCCGCCTCCGGCGGAAGGAAGGCTCCGGATTTTTCCCTAAAGGATTTATCCGGGCGCGCCGTCGGTCTCACCGATTTTGCCGGGAAGGTCGTGTTGATTGATTTTTGGGCGACCTACTGCATCCCCTGCGCGGACGCGATTCCTGAAATCCAAAAACTCTACGAGACGCATCGCGAGAAAGGATTCGAGGTCGTCGGGATCAGTGTCGACCCGTTCGTGAAGAATGTACCGTCGTTCGTAAAGGAATTGAAGGTCGGATATACGATCGTTTTAGACCCGGACGCGAAGGCGCAGGACGCCTACCGCGTTCGGGGACTGCCGGAGACGTTCCTCGTGGGGCGCGACGGCGCGCTTCTCGAACACTGGATCGGATACGATGAGGAACTTAAAGCCGAGATTAAGAACGCGGTCGAATCCGCTCTCCGCGCTTCGTAGCGCCGTGCCGAAAAATACCCGAAAAACCCTTTATCTCATAGACGCCCACGCCTATCTGCATCGGGCGTATCACGCGCTTCCGCCGCTGACAACGAAAAACGGGGAACCGGTCGGGGCGCTTTTCGGCTTCGCGCGGATGCTTCAGTCGCTGCGCAAGTCCAAGAGACCCGATTACATCGCGGTCTGCTTCGACACTCCCGAGAAAACCTTCCGGCACGAGAAATTCGAGGACTATAAGGCGACGCGCGTCGAGATCGACGCGGATTTGATCGCGCAACTGGAGATCGCCGAGGAATTGACCCAGGCGCTCGGTCTTCCGACGGTCGCCGCTCCCGGGTTCGAGGCCGACGATCTGCTCGCCACGCTCGCGCGCCGCGGAGTTCGCGAAGGAATGAGCGTCGTTCTCGTCACCGGAGATAAGGACGCGCTGCAGCTCGTTGACGGCGATATTCAAGTGTGGAACGAAGCCCGGCAAAAGCTCTTTGACGCCGACGCCGTTTTCGAGAAATTCGGCGTGCGGCCCGATCAGATCGTCGACTACCTGACGATCGTGGGAGATAGTTCCGACAATGTCCCCGGCGTTCCCGGCATCGGCGCAAAGGGCGCCGCGAAGTTGCTCGCGGAGTTCGGGACGCTCGAGAAACTCGTAAAGGCGGCGCACAAGGGGCATGCGGGTCTGAAGCCCAAAGCGGCCTTGTCCTTGGTCGAAAACGAGAAGCAGACGCTGGCGAGTCGGGAACTCATCGTCCTCCATGAGGAGGTCCCCATCTCCTTGCTTCCGACGGAATGCGTCGTGGAGATGCGCGATCCCGCGGCCGCCGAAAAAATACTCACCCGTTTGGAATTTCACAGCCTGCGCCGTGAACTCTTGGGTCAGGAGACCGAGTCGGCCGAGGCGGGGGGGGGGCGCGCGCCCGTTCCGTCCGCGCAGCCCGCCGACGCGGTCGGCATTACCGTTTCGTTCAAGAAATCCGATCCGAAAAAGATTTTGGAGGCCGCGCTCAAAGCCAAGCGCGTGACTCTTTCGGTCGAGCCTCCGGCGCAAGCGGATCTGCTCAGCGCCGGAATGCCGGTCGTCGCCGTCGCACTGGCAGACGGTCGCGCCGCGTCGTTTACCGACGAGGATTTCGCCAAGCATCGCAAGGGTTTGGAGGCGTTTTTCCGAGCCGAGCGGCCGCTCAAGGACGGTTTCGATTTGAAGACCGCGCGCCGCCGTCTGGCGGAAGCCGGACTGGAATTGGAGGGGCTCGGAGACGACGCCTATGTGCTGGCGTATTGTCTCGACCCGTCCCGGGGATCCTACACGCTCGAGGCCTGCTGTGCCGCGCGCGGGGTCGGGGAGTCTCCGGTGGAAGTCGGCGAAGCCGCGTGCTGGCGGGCTGCGGCGGCGGGTGCGCTTTGCGAAGGGCTGCTGGAGGAGGTCCGCGCTGCGGGGCTCGAAAAGCTGTACCGGGAAATAGAGCTTCCGATGGTTCGCGTACTCTCGGACATGGAGAGGCGCGGCGTCTATATCGACGCGCGCTACCTGAAGAAGCTTCGCGTCGAATTCGAGGCCCTGATTTCCGGATTGCAGAAAGAAATCGATCGCCTTGCCGGCGTCGAGATCAATCTACGTTCCACCAAACAGTTGGGAGAATTACTCTACGACACGCTCGGCCTGCCGGTCGCTCATAAAACGAAAAAGGGCGGCCGCTCCACGGATGAGGAAACGCTCCGGGGCCTGGCAGAAGCGCACCCCATCCCCGCCAAGATCATCGAATTCCGGGAAGTGACGAAGCTTCAGTCCACCTACGTCGTCGCGCTGCTGGAAAAAATCGACTCGAAAACGGGCCGGGTGCATTCCCATTTCAATCAGGGCGGCACGGCGACCGGCCGCCTGTCGAGCACCGATCCGAACCTGCAGAATGTCCCGGTGCGCACGGAACTCGGGCGTAAAATCAGGGCCGCGGTGCGCGCCGAAAAGGGGAAGGTCCTTCTCGCCGCGGATTACTCGCAAATCGATTTGCGGGTGCTCGCGCACCTCTCCGGCGACGAGGCGCTATGCGCGTCTTTCCGCTCCGGCGGGGACATTCACCGCCGGACGGCCGCCGAGGTGTTCGGCGTGGAACCCTAGCTCGTGGACAAGGAAATGCGGCGGCGCGCGAAAGCCGTCAAATTCCGGATCGTTTACGGGCAAAGCGCCCACGGGTTGGCCGTGGAACTCGGCATCACGCGTCCCCAAGCGGCCGATTTCATCAAGAAATATAAGGAACGCTATCCCGGCGTCACGCGGTGGATGGCCGCAACCCTGGAGGCGGCCAAGCGCGACCGTGCGGTCAGGACGCTTCTGGGCCGGGTCCGGCCTCTTCCCGATATCGCCGCGAAGAATTTTCAAGTGCGCGCGTTCAATGAGCGCGTCGCGATCAACACTCCGATCCAAGGGACTTCGGCCGACATCATCAAGGCGGCGATGCTGGCGATCTACGCGGAGCGCCCGGAGGCGGGGCTGGTGCTGCAGGTTCACGACGAGTTGGTATTCGAACTTCCTAAGAAGGAAGCGAAGGCCTTCGGCGTGTGGGTGCGCGCCGCGATGGAAAACGCCGTACACTTGTCCGTCCCGGTCGTTGTCGACGTGAAAATCGGGGAGGATTGGAACTCGATGGAGGCAGCCTCATGAGCCGCGAATTCGGCCACGGACCCATGAATTTCGCAATGATGTCGCCGACGATCAAGGCGCTGATCATCGTGAACGTCGCCGTATTCGTCCTGTCGCTCCTTGTCGGAAGCCAGTTTATCACGCTCTTCGGATTGGTTCCCGCGAAGGTCATCCACGAGCGGTGGATCTGGCAGCCGCTGACCTACTTGTTCCTGCACGCGAATCTTTTTCACATTCTGTTCAACCTGTTCGCCCTATGGATGTTCGGCATGCCCGTCGAGGCTCAATGGGGCCCGCGGCAGTTCGTGAAGTACTACCTGATTTGCGGCGTGGGCGCCGGCATCGTGAACGTGTTCCTGACGCCCGACTCCCTGTCTCCGATCATCGGCGCGTCGGGGGCGATTTACGGGCTGCTCGTCGCATTCGCGATGCTCTATCCGGACGCGGTCGTGTACCTGTACTTCTTCTTTCCGATCAAGGCGAAGCATATGGCGATTCTTTTCGGGCTCGTTGAGTTCATCGCCGGAACCTCGTCGAGCAGCCCCGCCGTCGCGCGATTCGCTCATTTGGCGGGAATGGCGATCGGTTTCGTTTACATCAAATGGTGGTGGGCGATCAAAATGAAGGCCATCGGAACGCTTCGCCGTTTCGTAAAAACGGATCCGGGCGAGGAGGCCGCCGAGGAACCTCGGCGCCGGAAAGCGCGGCCGGTCGTCTCCGGAAAGGGCGTGTCCGACGAAATGGCGGAGGTCGACCGCATCCTTGATAAAATTTTAGAAGGCGGGGAACAGTCGTTGACCGACCGCGAGCGCGAAATTCTGCGCAGGCAGGCGAAACGGCCGCCGGAGGGGCACGCGTGACGCGCCGGAGGGGGCCTTTGCGGGTCGCTTTGACCGGCGGGATCGGGAGCGGCAAGAGCGCCGCCCTCGCCGCGTTCGCAGCGGAAGGCGCCGCGACGCTTTCCGCCGATGCCGTCGTGCACGAGTTGTCGGCGCCTGGAAAACCGGCCTATCGCGCAATCGTAAAGGCGTTCGGCTCCGGGGTCCTGGCGACGGATGGGGCCCTCGACAGGGCGGGACTTGGAGAAAAGGTTTTTCGCAGCGCGTCGATGCTGCGCAAGCTCGAGCGGATCGTTCACCCCTTGGTGCGCCGGGAGATGAGGCGCCGCGTATCGGCGGCGCGCCGCCCCGTTGTGGTGGTGGACGTCCCGTTGTTGTTCGAGAACGGTCTCGAGACCGAATACGATTTGACCCTCGTCGTTTCCGCGCCGCGACCGCTGCGCTTAAAGCGCGTGATGCGCCGGGACGGACTCTCGAAGGCCTCGGTGGAGCGGCGTATGCGCGCCCAGCTTCCGCCGGGGGAAAAGGAGAAACGCGCGGACATCGTGCTCCGGAACACGGGGTCTTTGACCTCGCTTCGCCGTTCGGTGCGCGAGTATCAGCTCGCGTTCGATTTGATCGGACACAGCTTGAGGAGGAGTACCCGATGAACCAAACCGCCAAGGCCGCGAAGCAGGACGACGGCAAGGATAAAAAGGACGAGAAGGAGCGCAAGGAGAAAGCCCCCCGCACCGAGGAGCGCAAGAACGGGAAGGCTCCTGAGAAGGCGCCGGAAGCCGTCGCGGCGCCTTTCGAGCCCGTCTCCCCTCCCAAACCAGAAGGCGGTTTCGGCGCGAAGCAACTCAACGTCGCGCAGCTCGCCCGCAAGAAGATTGCGGAACTGCTCGTCGTCGCCGCCGAGATGGGGCTTGAGGGCATTTCGGGCCTTCGCAAGCAGGAACTGATCGTCAAGATACTGGAAGGCCAGGCGAAGCGGAACGGGACGATTTTCGACGAAGGCGTCCTCGAGGTTCTTCCCGACGGTTTCGGGTTTCTTCGCTCCTCCAGCTACAATTACCTCCCCGGTCCCGACGACATCTACGTTTCGCCGTCGCAGATCAAGAAATTCGGCTTGCGCAAGGGCGATACCATCGCCGGGAACGTGCGCCCACCGAAGGACGGCGAACGCTTTTTCGCCCTGCTTCAGGTCGTGAGCATCAACGGTGAGGCTGTGCAGTCACGCAAGCCGCGGACGGTATTCGAAAATTTGACGCCGCTTCATCCTGAGGAGACCTTCAAGCTCGAGACGGCGCAAAGCGAGCTGACCACGCGCACGATGGACCTGATCTCCCCGATCGGAAAGGGGCAGCGCGCGCTGATCGTCGCCGCCCCCAAAACGGGTAAGACGGTGATGATGCAGAAGATCGCCAACGCGCTGACGGAAAACCATCCGGACATCGTGCTGATCGTGCTGCTTATCGACGAGCGCCCCGAAGAAGTCACCGACATGCAGCGTTCCGTGAACGGCGAGGTCGTGGCCTCCACGTTCGACGAACCGGCCGACCGTCACGTTCAGGTCGCCGAAATGGTCATCGAAAAGGCGAAGCGTCAGGTCGAGCTCGGCAAGGATGTCGTCATTCTGCTCGATTCCATCACGCGTCTGGCCCGCGCCTACAACACGATCGCCCCGTCTTCCGGACGGGTTCTTTCCGGCGGTTTGGAAGCGACCTCGCTGCAGCGGCCGAAACGCTTCCTCGGTGCGGCCCGCAACATCGAAGAAGGCGGAAGCCTCACGATTTGCGCCACCGCCCTGGTTGAAACCGGAAGCCGTATGGACGAGGTTATCTTCGAGGAATTCAAGGGTACCGGCAACTCGGAAGTCGTTCTGGACCGCAAGCTGGCGGACCGCCGCCTGTTTCCGGCCGTGGACATCAACCGTTCGGGGACCCGTAAAGAGGAACTCCTGCTGGACGAGGACACCCTCAACAAGGTGTGGATCCTGCGCAAGGTCCTCTCGCCGCTGAGTTCGGTCGACGCGATGCAGCTGCTCTACGACAAACTGCTCGCCACCAAATCCAACAAGGATTTCCTCAAATCCATGGAACTCTCCAGCATGGGTTGATTTGGGGCCTGTCCCTGGCGGTTGTCCGTAACGGTAAAATTGCTACAATGACGTCTAATCTCTGACGAATCAGGAAGTCTCGATGAAAGCCAATACGCATCCCAATTACTATATCACCCAGGTCAGTTGCGCCTGCGGCGAAGCCTTCACGACCCGGTCCACCCGCAAGGAGATCAAGGTCGAAATCTGCTCCGCCTGTCATCCGTTCTTCACCGGCAAGCAGCGTCTCGTCGACACGGCCGGCCGCG
>Ga0100393_10004952_pt1 | contig 12122 bp, 13 predicted proteins | sample CryGeymeta201517_FD_81546 | JGI IMG/M metagenome (GOLD analysis project Ga0100393, IMG submission 81546) | Groundwater microbial communities from Crystal Geyser aquifers in Utah, USA - Crystal Geyser metaG 2015-17 | ecosystem: Environmental > Aquatic > Deep subsurface > Groundwater | place... | reverse complement strand
GTCGCCATCGGCCGCGCCATCGTGCGCGACCCCAAGGTGTTCCTGTTCGACGAGCCGCTCAGCAACCTCGACGCCGCGCTGCGGGTGCAGACAAGGCTTGAGATCGCCAAGCTGCATCAGGAGATGGCGGCGACGATGATCTACGTCACCCACGATCAGGTGGAGGCGATGACGCTGGCCGACAAGATCGTGGTGCTGCGCGACGGCCATGTGGAGCAGGTCGGCGCGCCGCTGGATCTGTATCACCGTCCGCGCAACCTGTTTGTGGCCGGGTTCATCGGCTCGCCGCAAATGAACTTCATCGAAACAAAGGTGACGGCCGTCGAGGAGGGCGGCGTGCGCTGCGCCCTGCCCGGCGGCGGCGACATTCTGGCGCTTGTGTCGGGCGCGGACCTGCGCGCGGGCGAGACCGTCACGCTGGGGATGCGCCCGGAGCACTTCGTCGCCGAAGGCGGCCAGCCGCTCAACGGCCGCATCGACGTGGTGGAGCAACTGGGCGAGAGCCATTTCATCCACCTCGACCTGCCCGACGGCCAGCGCCTTGTCGCGCGCGCCCCGGGCGACGCCAGCGTGCGGGCGGGCGAGCAGATCGCCGTCACGCTCGACGGCGCGCAATGCCATGTGTTCCACAAAAACGGGCTGGCCGCGGCGCGGCTCTAGCGTTCGTTCACATTTGACAGCAGTGCGCAGGGGTCTAAACTCTTTGTAAACAGGTCCGGTGTGAGCTTGAAATCCGTGAGCCGACACCGACTTGTCATACAGACGGGAAAACGGCGCCGCAGGGGCGCAGACGTTTTCCCAAGGCAGGGAGAGCAGCGTTGAAAAAAATCCTTCAGGCCCTCGCCGATCTTCTCGACGATCTGGCGCCCGCGCCGCAGCCACGGCCGATCCCGGTGCGCGTCCGGCCCGAGCCGCGCCGCTGACGGCGTTTTCGCTAGTTCTTGCAGCATGATCGGCAGGACGCGCCCGCGCTTCAGCGGCTTGTCGCGCAGATGAGACTGCGTCTCGTCGGCCACCCCCGCTCCCGCGCCATGCGCGTGATGTGGATGCTTGAGGAGCTGGGCGAGACTTACGCCTACGACCCCGCGCCGCCGCAGTCCGAAGCCGCCCGCGCCGCCAACCCGGCGGGAAAAATCCCTGTCCTGTTCGTGGACGACACTGTGCTGACCGATTCGGTCGCCATCGTGCAGTATCTCGCCGACAGCCACAGCCGCTTCACCCATCCGGCCGGCACGCTGGCGCGGGCGCGGCAGGACGGCTTTACCCAGTTCTGCGTCGATGAGGTCGAGGGCGCGCTGTGGACCGCCGGCAAGCACAGCTTCGCCCTGCCCGAAAATCTGCGCGTGCCGCAGGTGAAGGAGACCTGCCGCGCCGAATTCGCCCGCGCCATGGAGACGCTGGCCGCGCGGCTGGGCGACAACCCGTTCGTGACGGGCGACGCCTTCACCGTGCCCGACCTGTTGCTCGGCCATTGCGCCGCATGGGCGGAAGCCGCGAAGTTCGCCCTGCCCGGCGGCCAGGTCGGCGCCTATTTCGCCAGAGTGCGCGCCCGGCCCGCGCTGGCGGCGGCGATGGCGCGCGGCGCGCGCGCGCTCACCGCCGCCTGAGCGGGCGTTACGCCGCCGCCGCCAGCAGCGCCGCGTCGCCGCCCGCCGCCGTGGTGTCGATGCTGACCACGCGCTCCACCGCAAAGGCGCTGGCCGGATCGGCGGCGGTGATCAGCGGCGTCAGCGCCGTCTCCCGCGCCGCCAGCATCGCGCGCACCAGGGCGCGTTCCGGCGCCGGGCCGTCGTAGGCCGCGCAGTCGATCGCCAGATCGCGCAGATCGGCCGGCAAGCCGCCCTCGACGCAGACCACCGGGGCGACCGCCGCCAGCGCCGCCAGCGCCGCGCCCGCCCCCGGCGCCGCCGCCAGCACGCCGCAGCCCATCGCCAGCGCGCGCACCGCCTGATCCATGAGCGACGCCGCGTCCGGCCCCAGACACAGCGCCACGCCGCGCGGCTCAAGGCGCAACTGGTTGGCCTCGCCGGTCGGCCCCGGCAGATCGACCGGGCCGATGTCGGTCGCCGCCGCCGCCGCCATCGCCGCCGCCGCGCGGCCCCGCAGCGCAGCCCGCAGCGCCGCCACGCGGTCGCGCCGCGCCGCCCAGGCGCCGGTCTCCAGCTTCAGCCGCGCCATTTTCAGCGCCAGCGCCGTCACCGGCGCGGCGTCGATCGCCGCCGCCTCGGGAACGTCGCGGGTGCGGAAGCGGCGCAGATAGTGCGGGCCGCCCGCCTTCGGCCCGGTGCCGGAAAAGCCCTCGCCGCCGAACGGCTGGGCGCCGACGATGGCGCCGATCTGGTTGCGGTTGACATAGACGTTGCCCGCGCGCACCCGCTCCACCACCTTCTGCACCCGCCCGTCGATGCGGGTGTGCAGCCCGAAGGTCAGCCCGAAGCCGCGCGCGTTGATCGCGTCCACCACCGTCGCCACGCCGCCCGCCGGAAAGGTGGCGACATGCAGCACCGGGCCGAACACCTCGCGCGCGATGTCGGCGACGCCGCCGACGCGGATCACCGCAGGCGTGACGAACCGCCCGCCCGCAGGCGCCGCCAGCCGCTTGAGCACGCGGCCCTCGGCCTCGGCGGCGTCGATATGGGCGGCGATGGCGGCTTGCGCCTCGGCGTCGATCACCGGGCCGATGTCGGTTTCGCGCCGCCACGGGTCGCCCGGCCGCATCGCGTCGAGCGCGCCCGACAGCATCTCCAGCATCCCCGGCGCGACCTCCTCCTGCACATAGAGCATCCTCAGCGCCGAACAGCGCTGGCCCGCGCTCTGGAACGCGCTGGCGAGGATGTCGCGCACCGCCTGTTCGGGCAGCGCGGTGCTGTCCACGATCATCGCGTTGATCCCGCCGGTCTCGGCGATCAGCATCGCGTCGGGCGCGGTCTCGGCCAGTTGGCGCTCGATCAGCCGCGCCACCTCGGTCGAGCCGGTGAAGCACACGCCCGCGATGCGCGGATCGGCGGTCAGCGCCGCGCCCACCCCCGGCCCGTCGCCCGGCAGCAGGTGCAGCGCGTCGGCGGGGACCCCCGCCTCCAGCAGCAGCGCCACGGCGCGCGCCGCGATCAGCGGGGTCTGTTCGGCCGGCTTGGCGAGCACCGCGTTGCCGGTGACCAGCGCCGCCGCGATCTGGCCGGTGAAGATCGCCAGCGGAAAGTTCCACGGCGAGATGCACACGATCACGCCGCGCGCGCGGCATCCCGCCTCCTGCGCGGCCGCTTCCGCCGCGTAATAGCGCAAGAAATCCACCGCCTCGCGCACCTCGGCCACCGCGTCGGCCAGCGTCTTGCCGGCCTCGCGCGCGCACAGGGCGAAGAACTCCGCCGCGTGGGCCTCATAGAGATCGGCGGCGCGCAGCAGTGCTGCGGCGCGCTCGGCGGCGGGCGTCGCCGCCCACGCAGGCTGCGCCGACACCGCCAGCCCCACCGCCGCGCGCGCCTGATCGGGGTCGGCGTCGCGCGCCTGGCCCGCCACGTCCGACAGATCGGCGGGGTTGAGCACGTCATGCGCCGCGCCGCCGCCTTGCGCCGCCGTAACCGGCCCCGCCGTCCAGCGGTGCGGCGCGGCGAAGGCGGCGCGGGCCGCTTCGATGGCCTCGTATGTGGCGGGGTCGGCGATGTCCCAGCCTTTCGCGTTGCGCCGACCGGCGCCGTAGAGCGCGGGCGGAGCGGGGATGGTGGGGTGCGGCGCCGGGCCCTCGGAGGGGATTGCGGCGAAGGGGTCGGCGGCGATGGTCTCCGGCGCCACCGCCTCATCGACGATCTGGTGCACGAAGCTTGAGTTGGCGCCGTTCTCCAGCAGGCGGCGCACCAGATAGGCCAGCAGGTCGCGGTGCGCGCCGACCGGGGCGTAGATGCGGCAGCGCGCGCCGTCGCGCTTGCGCACGGCGGCGTGCAGCGCCTCGCCCATGCCGTGCAGACGCTGGAACTCGAAGCGGTCCGCGCCCAGGCCCATCGCGCGGCTCATGTGCATCACGGCGGCGGCGGAATGGGCGTTGTGGGTGGCGAACTGCGGATAGATCCGGTCCGCGCGCGCCAGCAACCGCCGCGCGCAGCCCAGATAGCTGATGTCGGTGTGGGTCTTGCGGGTGAACACCGGATAGCCCTCGACCCCCAGCACCTGCGCGCGCTTGATCTCGGCGTCCCAGTAGGCGCCCTTGACCAGCCGCACCATGATGCGCCGTCCAAGGCTCTCGGCGCGGTCGTGCAGCCAGTCGATGGCGGCGGGGGCGCGCAGGCCGTAGGCCTGCACCACCACGCCGAAACCCTCCCAGTCCTTCAGGCTGGCGTCGCCCAGCGTCGCGGCGATGATGTCGAGCGACGGCTCCAGCCGGTCGGCCTCCTCGGCGTCGATGTTCAGCCCGATCCCGGCGTCGCGCGCCGCGCGGGCCAGATCCAGCAGCCGCCCGGCCAGAGCCGGCGTCGTCAGCGCGCCCTGCGCGGCCTCATAGCGCGGGTGCAGCGCCGACAGCTTTACCGAGATGCCGGGGTTGGCGCGCACGTTCGCGCCTTTGGCGGCGCGGCCGATGGTGGCGATGGCGGCGGCGTAGGCGTCGAAATAGCGCCGCGCGTCGGCCTCGGTGCGCGCCGCCTCGCCCAGCATGTCATAGGAGTAGGTGTAGCCCTCCGCCACCAGCGGCGCGCCGCGCTTCAGCGCCTCGGCCATGGTCTGGCCGAGCACGAACTGCGCGCCCATCTCGCGCATCGCCCGGCCCACCGCCGTGCGGATCACCGGCTCTCCCAGACGGCGCACCAGCCCGCGCAGCGCGCCGACCACGCCCTCACTCTCCTGCTCCAGCACCCGCCCGGTCAGCATCAGCGCCCAGGTCGAGGCGTTGACCAGGATCGAGCCTGAGTCGCCCAGATGCGCGCCCCAGTCGTGCGGCGCGATCTTGTCCTCGATCAGCGCGTCCATGGTCTCGCCGTCGGGCACGCGCAGAAGGGCCTCGGCCAGACACATCAGCGCCACGCCCTCGCGCGTCGAAAGCCCGTATTCGCCGAGGAACTGCTCCATCACCCCCGGCGCGCCCGAGCCGCGCACCGCGCGCACCAGCGCCGCCGCGTCGGCGGAGATCGCGGCGCGGTCTTCGGGCGACAGCGCGGCGGCGTCGATGGCGGCGCGCACGGCGGCGGCCTCTCCGGCGGTCAGGGCGTGGCGCAGCGGGGCGCGGTCATCGAGCGGCATGGGCGTCTCTCCTTTGGTTGACGCCGCAGGATAGCTTGGATGGCAGGCGGCGTCCGTCCCGAGTTGCGCGGCGATGCGCAGCGTTCGTCCCGTTTACATCGGCGCTGTAGCCGCTATCGTCCTGCGCATGGCGGGTGAAACAGACGACATCGACGCGATCGACCTGCGCATCCTGCGCGCGCTGGGCGCCGACGCGCGGCTGTCGATGGCCGCGCTCGCCGCGCAGGCCGGGCTTTCCAAGTCGCCGACGCAGGCGCGGGTCAAGCGGCTGGAGCGGCTGGGCGTGATCCGGGGCTATGGCGCGCGGCTCGATCACGCGCGGCTGGGCTTGGGGCATATCGCCTATGTGCAGGTCAGCCTCAGCGACACCCGCTCCGCCGCGCTGGAGGCGTTCAACGCCGCCGTGCGCGACGCGCCGGGCATCGTGGAGTGCTGCATGATCGCGGCGTCGTTCGATTACCTGCTCAAGGTGCGCACCCGCGACATCGCCGCCTATCGCCGCCTGCTGGGCGAGGTGATCTCCGCCCTGCCCCATGTGGCGCAGACCTCGACCTTCGTGGTGATGGAGGCGGTCAAGGAGGCGTGAGGCGGCTTTGACAACGCCGCGCGCAGGGCGTTCTATGCGCGCGCAGCAGCGGAGCGCGCGATGATCCTCTATGGCCGGAACCTCTCGCCCTTCACCCGCCGGGTGGCGATATGGCTGACGCTGCAAGGGCGCGCGTTCGAGCGGCGGGAGCTGTCGGTGGTCGATCACTTCGACCAGATCGCCGCCGTCAGCCCGGTGGCGCGCGTGCCGGTGCTGGCGCTGGACGACGGAACCCTGCTGATCGAGGCCTGGGCGATCTGCGACTGGCTGGACATGACCGCGCCGCAAGCCGCGCTGATCCCGGCTTCCGGCGCGGCGCGCACGGCGGCGCTTCAGGCGGTGGCGCTGGCCTCCGCCGTCGCCGACAAGGTGGTGGCGCTGGTCTATGAAAAGAACCGCCGCGACCCCGCGCTGCACTATCCGGCGGTGATCGAAAAGATCGAGCGCCAGATCGCGGGCGGGTTGGCGGCGCTGGAGGCGCTGGCGCCCGATCATGGCTGGATCGGCGGCGACGCGCCGAACGGCGCCGACGTGGCGCTGGTCTGCGCCCATGACATCGCGGCGGCGACCAACGCCTGTCTGCTCAAGCCCGGCTATCCGCGCCTTGCCGGGCTGGCGGCGCGCGCGAACGCCCTGCCCGCCTTCGCCGCGACCAAGCCCTGATGATCGACCTTTCCGCCCTCGCGCCGGGCCGCTCATGGGACCAGATGCGCGCCGACTTCCGCTGGCGGCTGCCCGCGCGCTTCAACATGGCCGAGGCGCTGTGCGGCAAGTGGGCGCGCACCGAACCTGACCGCGTGGCGCTGCGCCACCTCGGGGCCGACGGCGCGCTCGACGCCTGGAGCTTTGGGCGGCTGGAGCGCGCCGCCTGCCGGCTGGCCAACGCGCTGGCGGCGGCGGGGGTGGCGCGCGGCGACCGGGTGGCGGTGCTGCTGCCGCAATCGCCCGAGACGCTGCTGACGCATCTTGCGGCCTATCGCCTGGGCGCGGTCGCGGTGCCGCTGTTCACGCTGTTCGGCGAGGACGGGCTGGCGTTCCGCCTGCGCGACAGCGGCGCCAAGGCGCTGGTCACCGACGCCGCCAACCGCGCCAAGATCGACGCGATCCGCGCGGGGCTGCCCGATCTCGGCTGCATCCTGACCGTGGGCGGCGGCGGGGCGGAAGATTTCGCCGCGACGCTGGATCGCGCCCGCGACGCGCACGCGATGGTTGAGACCGGCCCTGACGACGCCGCGCTGATCTCCTACACCTCCGGCACCACCGGCCCGCCCAAGGGCGCGCTGCATGGCCACCGGGTGCTGGCGGGCCATCTGCCCGGCGCTTTGCTGGTGCATGATTTCCCGCCGCAACCGGGCGACGCGATGTGGACGCCCGCCGACTGGGCGTGGATGGGGGGCCTGTGCAACATCATGATGCCCGCGCTCTACTGGGGCGTGCCGCTATTGTCGCACCGCTTCGAGAAGTTCGACCCCGAGCGCGCTTTTTCCCTGATCGCCGCGCAGCGCGTCACCTGCGTCTTCGCGCCGCCGACCGCGCTCAAGATGATGCGCCAGGTGCCCGACCCGTCGCGCTTCGGCCTTGGCCTGCGCACGCTGGGCTGCGGCGGCGAGGCGCTGGGGGCGGAACTGCTCGACTGGGGTCGCGACGCGCTGGGGCTGACCATCAATGAGTTCTACGGCCAGACCGAGTGCAACAAGGCGGTCGCCAACAACGCGAAGATCATGGCCGTCAAGCCCGGCTCGATGGGCCGCGCCGTGCCCGGCTTCGACCTGGGCGTGATCGACGGCGCCGGGCGCGCGCTGCCGCCGGGCGAGACCGGCGAGATCGCCATCAGGCGCGGCGCGGCGTCGATGTTTCTGGAATATTGGGGCCGCCCGGACAAGACGGCGGAGAAATTCGCGGGCGACTGGATGCGCACCGGCGACGAAGGCGTTATCGACGACGAGGGCTATCTGTTCTTCGCATCGCGCGCCGACGACGTGATCACCTCAAGCGGTTATCGCATCGGGCCGACCGAGATCGAGGATTGCCTCACCGGCCACCCCGCCGTGGCGCTGGCGGCGGTGGTGGGAGAGGCCGACCCGCTGCGCACCGAGATCGTGGTGGCGCATGTCGTGCTGCGGGCGGGCGCCGCGCCGGACGACGCCACCGCCCAGGCGCTGATCGCCCATGTGCGCGCGCGGCTCAGCCCGCATGTGGCGCCGCGCAAGGTGGTGTTCGCCGCCAGCCTGCCGACCACGGCCACCGGCAAGATCATGCGGCGCGCGCTGAAGCGCCCCTAGGCGTCGCGCCGCACCATGGCGATCGGCTGCGCGCCCAGGCCCTCGTCGCGGGCGCCATACATCACGCCGTTCTCGACCCAATAGACCAGCTTGACGCGGCCATAATTCAGCCGCAGCCGCCCGTCCTCGCCGATCTGGGCCACGCGGCGGAAGGCGGTGGCGCGCTTGCCCCACGGCTCATAGGGCGCGTAGGTCTCGACAAGGTGGACCTGGCCGTCGGCGGCGATGTCGAGCACATAGAGGTCGTGGCACCACTCGCCCGCCCACTTGCCGCCGCCCCAGCGCCCGGAGAACGCCTGCCAGTTCTTTGGCACCGACGCCTCCGGCCGGGCGATCTCGACCTTGGTGAACAGATCGACGGTGTAGCAGCTGTCGTCGCGGGTCACGGCGTAGGGATCGACCTTGGCGACCTTCTGTTTCGGCGCGCCGCATGCGGCGACAAGCCCCGCGACCGCGAGAAGGATGAGTTTTTTCACTGCGCCTCGCTTTTCGTTTCTTGTGCGGATCGGCGTCGCGGCGACATTGCGCCCGACACTATGCCGCCGCACAATACGCCCGATTGCGCCAATTTGCGAGCGCCAAGACGTGACCCGCTGCGGGAGCCTGCATGAAATCCGTGATCTTCGATCTCGACGGCACGCTGGCCGACACCGCGCCCGACCTGATCGGCGCGCTGAACGTGATCGCGGCGCGCGAAGGCTGGCCCGCGCTCAACCCCGCCGCCGACCGGATCACGGCGGGCGCGGGCGGGCGCGCGCTGCTGCGGCGGGGGATGGCGGGTGCGGGACTGGGGGCGGACGAGGCGCGGGTGGACGCGCTGTTCCAGCCGTTTCTCGACGCCTACGCCGCGCGCATCGCGCAGGAGAGCCGCCTCTACCCCGGCGCCGAGGCGTGCCTTGAGGCGCTGGCGGCTGAGGGTTGGGCGCTGGGCGTCTGCACCAACAAGCCCGAGGGCCTTGCGCGCATCCTGCTCGACGCGCTGGGGGTGGCGGCGCGCTTTGGCGCGATCCTGGGCGCCGACAGCCTGCCGGTGCGCAAGCCTGACCCCCGCCCGCTGCTGGAGACCATCGCGCGCATCGGCGGCGCGCGGGCGCGGTCGGTTCTGGTCGGCGACACGATCACCGACGTCGAGACCGCCCGCAACGCCGCCCTGCCCTGCATCCTGTGCCGCTTCGGCTACGCCGCCCAGCCGCATCGCGACCTTGCGGCGGCGGCGGAGATCGACGCGCTTGGCGAGGTCGCCGCCCACGCCGCGCGCCTGATCGCCTCCCCTCTTGACGCGCCCGCGCAGCACCCGTAATCACGCTCCCGGCGGGCGGTTAGCTCAGTTGGTAGAGCACAGTGTTCACATCGCTGGGGTCACTGGTTCGAATCCAGTACCGCCCACCATGTCTTTCAATTACTCAGGCGTAGCCTCGCGAGCGTTTTCCACCGCCCGGTGAACCGTGAGGCACAAGGTATGGCGCAAAACGCCGCAGGTGCGTGGGGCATATGGGGCGACCCACTCTGAGCGCCCAAAGCGTTTGAGGAACAGCGCGAAAAGCTCCCCGCTCACGACAAGATCGAATAGCAGCGCCTTCGCCTCGCCTTCGCTGGCGAACAGCGTGCGCCCGGGGATTTCGCCAAGCCTTTCGCAGGTCAGCTTGAGCCGGCGCCCGGCTTCGTCCGGGTGAGTCTCGCAGTGTAAATTCGCGTATCGGCGAAATAGTGATCTGCCGACACGCCGCCAAAGAGGCGACTTCAGAAATGTCTCCTTGCGTCTCAGCGCGCTCTTGTAGAACCGCAAGTGCCCCGATGGGTTTATCTCAGCCGTAAGATTGTCGCAACACTGTTTGCCCACGTCGAGCATCCGCCACGACGGATGCGGTATTGTGTAGACGTAGCGAATTTCGGCGCCGCAAAGCTCACATTTCTCGCAAGGCCCGCCAGTGTCGTTGCAGGCCTCGAGTTCCCACCCGGTGCGCGATATGATCCGACCGTATGCCTTTGCGTGACAGCCGCGGCACAGAGGTCGTGTCGCGTATGTGGTGGAAATTTCCGATTGGCGGTCTCCAAGCTGGTAAAGGGTTGCCGCTTCAGGCGGCGAGGTCAAGGGTTACGGGGTCGAGGGACAGGGAAAGGGCCTCCCACCCATCCACCTTGCGCATCACGATCTGGCCGGAGCCGAGCAGCGCCCAGAACAGCATGGGCGCGGTCGCGGCGTCAGGCGGCACGGTCTGGGTCTTGATCCGGCGTCGGAACGCCTCGTTCAGCCGCTCGATGGCGTTGGTCGTTCGGGCGGATTTCCATTGTGACGGGTCGAGCCGGGTGAACGTGAACAATCGATCCCCGGCCTCATCGAAGCTGTCGGCGACCGCTTTGCACTTGAGCCGCCACTTCGTCAGGAACGCCCTGCGCCGCTTCTCGATCTCCGCCTTCGTCGCCGCGTAGATCATGTTGCGGTAGTCCTCTGTCAGCGCGTCCTCGAGCGCCTTCGGCGCGTGGGCGAGCAGGTTGCGGTGCTTGTGAACCGTGCAGCGCTAGACCGGCGCCTCCGGCCACAGTTCGGCAAGCGCCGCTTCGAGGCCCGGGGCCCCGTCGACGATGACGAACGCCGGCGCCCTCAGGCCCCTGGCGTCGAGGTCATCGAGAAACATCCGCCAGGCGGCCTTGCTCTCGCCGCCGTTCGACGGGAAAACGCGCCACTGGCGCCTTTTCTGATCCGCCTCACTCCTGATCGACAACAGGATCTTCTGCCCGTCCCGGCGCACGCCGATGGCCGCCAGCACCGAGATCGAGGCCGCCTTCCGGTCGATCCGGGTCTTGACCACGGTTCCGCCGAGGATCAGCCGCACGATGTCTTCCTCAACCAGGCTGCGCGCGCACCACGCCTCCCAGTCGGTCTTGACCTTGCGCCAGGCCCGGCTCACCACGTCCTTGCTCACCGCGCCGTCGAACAGGCCGAACAGCGCGCGCGTTCGGCGGGGCGATCATCCACTGGAAGATCGCCTTCTCCGCCTCACCCCGCCGCGTGCTGGCCCCGGCGGGATACACCGCCGCGATCAGCGCCTCCGCCTTCTTCGTCAGGCGCTGATAGCGGCACAGCGCCTTCGAGCGCCATTCGCTGGCCCGGCCGTCCTCGTCGATCATGCGCGCCCGCGGGATCTTCACCGTCTCGGGGCCGAACGTGGCGACGATCCGCCGCTCTCGGTGCCCGTTGCGATGCCCCATGCGCCATCCGCGGGGCGCTCGTATCGCCCGCGGCCGAGCGCTGCCTGCAGTTCCTCCTCAAGGATTGCTTCGATGAAATCGCGGACCCGCTGGCGCACCCCGTCCTCCAACGGGTCGAATGCACCGTCACCGGCCAATAGCGCGAACCTCGAAGTCTCGGTATCATCCTTCATGGCGTGATCTCCTTGGCGGTTGAAGCCGCCGATTGGTGTGTCTTTCATACCCGGAGATTACGCCGCCCTCCAATTTCCAGCACGTTCTAGACACGACCAGCCACTCCGAGGGTTGGCTCGGTCTCGGTGCGCTGCGGCGCGCACTTCTGCGGCGCGGTCCTGCCCCTGGACTGATCCATCACGCCAATCGCGGCAGCCAGTACTGCTCGGACGACTATATGGCGATGTTAAAGGCGCACAGCATCATCATCTCGATGAGCGGCAAGGGCAATTGCTTCGACAACGCCATGGTCGAGACCGTCTGCAAGACCATCAAGGCGGACCTGATCTGGCGCACCCTGATCCAGAGCCGACACCAGGCCGAATACGCCCTTGGTCGATCCATCGACGCGCTCAACAATCCCGTCCGGAGACACGCCGCGCTGGGCTATGTCTCGCCCATCGCATTCGAGGCGGCGGCGCGGAAAACGGAGGCGGTGTCCCTCCAATAATTCCGGGCAAGACCAGCGTGCTGGTGGTGGCGGAGGTCGGGCTGATCACCCCGCCGGTGGGGATGAACCTGTTCATCATCAACGCGATGGCGGGCGGCGCGCCGCTGTCGGCCACGTTTCGCGGCGCCGCGCCCTTCGTGCTGAGCGACATCGC
>Ga0100393_10004951_pt1 | contig 12123 bp, 9 predicted proteins | sample CryGeymeta201517_FD_81546 | JGI IMG/M metagenome (GOLD analysis project Ga0100393, IMG submission 81546) | Groundwater microbial communities from Crystal Geyser aquifers in Utah, USA - Crystal Geyser metaG 2015-17 | ecosystem: Environmental > Aquatic > Deep subsurface > Groundwater | place: USA... | reverse complement strand
GGGAACATTATAAATGGCATCTTCTGAAACTGAAAAGATGGTCGGAATCAAGGCAAAGCCCATCGCAAAGCCAATGACTAAGGCATTACGCTGGTCAAAATCGATACCCGCATTAAAAGTTAACCAATGACGCATATCACCAGTAAAGAAGGCGTGTTCAATCGGCCCACTCATCGACAAAGCAAACCAACCGAGTAAAATGACAACCGGCAACATCAACAGTGCGCGCTGTCCAGTCGGCACCAACAGCCGAATCGGTTCAGGCAATTTAGACCAACTAAAACCAAACAAAAGAATGCCGATGGGTAATACCAATAATATGGCAAAAAAACCGGCCAAGTGGGATTCCATATAAGGTGCCAACCAAAGTCCTGCCAAGAACCCTAAAATAACCGTTGGCAGGGCTTCAATTAATTCAATTGCCGGTTTAACCGATTGTCTTGCTTTACCTTCCATAAAAAAGGCAGTATAAATCGCGGCCATTACGGCAATCGGAACCGCAAATAACATGGCGTAAAAGGCAGCTTTAATTGTGCCAAAAGTTAAGGGAACCATAGAGAATTTAGGTTCAAAATCAGTACTGGCAGAAGAGGACTGCCAAATATATTCAGGAGAACCATACCCTTCATACCAAACTTTTCCCCACAAACTGGAAAAAGAAACATCCGGGTGTTCATTATCAATATCTAACACATATATCTGACCCGCCGCAGTTTCGACCAGAGCACCGTTACCCCGTGATGCCACTTCTGCATACCGTAGCGGACTTGAGAACTGAACGGAAGCCAGATTACGCTCTGCCGTTGAATGAAACAGGTTTAACTGATTGGCATCATCCAGGGTAACAAAGCCTTTACGACCATGTTCAATCCCAACAAAATTAACCACATCCCCTTTGACATCAAAAGAACGGATGGGCTGTAAACTAAATTCATTTTGTTGATCACGTACCGGAAACCATTGCAAAATACGGCCATCATCGGTACCAACCATCAGAGAATATTCGCCCAGCAAAAAATTCAGCGAGGTAATTTCTTTCCCTTCCGGAACCAAATGAACTGTCTGTAAAAGCTCAGGTAAGCCGGCTTTGCTAATATCATAATACTGTGCTAATCCTGACTTGGATACCAAATACAAATTGCGCATATAGCCACCTAGCTTTACCCAATCCAAGGCGCCTGAATAAGCTATTTGGCCACGATCATACTCTTCCAGTGCCACTTCCTCCGACAACATGGATTCCACCTTATCGTACTGACGGATTTCAACCCCATCCTGCCCGGCTAACTGATAAACTAAAACCAACTGTGAATCATTGACTCTCGCAGCAACCTGCGTAATGGGTTGATCCGCAAGCTCTAGCCCGTCTTCCCCAAAGGGGTAACTTAATTCAGGATAAATGGTTCTGACATTATTTGGATAACCAACCTCATAACCATACTTTGCCAGTAACAAACGCCCATCAGATAAGCCGAATGCTAAAATTTTCTCTTTTTCATTCACCTTTGCAAAGCTGGTAATGGTTGCACCGTTAAGAGGCAACTGATTTTGATTTAATAAAGAACCGTCTTTAACTTCAAAACCAATCAAATCGCCCTGATCGGTAATCCGCATTGCCGTCTCTTTATACTCATCCATACCGTAAAACAATGTTTGTCCCTGAGACGCGCCCGGCAACGCATAGTCACCTCTCACCTCAACCTTAGCGGAAGCAAACAAAGGTGCAACCACATACACCAAAAAGAACATAATGAGTAGCACCGAAAAAATGACCCCGACTCCCCCAATGGAAATACTCGAAGCCCAACTTTTATCCACTAAGTTTCGTCGTTTAATACGCCGTTCAAATCTAGGCCCTTTAAAGGCCTGATCTAAAGCTTTTTGAGTTTGCTGATCCATTCAACTTCTTCCAATAAATTGATATAAAATAATCATACATCAACAATATGACAATTAAATGAAACAAAACCGATTCAGCAACATAAAACGGCATAACGACTCCCAGAAACTCACCATAAAAAACCACAATTGCACCATATTAATGCAAACACACAATCTAAACCCCTACCCGATAAAACGCACTATTTCAAAAAAATAACGATGATTCAAACAGTTACAATTGATTAAAAAATTAATGGCAATTTGGCACAGTTCAAGCTATTATCATAGGGTTTTTAAAAGTGACTTCAACACCTCGGTGCTGTTAATTCAACTCAGATAAATGCCGAGGATGAGCAACAAAACACCCAAAAATAAAAAACGATTTTATCTAAAACCGGACTATTTGACTTGTTTTAGCTCAACGCACTTAAATTCACTGAATTCTGCAAACTATCGAAAAGGACACTATTATGTCGCAAGAAATTTTTGATCTAATCAAAGAAAATGATGTTAAATGGGTAGACTTACGCTTTACCGATACGATTGGTAAGGAGCAACACGTTACCATTCCTGCTGGATCCGTTGATGAGGATTTTTTCTCAGATGGTGAAACTTTCGATGGTTCATCTATCCAAGGCTGGAAAGGCATCCAAAATTCAGACATGATTCTAATGCCACAAACTGATGGGTTTGTACTCGATCCTTTTACCAATGACCCAACCCTTATTATCCGCTGCATGATTGTTGAACCCACAACCATGGAAGCTTATGAAAAAGATCCTCGCGGGATTGCTAAAAAAGCAGAAGCTTACCTAGCTTCAACCGGTGTTGCTGATTCAGCATTCTTTGGTCCGGAACCCGAGTTCTTTGTGTTTGATGATGTCCGTTGGGGGGCAGACATGTCCGGTAGCTTTGTTAAAATTGATGGTAATGAAGCGTCCTGGAACTCTGAAAAGGTGTTTGAAGGTGGAAATATTGGTCACCGTCCAAAGGTCAAAGGCGGCTACTTCCCTGTTCCCCCTGTTGACCAACTTCACGAAGTCCGTGCGGATATTTGCGCCATGGCAGAAGCCATGAACTTAAAGCTAGAAGCTCATCACCATGAAGTGGCTTCTGCCGGGCAGTGTGAACTGGCCATCGCCGGTAACACCTTAACGGCTAAGGCAGATGAAGTGCAAATTCTAAAATATGCGGTTCATAACACTTGCCATGCACTTGGAAAAACCGCCACTTTTATGCCTAAACCGATTGTCGGCGACAATGGTTCCGGCATGCACATTAACCAATCACTATCCAAAGACGGCAAAAATATTTTTGCCGGGGATGTTTATTCCGGATTATCACAAGAAGCGCTTTGGTACATTGGCGGCTTAATGAAGCATGCTCGCGCATTAAATGCGTTCACCAACCCGGGAACCAACTCCTATAAGCGTCTTGTCCCAGGATTTGAAGCGCCGATTTTGTTAGCCTACTCAGGCTCTAACCGCTCCGCCTCGATTCGGATTCCTTATGCCCCGTCTGAAAGATCACGTCGCGTCGAACTACGCTTCCCTGACCCAACAGCGAATCCTTATTTAGCCTTTTCCGCTTCGTTAATGGCTGGTTTAGAGGGAATTTTGAATAAAATTGATCCAGGTGAACCGGCTGAGAAAGACTTATACGACCTGCCTCCAGAAGAAGAAGCAACCTTCAAAACAGTCTGCGCTTCGCTAGAAGAAGCCCTTGATGCACTCGATCAAGACAGAAGCTTTTTAACAGCGGGTGGTGTCTTTACAGATGAAGCCATTGATGCTTATATCAGCTTAAAAATGGAAGAAGTGACACGCATGCGCGCCACCACACATCCGATTGAGTTTGATATGTACTACTCTGCGTAATTAAAAGCGCAACCCATAAAAAACCCGCATTCTGCGGGTTTTTTATTCTCTATTTTATCGATATCGTGGATAATCCGTTAATCACCTTGCTAAAAATGGCCAGGCCTGGCCATTTTTAGCAGCCGGATACCAACTTTTGAACAGTTACATTAAATTAATGTTTAGTGCCCACCAGCCTGTTGTGGCTGCCAATCTTTTAGGACATATTCTTTTCCTCAATAAGGACATTTCGCCTCGCCGGTTTCTTCAATCGGCAGACCTACTTTGGGATGGGAATTCCACTGCTTTTCACCTGGCATCGGACAGGTTAACGGCAAATCATCATAGGTAACTTCGATACTTTGTGACATAAACACTTCCTCAATCAATCATTTTTTGACAATCTTTCAATTTTAAGCAACCGTGCTTAGCCAATTTAAATGCGCCGGTGATCGACCATGCACCACATCAAAGTATTTCGCTTGTAATACTTCTGTGACAGGCCCACGACATCCTTCTCCGATAGTGCGATTATCTAACTCACGAATCGGCGTCACTTCTGCGGCAGTACCGGTAAAAAAGGCTTCATCTGCAATATAAACTTCATCCCGAGTAATGCGTTTTTCACGGACTTCGTAACCGGCTTCCTTGGCCAACTGCATAATGGTATTTCGAGTAATCCCATCCAATGCTGAAGTGAGCTCCGGTGTATAAATAACGCCCTCTTTAACCATAAAAAAGTTTTCTCCAGAGCCTTCAGATACATAACCTTCTGTATCCAATAACAGCGCTTCATCACAACCATGGCTCACGGCTTCTTGCAATGCCAACATTGAATTCATATAAGCGCCATTTGATTTCGCTTTGGTCATGGTGACATTCACATGATGACGGGTAAAAGAAGAAGTGGCAATCTTTATGCCTTTTTGTAAATTTTCTTCTCCCATATAAGCCCCCCACTCCCAGGCCGCAACCATTACATGCGTTTTTAAATTATCAGCACGCAACCCCATTCCTTCTGAACCATAAAAGACCATCGGACGAATATAAGCTGATTCGAGTCCATTTTCACGAACGGCTGCCCTTTGCTCTTCATTAACCTCGTCTGGTGAAAACGGCATCGGCATATTCATAATTTTGGCTGAATTAAACAACCGATTGGTGTGTGCTTCCAACCTAAAAATTGCTGTTCCTTGCGCTGCGTTGTAGGCTCTCACGCCTTCAAACACACCCATCCCATAATGAAGGGTGTGGGTTAACACATGCACTTTTGCATCGCGCCAGTTCACCATTTTTCCATCTAACCAAATTACACCATCTCGGTCATCCATTGTTTGCATTGCAACAGCCTTCTGTTATTTCATTAAAAAATATTTTGGTTATTTTATCCTAAATTTTTGGTTAAAACACGACATTTGACAACCTCGTAACACTGAAAGAACTGGGTAAATACAACATTTTGCTTGAAATTATGCGAGGGTTGTTTAAAATCATTCTTTTAAATTAAATCTTAAAATAGCAACCACATTCAAAAAAGCAATCGCAAGTTTGGCTTTCGATTGCTTTTTTATTTTTCACCCTTGTGATGAGGGAAGAATAGGACTCTGGTTTATACAATGACACAAGATCACTTAATGAATACCTATGCAAGATTGCCCATTACTTTTAGCTCCGGAAAAGGGGCTTTGCTATATGACACCAATGGTCGAGCCTACTTAGATGCGGTAAGTGGCATTGCTGTTTGCAGCCTAGGACATGCCCACCCTGAAATTTCAAATGCGATTTGTGAACAAAGCCAACAACTTATTCATACTTCTAATTTATACAGTATCGAAAAACAAACACTGTTAGCGAATGCCTTAATCGAGCGCTCACAATTACAGAAGGTTTTCTTTTGCAACTCCGGTGCTGAGGCCAATGAAACCGCCATTAAACTAGCCCGAAAATTTGCACACCAAAAAGCGATTCAAGCCCCTAAAATCATCGTTATGGAAAATAGCTTTCATGGTCGGACGCTGGCAACATTATCGGCCACCGGAAATCCTAAAGTTCAAGAAGGCTTTAGTCCTTTGGTTGCAGGTTTTGTTCGTGTTCCTTATAACGATATTGAATCGATTAACGCCTTGCGTGACGATGAAGACATCGTTGCCATTTTGGTTGAACCGATTCAGGGCGAGGGTGGCGTCAATATTCCGGATCAAGGTTATCTAAAATCCCTTAGGACGCTTTGTGATCAAAATGATTGGTTACTGATGATTGATGAAATTCAAACCGGCATCGGCAGAACAGGCAAATGGTTTGCGCACCAGCACGAAAACATCTTACCCGATGTCATGACCCTGGCTAAAGCATTGGGCAATGGTGTGCCTATTGGTGCCTGTCTGGTCGGAGAAAAAGCCGCTGATTTATTTTCACCCGGTACCACGGCACCACCTTTGGCGGGAATCCTCTCGCCTGTGCGGCAGGACTAGCAGTCTTAAAAACCTTAAGCTATCACAACTATATTCCTTACGTCGCAGAAAGAGGTGCCCAACTGCTAGACAAACTCAAACAAACCCTTTCGCCTTTAGCGGCGGTAGTGGATATCCGAGGCCAAGGCTACATGATTGGCATAGAATTAGATCGCCCCTGCTCTGAGTTGGTTCAGCGCGCACTTCAACGCCACCTTCTCATTAATGTCACCCAAGGCAACACCATTCGTCTATTGCCTCCTTTTGTGATGTCAAACGATCAAACTGATCAACTCATTGACACACTTTCTTCCTTAATTCACAGTTTTACGCAACCGAATTAAGTCATAAAAATTGCTAAATGAAAGAAGATTGCCTATGAAACAACTAAAACATTTTTTAACTTTACAAGATTTTACCCCTGCACAATTACATCAACTCTTAATCAGGGGAATTGAACTCAAAGCAATGCAACATGCCGGCGAAGTTTATCAACCGCTTAAAAATAAAACCTTGGCAATGATTTTTGAAAAATCTTCAACGCGTACTCGAATTTCATTCGAAATTGGAATGACTCAACTGGGGGGACATGCAGTATTTTTAAGCCCCGACGGCACCCAAATTGGTCGGGGAGAGCCGATTGAAGATACGGCCAAAGTCATTTCCAGCATGGCAGACGGCATTATAATTAGAACCTTTGCCCATCAAACCGTCGAAACGCTTGCGACGCATTCACGCGTGCCGGTGATCAATGCTCTCACCGATGACTTTCATCCCTGTCAACTCCTAGCCGATATGCAAACCTACTACGAACAACGCGGCAGTATTGAAGGCAAAACGGTCTTATGGGTCGGTGATGGCAATAATATGTGTCACTCCTATATTAATGCGGCGCTGCAATATGGATTTAAACTGAGAATTTCAACCCCGGAAGGTTATGAACCCAATCGTCGTTTTGTTGAAGGTAATGAAGCGCATATTACTGAAATTCGTGACCCGATGGAAGCCGCAGAAGGAGTTGATCTCGTGGTCACGGACGTCTGGGCCAGCATGGGACAAGAAGAAGAACAAAAGAAACGTGAAAAAGCCTTTAAAGACTATCAAGTCACCCGCGCTTTAATGGCACAAGCCGATAAAGACGCGTTATTTATGCACTGCTTACCTGCTCACCGAGGCGAAGAAGTCTCGGCTGAAATCATGGATGACCCCAAAAGCGTGGTTTGGGATGAAGCCGAAAACCGACTGCATGCACAAAAAGCGTTACTAGAATATTTATTAGCACCTTAACAAGGGTTTTCAATAACCGAAGCCTATTTCACCATCCATGACATCGGCAAGATTCCTGTCGAACGAATTAATTTATTGGATCAATCAGCGTTGTTGAAATTGATTGAATTTCACCTTTTGGTGCCGTCACTTTAATTTCTAAAGGCCCTGAAGTAGAGCTTGTATTCGTATCATCCGAGGTGACGGAAAGCACAAATTCGCGATGGCCTAATGTATTGGCGATTCCTGTTTCCGGAACCCCCGATAGCGTACCCACTTCGGAAGTCACAGCAATGGTTGACCCGGTAGCTGCCGATTGTCTAACCGCAACCAAACAAGCCGCACTGTCTGGGTCGATTGCATCGACACGAGTCGCATCATTTGCTGTCGCCTGACATTTTGCTGCGGTATCTTCTACCATAGCCCAGAATCGTAAAGTTTGAACCCCTGCGGTAAAATTAACAGAAGTATTGGCAACATTTGTACAGTTAACTGTGGAAATTTTACCGTTACTGCCTAAACAACTCGTGCCTGAGTTTAATTGATATAAATGAATTTTTGGATAATTCGCAGCCATAATTAATACTTTACTGGCACGAATATGCACCAGCTTCGTTGTCACATCGGCCAGACCCGGACTGGCTGCACACTTTGTATCATGTTGACAGGGAACGCCATTAAAGAGTCCATCAGCAACGCTATAAACACCATCGCTGTTATAGTCTTGATAGCGCTCATCAAGCGCAAAATCATTGATAAAGCCGGCCGTTGCACTCGGATTATAAACACCGTTTTCATCATCGTCACGAAAGGCTTCAGCCAAATCATCAAATACATCCACGCCATCAAAAACACCATCTTGCCCGTTTGACGGATCAGCGGTATTTTGACGATCATAAAAAGATTCATGGCCTATCGCATAAGCCTGCACCGTGACGCGGTGATCTGCCGGGCGAGGCGTTTGACTGCGCCATTCCACCGAACAAACCCCTTTGACGGTTTCACAGCTGGAATCGATTACTCCGCCTTCTGTGGTGAAATAAACACTGGTACCATCCGGAACCGGATTATTGTTTCGATCAGCTAATCGCGCGGTAATATTCACGACTTCACCACTGTAATGCAACCCTTGGGGAGCCAACTTATCGGCAGTAATTTCAAAACTGTTTTGATCCGGCAATCCTGTGCCAATCGTTAATTGATCCGACGGTGCCGATATTTCAACACCATTAACGCTAAAATAGGCAATCACCCGCACAGATTTGGGGACAGACCCCGACAAAACGCGAGTCGTCACTTGGCCATTTAGATCGGTATAGCTTTCTGTCGCAGATAGAGTTAACCCCCCTATTGCAGTCGCCAACTTAAAATTAACCAATTGATTATACACAGGATTTCCATCGACATCTTTAACGACAAACGTTACAACGGATTGTTGTGCTAAATCTAACCCGCCAACCCCTTTCAATCCAATATAATTAGGCTCGGCAGAAACAAAGGCAATGGAAACTCCTGTAGACTCTCCAGTATCCGTTCCAGTTGATACAGTTGCGGTTTGTTTAAACTCATAACTAAAGGTTCTGTCTGCGTAACCAACGGCACTCACCGTTAATACCCCAACCGCCGTTTCAGTCGTCAGATCGGTAGGTGCTTCTATATAGAAAGTGGTTAAGCCGTTCTGATCGGTCAAGCTCGGAGGGCTGGATATCGTTCCCACATCGACTTCGCCGTCAGCACTTCTCGACTGATCGGCAATGTACGATCATCCAATAATTTAACCGTGACTTTAATGCGTTCCCCTTGATCAATAGCCGTCTCTAATGCTGAAGTCCCCGCACGCTCAGATTCAAATATTACCAAATTGATACCGGCTGTAAGCACTTGACTGTCGGCTGTCCCGCTACCAGAGCCACCGCCACATCCAGCCAACAGCAAAAAACTGATCCATAACCCAAACCTGAGAGACCTTTGAGTTTTCCAATCACGTTTCATTATTCAGTCTCCAGTTGCTTTCTGCCCACAAAAGCTTGTCCAAGGGTTCCTGCATCAATATATTCCAATTCCCCCCCTAGCGGAATACCTTGCGCTAAGCGGGTTATTTGAATATTTTGCTTGGAAGCCATTTGTTGAATATAGTGAGCAGTTGCCTCTCCCTCCACCGTTGGGTTCATTGCCAAAATCAACTCCTCAATATTACCCGTTTGAAGACGTGACTTCAGCAAGTGCAATCCTAATTGCTCAGTACCTATACCATCAATCGGTGACAAGTGCCCCATTAATACAAAATACAAGCCTCGATAAACCCCTGACTGTTCGATGGCCATAACATCGGTTGGGGTTTCAACAATACATAACTGTACTTGGGTTCGGGTGGGTGAAGCACAAATCACGCAGGTTTTCGTTTCCGATAAATTACGACACTGTTGGCAGTAACCAACTTTATCGATGGCGGTTTCAATGGCGTTTGCTAATCGCTGTCCAGCCGCTTGATGATCCTGTAATAGATAATAAGCAAGTCGTTGTGCGGACTTCTGGCCAATGGTTGGCAACTGTTTAAACGCATCTATTAATTCATTAATCAAAGGGCTTTGCATAGCGCGCTCACACTGTTTTTATTGGATAGCAAACTTAAAAAGGCATTTTCATCCCGGGCGGCAAATCTATTCCGGCGGTTAGCCCGCCCATTTTTTCTTGCGAGGACTCTTCCACTTTACGGACAGCGCTGTTCACAGCCGCCGCTACTAAATCTTCCAACATTTCTTTATCATCCATTAAGCTGTCATCAATCGACACGCGAGCCAGTTCATGTTTGCCTGTCATCACCACAGAAACTAATCCACCGCCAGCTTCGCCAACGACTTCCATTTTGGCAACTTCTTCTTGTGCCGCTTGCATTTTTTTTTGCATCTCTTGGGCTTGCTTCATTAGATTACCCAATCCACCTTTTCCACTTAACATGCTGACTCCTTTTATGAATTGAGACATTTGCACCTGATGGCGTCACGAATAAAAATTTTCGCTCATTTTTCTCTCGCGCCCACTCATGCAAAGGTCTCTGATTATTTCGCTTGAACCGACGATTCAATTACATTTAAATTTAAAATATCTTTAAAGGCTGCGACCCTGGTATCTTGCTCAATACTGTTTCTGGCTTGTGCTTGTTGAGCCTCTTTATTGGCCAAAAACTGTTTGGCGGGTGTCCAATGCACCCCCTGCGCCTGCACAAATTTTAAGCGGCAGCCCAATTGTGCTTTGACTTGTTCCTCTAAACGCTGAAACGCCAATTCGGTTAATGCCGCTTCGGCTTGTTCAGGGTCAACACTCAAGGTTAAAACCTGAGGCGTTTGACGTACCAAAATCGACTGGCGAGCTAATTCTGCGGCCATTCCATCAAGTTGTAACGCTGCAATCAGTTGTATCCAGCCCGCAATCGAATTTTCGGTATCGTCTGCTTGACCTTCATAATGCGGCATAGGCGAGGATTCTACCGCCATGGGTTCAATGATCGGTGATTCAGGTGGAACCTTAAATCCGTCTTCAGGCGCAATGGACGGCATCGGTATTGATGAGGTCGGTGGAAGCGGCGCCGGTATCTTGGTGGCTGCGGATGCCATGTCAGTGGAAGCCGCATCCCCTCTAATGGTTTGTTCAATCTGCTTTCTCAACGCCAAGATAGCATCATCAGGTTGTGAAACAGATGGTTCAGAGACTGTCGTTGGATGCACTAAGGGCGATTGTGCCGGGGTTACTTTGCTAACCGCTGGCTTTACATCTGCAAGCATTGACGCGGCTGGTGCAGGAGATTCAGAGATCGTCGGCGTTGAAAAACCACCAGGCCTGGTGGTTTTTAGCGGCACAACATCAGTTTCTGCCGTCTGAAAAGCCAGCATTCGCAATAGCGCCATTTCAAAGCCAATGCGAATATCCGGCGCCAAAGCCATATCTTGTTTGGCTAACAGTGCAATTTGATAACACATCTGCACCCTTTCCGGCGGCATTTGTTCGGCTAAACGTTGTAACCTTTGCGTTTCTAAAATCGAGGTCTCACCGGCATCCCCTAAAACCTGTAACAGACTTAAATAATGAAAACTTTCAATAAGCTGAGCATTCAGTGCAATATAATCCACGCCCATCGCCGCCAACTGCTTCACGACCTGTTTGATTCCGTCTGCTGAATCTTCAGCAAGGGCTTGCAAAATCGCCAAACTAAATTGCTGATCTACCAAGCCAAGCATGGCTTGCACTGCGGCATGTTGCACTTCGCCCGCACCATAAGCAATCGCCTGATCCAAAATACTTAAGGCATCTCTAGCCGAACCATCCGCGCTCTTTGCAATCATCGCTAAGGCAGCATCCTCAAAAGCAATGGCTTCTTGTGTCAGAATAAAACGTAAATGTTGCTGTAATTGCGTTTGCGTTAATCGCATAAGATTAAATTGTAAACAGCGCGATAAAACGGTCATCGGTAACTTATGTGGATCGGTGGTCGCCAATAAAAATTTTACATGGGCTGGTGGCTCTTCCAATGTTTTGAGCAAGGCATTAAAACTGCTCTTAGAAAGCATGTGAACTTCATCAATCAAATAGACCTTATATCGACCTTGCACTGGCGCATATTGGACATTTTCAAGTAATTCACGCGTATCTTCAACTTTGGTTTTTGAGGCGGC
>Ga0100393_10004943_pt1 | contig 12139 bp, 9 predicted proteins | sample CryGeymeta201517_FD_81546 | JGI IMG/M metagenome (GOLD analysis project Ga0100393, IMG submission 81546) | Groundwater microbial communities from Crystal Geyser aquifers in Utah, USA - Crystal Geyser metaG 2015-17 | ecosystem: Environmental > Aquatic > Deep subsurface > Groundwater | place: USA... | reverse complement strand
TGTCAGGCGAGGTACGAAAACTTCATTCGGACCCATCTCTATTGCTGTATTACTTATTATTTTTCCGCCGCGTTCAATATGAACCAAAGAGCCGACTCCCGTAGAATAGCTGAGTTTTCCAAAAATTAGACTTTCGTCGTTTAGCTCTGCAATTGATATTGCTGCCTCAGAACCTTGGTGCTCATATATTTGAATAAATGTATCCTGACTAGACGGTGTTGGCATCTGCTTGCTACAAGCTAAAATGAACACCAAACATAGCAGTACCGGATGGGGAAGAACTTTCATGTTATTTTTCATAGATCAGCTCTCCATTTTCGCTATTGATTCGATAGGTCATTATCTGAGTAAGCAAAGATGATAGACTCGTGCTTAAACCCTGCACATTCCAATAAGTGCCATTTTCAGAAACGGTAATTGAGCCTTGTTTGATGGTTCCACCTCCCAAGGTATTTTGCCAAACTTCATTTAAGTCTTTATCCAATTTTATAAGCATGGCACTAGATTCCGTAAAATAGGGGAATTCCATTGTTCTGGTTTTTGTGCTTGAGCCAATCAAGGTGAAACCATCTGAAAGCTTTTTAAATGTTACAGGCTTAAAAGCGCCTAAGCCATAAAACCGTTTTTCGTTCAACTCGGTATAGTCCAAAGAGAGAGAAAGTAGCTGGGCGCATGGGGCGTCTGACTCATCATAGAAAAAGGAAGCCAAGATATACCCCTGATCTGTCTTGATAATATCTATGGCATAATGAGCAAAGTATAAAATTTGATATTTGACATAACTCGGAAATGTTTTACTTCTCACCAAATTTCCATTAGGGAAGATTTCGAGTAGGAATGTTTGCATTTTATTCACCTCTTGGGGCTTGGCTGATTGACTATTCTCACCTGCGATCAAATAGTGGCCATTATCCAACTCAATAATTCCCTTTCCCATATTTCGATATGCACCGACCTGATAAATTTGCCGCCATACCTCATCTCCATTTCCATCCACTTTGAAGATTAAAGTGCGGTGGTGATTATCCAGTGTATAGCCAGTAATAAGGATATCGCCCTTTGAGTCGACCATCATTGCAAATGGAAAATCATCGTATTCTGTCCCTAAAACTTTCGACCAAAGTATGGCACCAGCAGAATTTAAGCGTGTTACCAAGATATCAGCACTTTGATTATTGGTTTGAAAACTCGCTGAATTCGTATAGCCACAGGCGACAATATCTCCATTCGGCATCTCGGCGACTGCATTAAACGCCTCTTTGCCCGATTCAGCCACGGTACTTTGCCAGAGCATTTTATTCGATGGATCAAATGCAACGAGCAGGGCATCGGTATTTTGATCCCCAACCATTATGCTTCCGCCGCTCGATAAGCTGGCACCAGCGCGTAAGTCTTCCTCCCCAGTGAGCTGGTAAAAATGGATTCCTGAATTGGATTCTGGAAGGCTCATCTCCTTGTTACATGAACCTGAAATGCTTGAAAATATCCCAAGTAAAGTAAATTGGATGATATTTTTAGCAGACCTTGATGCACTCATGATTAACGAATTTACATAAAAACTTACGAACGAACACGTGGCCTTTAAGCAAGGTACTTTCAGTCAAATTTGCCATCCCGGTTTGTTTTAAACACTATACCATCGACATAATCTTTTCCAGAACCAAAGCTTAAGGCAGCTCCTCCAAAGAGAAAGTGACCATCTTGTGATTCAGTGCAATCAAACAGTACCATCTGTGTTTCGCTAAATATGCGTGAAGCTTCAATTTCTCCTTGCGCATCGACTTTGAGCATAAATCCAAAAAAATGATCGGGTCGAGTAGAGTTAATATGTCCGCTAATTAAAAAGCCTTGATCTTGGGTTTTAATTATTTTGGTTGGAACACAATTATAGCCTCCCAACCCATAGCGCCTGCGTTTAATAAGTTTACCTTGATGATCCAAGAAAAAAAGCTCAAACTCTGGAGATGGATTGATAGAAGGTAAAAAATAATTTCGATTTCCACTGCTTAAGCATACTCCTCCCGCGGCAGTTGGATGCGCCCCGATGACAAAATCCGACTCACTATTGTCTTGCTCATCATAAATACTCTGGAAAAGTACCTTTTCAGTAGAAATTTGATACGTCATGGCTGTCACCTTTGCTTTGACATTGTCCATGAAAAAAGGTTTGGTAGATGCCACTAATAACAAAGTGTCTCCGCGCTGTGCTGCAATTTCAAGCGTTTCAAGTGAGCGCAAATCCGAGCCCATATCAACCTTATGCCTTGCTAAAATATTTCCAGTCCCATCAACCCGAATAATACTTCCTTCATATCCTCCAAAACTAACATACACCACTGGTAAGAGCACATCTCCATTTAGCGCTTCAACCGGCTCGAAAAAAAAATAATCGTCAGCGGTAGTCATGAGTCTCATACTAAAAAGCAGCGTGCCGTCTTGCTTGTATCGTTGCACATAATCGCCAAGTACCTGGGTATAGACAATGTCTCCAGATTTGAGCTTGGTGGCTCTCCATTGGCCACTTCCTGTACCCGGAACAACCATCGTAACCCTTTCTTGCAGTCTGCCTCTTTGGTTAAGTCGAGCAAAATCGCATTCCGCTCCATCATATAAATTTTCTAGCAGTAGAAGTGATTGATCATCTAGCTCAGTCACTGCCATCACAGCATGGGAACTGTCTCTGGATAAGACCTCTAAAAACGTGTCTTGATCCCGCTCACCTACCTGAACTTCTTTTTTACATCCGCCAGCAACGACGACATAAATGAGTAGAAAATAAAAGCCCCTAAACGATAGTCTCATGATTTTCATTCTTTGTATATCGGATTGCCAAATTCATCGAGCCAATAGTGCAGAAAGCTTGCTGAATTCCCGCCTTGCGGATAGCTTAAACCTCCTACCGAAATGGTACTTCCTGTTCTTTTAAAATCATAAGCTGTCTGAACCAATTCAGAAGAGCCAATACTTGATTGCCAGTCCACTTTAAAATTCTCATCTAAACGGAGTAAAAATGACTTCGCCTCTCGGAAACCAAATGTTTCATAATCTGTATTTGGCGTACTTGCCCCACAAATAAGATAGCCCGATCCATCTTGCTGCATCGCAATGGGTTTAAATGCTCCTAAACCAAAAAACTCTTTGGACCTGATGAATGAGCCTTGTTCTGTAACCTCAATCAACTGTAGACTAGGGAAATCTCTTGAGAGTGGCAAAAAGAACAGGCTCAGTAAAAATCCTTGATCCGTCGGAAGAATATTAATTGAATAATCGTCGCGATTCTTATCTACCCATCGTTTATAAAGCTCAAATGATGTATTGGATTGTTCAAGTCCATTTGCATTGATAATAAAAACATGCGGCCATTTCCATGACTCATAGCCTTCTGTCCCTACTATCATATAACGTCCTTTGTCCATTTCAATAATTCCACGTCCCTCGCTGTACAGAACGAAGGAGTATTCTCTCGACCATAGGTATCTCCCATCACCGCCCACCTTGATGGAAAAACTTCTCCAAAAATTAGAGTTCGAACTGCCTGTTGCAACGCAGTTTCCCTTTGTATCTATGATTAAGTCGAGAATAAATTCATCGTTTTCCGACCCATTTACTGAGGTCCATATCTCCTCACCTGAAGAGGAATAACATTGCATCAAGATATCCGATGATTGTTCATTGGTTTCAAAAAATGCGGAATTGGTACTTCCAGCAACGACGATATTTCCATTATCCATTTCAGCCACCGCATTGAAGATATTTCTTCCTGGGTAATCTAAGCGCTTATTCCAGAGAAGCTGAGCATCTATTCCAAAAACATAGATTACCGCAGCTCCATCATCTTCCCCGACAAAAATCCGGTTCCCATTACTCATTGTTATGGACTCGGTTATATGCGAAAAAGCACTGATTTTTGTATAGATAAGCTTGGTTTGACTCTTGGGAATGGTCGTTTCCTTCTCACAGGAAACACCCAACATGGCAGGCAAAATCAATAAAATTATAAGTCGACGTATTCGGCGCATTGGTTCAGGAAATTCCTAAAAGCAAGGTAATCAAAACTTTCAAAAACTTCCGGCTTCATTTTCAGTAGCGTTTCAACTATTTCAACCATGAATATTATCTACTTCGACTTCCATTTTGAAACTATCTCACGAACAAGCTCCACAAGTCGGCATTCAAACGGTTAATCGTGTAAAAAAATAGGTATGGATTATTCCTTTAGTCTAATTCAACTATATTGGTAGCGAGTTAGCTTAACAAGCTCGCTTCAAATCGTTCCCTGATTGTGATTGCATCAAGCCTGAAAAAAATACTATTTTGTTCTATTGCATTTTCACTTTTTGGTGGATTGGCAGCACAGGATTGTGACTCCCGAATTGTTCAGGCAGAAAAGGATTACGCACTTGGCAATTTCACAGCCGCCATCGATTCTTTAATTCGCTGCAATACCAGCAACGATAAAAATCAAAATTGGAAGTCGTATCGGCTTTTAGCCATGAGTTATTTAGCGGTTAAAGAAACTGAAAAAGCCAGAGCAAGCGCCAAAAAAATGCTCGAGCTTTCACCCACCTACAAAACGAGCAGACTACGAGACCCCATTGAATTGATTCGGCTCCTTGAAAGCTTCGCCGTGCTTCCAAAATGGTCGCTTGGAATAGTCATTGGACCTGGAACGAGTCTTACCCTTCCACGAATCAACAAGCTCTACTCGGTGGTGGAGCAAACAAAAAATTACCAAGGGAAATGGAGCTACGCCTTTGGCATTCAATCCGCCTTCCATCTCAATAAAAACTTCACCCTTACCCTGGGTGCGATTGCAAATTCCAAAAGCCTGGCCATAGATTATTCGTTTGAAAATTGGAACTTAATGATGAAGGAAAGGACTACCTACCTTACTATTCCTCTTGGCTTGCGATATTCGCTATTAAAACACAATAAAATCCGACCCCATGTGCATCTTGGGGCATATTACGGGCGCTATCTTTTTGGGGAAGCAAGTTTTTTTAGCACGTATACACAAGATGGAAGACGCTATAGTCTTGAAAATTTCCAAACCAACGACAGAAGATTACGTCATGATTTTGGCCTCCAAGGCGCTATTGGTTGTACATTTAGCCGAGGTGCCGGTCAATACTTTGTACAGTTGGCCTATTCCCGAAGTATGCGCCCATATACCAATGAAACTGCACGCTTTAAATACACTGAACTCCAATACGATTATTTTTATATTGATGATGACTTTCAATTGGACAACCTCACCCTAACACTAGGCTATAGTGTTTATCTTAATTATCGCGTGAAATGAGTCAGAATAAAAAATATCTCCTTTTTATTTGGATGATTTCTATCGCCTTTTTTTGCTTCATGCCTCGCGCTTTTGGTCAAACAAACTGCAGTGACCCCTTACCAACGGCAAATAAACACTATGCAGAGGGCAGACTTCAAGCATGTATCCAACAACTAGAACCCTGCTTAAGCAGCATTTCAGACAAGGAATCTCTGTTCGAAGCATATCGGCTTTTGGCCCTGTGCTACCACGTATTAAAATTAGACTCCCCCTGTGATGTCTATATCAAAAAAATGCTGGAGTTGAGACCGCGATACCTGGCGAATCCAAATAATGAAATGGGGAGTTTTGCTAAAGCTTTACGCGCATTTCATGTGAGTCCGAAATTTGCTTTAGGCTTTGGCTCTGGCACGACAATAAACACCATCAAACTGGAAAAAAGTTATGCCGCAACGACACTCCCTCAAAGCTATTTGCCAAGTAGTGGCTATCAACTGAATGCATTTGGTAGCTACCAATTTTCAATCCCCTTGATAATTAGGGGCGAAGTTTCATTTGGGTACAATGCATTACGGCATCATTTTGAAACCGATGACGGGTTTTATCAGCACTATGCAGAGCGACTGCAATACATGAACTATGCACTAAGTGCGAGTACCTTTTTTCCCTTGACAAAAAACCTTTCAATCCATGGCGGTTTGCGCATTGGGCTAAGCCATATACATGCAGCTAAAGTCACGGTACTTACGCATTATGCCAACAACGAAGAACTTACCATATATAGTCAGAATGCATTGCCTTACCGCATTCAACTCCAACCCAATTTTGGCCCAATGCTCGGTTTAGACTATAGCATTAATCACGGTACCTTATCTGTAGGAATCAGTTATTTAAACTATTTCAAAACTACCGTAGATCCACAGGGGCGTTATAAAGATTTAGATTTCAATATCACCACCGGTTATGTGAATGATGCAATACGCATGCGCCTCTGGGGAATAAATCTGAGTTATCAAAAAACACTCAATTTCAGGGTTAAAAAGAAGCCTTACTAATGGTAATTTCCCTGCGCATCTAGGCGCATAATTAAAGCATCTGCATTTTCGAATGACTGACCAAATAATGCGGTATAACCCACCAAAACATAGGTTCCATTTTCTTCACGATAGCCATCCACTAAATAGGTATTTTGAAGTTCGGGATATATTCGACTGAATGCGAGTTTTCCATTCACATCAATTACTGCCATAAATGGTTTGAATGAAGAACCCGCATCCGATGTACTGCAATGTCCAAAAACCATTAAGTTATCATCATTGAGCCTCACGATGCGTGTGGGGCTTACACGGAGAGCACCAATGTCTAATTCCACTTTCCAAAGTAATTTTTGATCTTTATCGAATTGGAACACCTCCATTTCTGGAAGGGCGTTATCATAATAGTCATTGATATAATAGAGTTTATTGCTCGATACACAGGCTACACCCCCATTTTTTGTGAGGGTATAGCAATTCATAAAATCATATTCTGAATTTTCTGCGGTATCCATAATTGCATAACTCGGAACTGAGCCATCTTTTGGAACCGTTGCCACAAAAGTTTTTAACCTTTCCTTTCCGAACAAGCCTGAAATACCCAAACTGATATTCCCAATCACTTTAAATGCATCCGCATCCGCCTCATAAACATGCACCAACCTCAAGTTGCCCGGAAAATTGGTATCGCTCAGCTCAAACAAATCCTGACTCATCCCTTTATCATCCATTGTAACAAGGAAAGTGGAATTAAATACCCGAACCAAATTATTCGAAAATGAAGCATAGTATTGCTGATCTTGTCCTTCACATACTGGTGAATAGAGGTGCCAGTCGTTTGCCACATTCGATAAATTTCCTTCCTGTAGCATTTCCCCTGAAGGCGACAAAATGTAAAATTTGGAATCATACAAACTGCTCACCCAAATTCTGCCATCGGACATTTTCCGTGAAACAGCCGAAAAATTGCTCGCAACAGGATACGCGACATGCAGACCTTGATTTCCGTTTTTGTCCAATAAAGTCACCACTAATTCTAATGGGTCACTTCGTTGCCCAATTGTCAAATAGCCACCATCCGCACTTGGATAAATTCCAGAAAAGGACTCTCCTCTTTCCGCCCCGATTTTTTTTAAGAATAAATCTTGATTGCCAACTTTTGAATCCACACTTTTCTCGCAGGATTCGAAGGTTACGGAAAGGAGAAGAAGGATTAGTAGAATACCAATTTCCTGAAGCCTCCATGAAATGCGACCATTATTTTTCATTCTTCAATTTACCTTTAGGGTCCGTGAAATAAGTAAATACATGAAACTGTTCTTTGTTCTTGCTTTCATAAAACCCCGACACTTGAATTTCTTGCGGAAGAACGCGCGCAACAAAGGCAATGGAACTAGTAGAAACTCCTCCGATGGTAGACGACCAGCTTTCATCACCCGCTGACGACACCTGAAACATGGATGCGTTATAAGGTGGGAAATTAGTGGTGCTGCTATCTCCTTCGAAACTCGCGCCTAAAACTAAATATCCATCCTCTCCGAGAGGCTGTAGCTGCTGAAATAAGAAAAAACCTAAGCCATGGTATTTCCGTTCACTCAATTCCTCGCCATTTATTCCAATGCGTAAAATTTGTGCCGCAAATACGGTAGAGGATTCTTCAAAGGAGGAGCCAATGGTAAACCCATCATGAGATGCCAAAATTGTCATGATTGGAAACAAGGGACTACGCCTATACCCCCGCGTATAGTTTGAATAAATTTTCGTCCATTGTTGTCCTCCATGTTTTGGGTTGAACTGGGTTGCAAATGTTTGGTAGCTCCGAAACCCAGTAGCGGAACAACTTTCACTATTCACTCCAGCCAAAACACATAGGCCGTTGGGTGCTACGGCAAGACTTAAACCTACGGAACTGCAAAGGCCTATCCTTCTTAATCTCGAATAGAGCTGATCGCCATCCGCACTTAAGCCAACAATCCAGGTGAGGTAAACGTTTTGAAACCTATCGAGCTGTGTACCAGCCACCACAAAACTTCCATCTGCAAGTTCAACTCCGGTATAGAAACTCGCTCGATCTGTTGAAGTAAATACTTTCTCCCATTCGACATTTCCGCCTGCCGAATACCGAACCGCATATCCATCAAAATTTATATTTGAAGCCCCCTTGGATGGCGACTTTGTGGCTCCTACCGCTAAAAATCCTCCGTCAGCACAATTGGTCACATGCCAGAAATACTCATCCCTTTCGCCTTCGGTATAGCGTGTCCACTCTTCATTTCCTGCTGCATCAAGTTTATAGATAAATCCATCACCAGCAGTTTCTCCAACCATAATTCTTCCACCATCGGGAGTTGGCAAAGCCGTATGAATAAAAAACGAACTTGGATTCTGATAGAATCGCATGGCGCCCGCGCTGGTTTTACTCGCCTCAAACTCTTTATTGCAGCTTAAGAGTATGAATAGTAATGGAACCACATACGCATTTGAAATTCTCATTCGAATCATCCGCATTTTTTCATCGCTATCATGGAATCGTGAATATAAGGTTAAATGACTATATCCCAAGCCTTCAATCTCTCCAAGGCAAGGTTTAGAACACCCACAAAACCTTATATTAGCCCCGTGAAAAAGGCCTCCGCCCTCTTGCTATTATCTCTATTTCTTTTCCAGCTTGGCGGTTGGCTCCTTCCCTTTTATGCGCATCAACAAAGCATTCGCCATACCATTAAACAACGCATCAAAAAAGGCGTTCCTGAGGGTGAGCTGGTCTATTTCGAAGCGAGTGAAAATTTTCTTGACGCTATAGAATGGGAAAACGATCATGAATTCCGCTACCAAGGAAGCATGTACGATGTGGTTGAAGTCCATACTGCTGATGGAAAAGTTCGCTATGCCTGTATCAACGATATACAAGAAGAACAGCTCTTTGAACAACTCGATTTGCTTGTTCAAAAGGAACTTGAAAAGGAGGCAAAAGGACTCACCCTGAAAAAGAATACCCGACTGCATTATTTACAGGCGTCTCTCGAGTCATACATCACTTTAGAAGAAATAGCATCGAATTCCTATTCTTTAGTACGGCGTGTAGCGTATCAATCACCCATACTGGACCAAACTTCTCCTCCACCCGAGCTTCTTTGAATCAGTTCGAAAGGATTTTCCCGCCTTTCCATTCCAACGATAGGGAACTAATGAACACACATAATTCAAGAAGATGAAAAAAATTACCTTTCTCATCTTGGCCTGTTTGTGCGCGCATTTTAGTTTAGCGCAAGAGGTTAAGGTGATAGATCAGGGCAACCTACAGCCCTTGCAAAAGGTGCTAATATTTGCTGGAAATAGTACTTACAGCATAAGTACCAATACAAAAGGAATGGCCGAAATTGGCCTCTTAAAGGACAAGGACAGCATCGTGTTCAGCCACGTAAGCTATCAAACTGAAGTCTATACATGGAATCAGATTATTGCCTTGCAATTTGTGGTTCCCCTCACGGAGAAATCGGTAGCGCTGAATGAAGCAGTGGTCTCCGCTAGCAAGTTTGAGGAGAAGTCTGAAGATGTGGCACAAGCGGTGCAGGTCATCAAATCCAAAGAATTGGCCTTTATGAATCAGCAAAGCACGGCCGACGTGCTGCAAAATAGTGGCGGCGTCATGGTTCAAAAAAGCCAATTGGGCGGAGGTAGTCCGATTATTCGTGGCTTTGAAACCAACAAAGTGTTGATGGTAGTGGATGGGGTGCGAATGAACAATGCCATCTACCGCGGCGGACACCTGCAAAATGTGATTACCATCGACAATACCATGTTGGAAAAACTAGAAATCGTTTATGGGCCTGGCTCCGTCGTGTATGGAAGCGATGCCCTTGGTGGGGTCATGCACTTCTATACCAAGAATCCCATTTTGTCAGACGATGACAAACTCTTGGTCAAAGCCAATGCCTTCACCCGTTATTCATCTGCCTATTCGGAAGGAACCGGTCACGTGGATTTCAGTCTGGGTACGCAACGTTTTGGCTCCTTAACAAGCATCACATATTCGCATTTTGGCGACCTCATGCAAGGCAATAAACGCAACCCTTTTTATGGCGATTGGGGCAAACGCCACTTTTACGTGAAGCGTGAGGGAAACAGAGATTCGGCCTATAGCAACGACAACCCAAACTTGCAGGTGGGTTCTGGCTACAATCAATTAGACTTCCTTCAAAAGTTTATCTATCAGCCAAATAAAAATGTTCAGCACTTGGTGAATATTCAGTATTCCACTTCATCAAACATCAATCGCTATGATCGTCTAACTCAAACTAAAAATGGCGATCCACGCTTTGCCGAATGGTATTACGGTCCGCAGAACCGCTTGATGGCAGCCTATTCCTTACACCTGAGCAAGGCTACAAGATTGTATGATGAAGCCAAAACTACCTTCGCTTACCAACATATTGTAGAGAGCAGAAATAACCGCAATTTCCAAAGCGACGCACTCAGTCGACGCACCGAAACCTTGAACATCTTCAGCTTAAACATCGACTTCGCCAAACATTTCGGAGAACATGAAATCCGCTATGGATTTGATGGATGGTATAATGCAGTCGCCTCAAAAGGAGAATCAGAAAATATCCTCACCGGAGACTTAAGTCCATTAGACAGCCGCTACCCAGCCGGTGGGTCCACCATGCAGAGTTTGGCGCTTTATATTACCCACGCTTGGGAAATTGGCAAAAAACTCATCCTGAATGATGGAATACGTTTCAATGCAGTTGGACTTGAAGCCAAGTTCAGCGACAAAAGCTTTTTCCCCTTTCCTTTTGATGATGTAAAACAGACTAACCAAGCTGTAAACGGAAATCTAGGCTTCGTGTACTTGCCGGGCAAAGGATGGCGCTTTACCCTAATTGGCGCTACCGGATTCCGCGCTCCGAATGTGGATGATCTGAGCAAGGTATTTGAATCCGTGCCAGGGAGCGTCATAATTCCAAACCCCAACCTCAAGCCAGAATACACCTGGAACTTGGACATTGGCATCAGTAAAGCCTTTGGCAAAATGCTGGAAGTAGGAGGAAATGCCTTTTATACCCATTATGTGAACGCCATCACGGTAGGACCCGGAAGCTACAATGGCTCGGATTCCATTTTATATGATGGACAAATGAGTGGCATCATTACCAATGGTAACTCAGGTCGTGCTTATATTTATGGATTTAGCACATTCCTACGGGCAGATATTAGTCCGCAGTTCTCCATGGTCAATAGCTTAAACTATACGTATGGACGCCTGGTGCTCAGTCCAACCCAGGTGCCTTTAGACCATATCCCACCCTTCTTTGGAAAGAGTAGTTTTCAATTGAAGCTGAAGAAATTCCGCGCTGAGTTTATTGTCTTTTATAGCGGTGCCAAACTATCTAAAGACTATAATCTCTTTGGTGAGGACAATGCTGCCTTTTCGGCCGACCCTGTGAATGGCTATATGCCCGCTTGGATGACCCTAAATTTTAGAAACGCCTACCAGGTGAACAAGTACATGCAGGTGCAAGTTGCGTTGGATAATATGCTCGATCAAAACTACCGTGTTTACGCCTCTAATATCAGTGCTCCGGGAAGGAACTTGGTATTGACGCTGAGGGGAAGTTTTTAAATCACTCCAGTCTTCGAATTCATCGGAGACTGGTTTCTTTTTCCTTTGTATGTTTGTTTGATGGATGTATAATCAGATTCTTAAGTACTGATGAACATCCATACCAAACATATAAATTCCATGGAAAACGTATCCTATGGCCTTAGTTTATTCTTCGGACTAACCACCCTACTGAGCATTCATTTATTTGCACGT
>Ga0100393_10004939_pt1 | contig 12145 bp, 13 predicted proteins | sample CryGeymeta201517_FD_81546 | JGI IMG/M metagenome (GOLD analysis project Ga0100393, IMG submission 81546) | Groundwater microbial communities from Crystal Geyser aquifers in Utah, USA - Crystal Geyser metaG 2015-17 | ecosystem: Environmental > Aquatic > Deep subsurface > Groundwater | place... | reverse complement strand
TTCGGATACCGATGTGGTGTTGGTGATTGGCGCTAACGACGTGGTGAACCCTGCTGCGAAAAATGATAAGACTAGTCCGATTTATGGTATGCCGATTTTGGAAGCGACCAAAGCTGAGCATATCCTGGTGGTGAAGCGTTCAATGTCAGTGGGTTACGCTGGTTTGGATAACGACCTGTTTTACATGGATAAAACCATGATGATTTTTGATGATGCAAAAAAAGCGTGCGAAGCTATGCTGCATGCCATTGAATAAATAAGCTTTTGCATAAGCTGGAGAATAAAATGAAAAAAGTAGTACAAGCAGTGATGATTGCAGCCGCCTTGGCAGTTGTGCCTTTTCAGGCATCAGCTGCAAACAGTGAAGTGCAAAATTTGATGGATGATGCTTTGTATGGCGCAGGTGTTGGCGCTTTGATTGGTTTGGGTGTGATGTTGGTATCTACAAGCCCATCGTCACATTGGGATTATGTTACCAAAGGCGCTGGTGCAGGCATTATTGCTGGCGCGGCTTTTGGTTTGTTGCGCTCAACCAAAGCTTTGGCTGAAGTTGAAGATGGTGTTATTCATTTGGGTGTACCAACACCAGAATTTGCATTGCAATCAACCGATGGAGGTTATGCGTGGGCTGTGAAAACGGATTTGATTCACGGCACGTTCTAATTCAACCAGTTGTATATTTTGAAGAAAGGCAGCATTTTAGCTGCCTTTTTTATGCCTACTCTTTGAGAGTTTTTAGGTATTCGATGATATCAAGCCTATTATGTTCATCTTGCATCGCGGGTAATGTTGGCATCGCTAAACCAAAGGTGTTTGCATCGATTAAATCGCGAGCTGCAACATCCTTTTGGGCAAATTCTTCGGGTGACTTCAACCATTGGTTTAACCACGTTTCTGAGTGGCGCTCAAGTACACCTTTAAGGCCTGGAGCACCGATACGGCTCTCTTCATAAGTCGTTGTATGGCAATGGGCGCAAATGGCCTGAAATTGAGCTTTGCCTCTTTCTGCTGAGGCTGCGAAGGTTTCTGGCAAACCTTCGGTTTCAGTTGCTTCATCCGCAAAGGCTGGTGCGGAAATTATCAGTAAACACAAAGAAAGTGTTACAACATTGGATTTAACGCTCAATTGCCCCTCCCCAGAAGACTTTGATGCATATCTTGCCCTAAGTTCTCGCAATTAAAAAGATTTCTTTACCAAAGGCAAGCATGGCTCGGCCAATCTGTTTGAGGCGAGTGCGAATAAAATTGCATTTCACGCAACCACCACCAGCGATTTGTTCGCGTACTTCCAAGCTTGGATAAATGGTTTCGCGCCAAAATTCCAGCCGTTGTGACCAGCTCGGTAACATGCGTGAAAACAAACGTTCAGCCATATACGGAATGATTTCATGCTTCATAAACCGCGCAAATAACCGGCGCTCAACAAGCCCCATATTGGGTTTGGTTGCCACTAAAATTTCATCTGGGATGTTGGCTCCCATATGCTCTTTCACATACGACAATGCATAAAAACAAGGTCGTTCGAGTTTGTATTCTTTCATGCCTTCCAGCACTGCATCCCATTGCTTTAAGTCGTTCACCTGTTGGGCGAGAAGGTGGATATCGTAAAGCCAAATGAGCCGTTCAAACGAATGCTTAAGTGCATGGAAGCAAAGGTAAGGGAGCATCACGCGAGGCCCCACGAGCAAAGCTTTCTCACCAGCAAGTGTTGATTCTTGTGCATACATAAAAAAGTCTTTGGTGCTTAATGGTGTGATATCTTTCCAGGCTTTAATACGCTCAGCGCCAATGGGTTCGATATGCAAATCAAGCGGGATATCACCTTGTTTGAATAACATGGGGTATGCTTTTAAGGGGTTGTAGTGAAGTATGTTTCCCACTACTTGTTTGGCCATGAGTGTATGTTTCTCTTCAAATAAGAGGTCGATATCAGTGTGAGGTCGCAGATAAGCATGGGGATAGAGCTTTTCACTCACGGCTACACCACGCATGCAAATAACAGGTATTTTGGCATCGTTAAAAGCGCGCAACACTCTGGCGGTGGCATTTTTCATGCGTAATGCATCCGCGGCAAATACTTTTCCGCTAATGGGTAACTGAAGCGAGGGCAAAGCCCTAGCTTGATCTGCCTCAGTAAGAGATGTCCATAAGATTGGAAACATGGCATCGGCTTGGGCATAGGTCCAAAAATCCGTAGACGTTAAATATTGGTCTGACAATTGCTTGTTTATAGCAAGGCAAGCTTGTTGCCGATAGAGCTTGGTATTGAGCTTGATCATTGCTCAAGCTTAAAGATGAAAAAGTAAATAATCTATAGGCGCTTGCTGTGATGCCGTACATAGACATTGTAACGACTCTGTTTTATAGTGCAGCCAAAGCAAATTGTGTTGGAGTGGTCATGAACAAACAAGATAAACAAAATAACGATGTGCGACGTAAATTGTTAAAAGCAATGGTTTATGCGCCACCAGTTATTCTTGGGTCTATGGTCGCAACGCCTAGAACTGCAATGGGGGCTATCGGGCAAACTAAAACATGTAAGATGACTGGCGGTGCCCCCTCTGTGATGATAACCATTTCCTCGGGGACCAATGCTTGTGGTCCATGTATTCCTGGATCGACTAAATACGACCCTGTGAAATGTAGTGAAAGTCAATGTCTTAAATCTTGTGGCACGAATTGCCCACCTGGCATGTTGGCCACAATAAAGTGTAAAGATTTTTGTAAAATTTGTGGTTTTACACCAGTCGGCTGTAAATCTAACTGTAAGTGTAATGGTGTCGGTACTGGTAAGAAGTGCTAAAATAGTCAGTGAAATTCTGTAGATTCTGATTTAAATCGTAACGTTTATTCCTTTTTACATTTTGCATTGACTGTATTTATGGTCTACGATTGTTATCATGGAAGATGAACAATCTAACCAAGACAGTAAAAATGTACGCCGTAAGCTTTTAAAGGCTGTGGTGTATGTTCCGCCAGTGATTCTTGGTGCCATGATTGCGACGCCCCGAAATGCCATGGGAGCAACTGTGAATTGTCGAATGGGTGGACGCAGAGGTGGCGGCGGCAGTGTATTGATTACTATTTCGTCAGGTACCAATGCTTGTTGCCCATGTGTGGCTGGCGCTAGAGATTACAATGAGCGAAATTGTTGCCGGGCCTCATGTGGCACCAACTGCCCAGGGGGCTCCTTGAGAAGGGTTCGTTGTAGAGATTTTTGCCGTGATTGTGGGTTTACACCTGTTGGCTGTAGAAGACCTTGTACTTGCCAAGCATCTGGGCGTTGTAGATAAATCTGTTTTTCAAGAGAGTGTATGCAGCAACCCTATTATATTTTTCTAAGTGATAACGGTTTTGTCCTCGCGCTTACAGATAAAGAGTCTGAAGAAGTAACCCTTATTCATCCTTTCCAAACAGGGCAACAAACACTATTACAGGGTGGGTTTGCGCAAAGCTTATTCCAGCAGCTGTTCCATCGCGAAGATGTAGATGCTTCTGGGGCCGCACAGTTAAGTATCATTGAAAAACAACATCCTTGGTTGTCCAGTCTATCAGAAGCCGCTTTGATTCCCTCATCTATGCAGCACGCAGTGATTGGTGATGAACTCGGCTTATTATTCTTGGAAATTACCGATCAGTGTAATGAGCGTTGTATCCATTGTTATGCATCCTCCTCCCCTGAATGCCATGATTTTTTAAGTCTTGAAGAAATCAAATCGGTATTGATGCAAGCCAGAAGTTTGGGGCGGCCTTTTGTGCAGTTTACGGGCGGAGACCCTTTGATTCATCGCAATTTGGTGGAGGCTGTGGCTTTTGCTGCCAGTTTGGATGTTCAAGGCATAGAAATTTATACCAATGGCTTGTTGCTGCATGAGCCTTTGCTTGAAGCTTTGCTCCCGTATCAGCCGAACATTGCTTTTTCTTTGTATTCACCCGATGAGGTTGTGCATGATGGCATCACGCAAGTACCTGGAAGCTTTAAGCGCACGATTGCAGCGATGCATAGGGCACAAGACATGGCCTTTAAAATTCGTGTTGGTATGGCTGTGATGGAGCAAAATGCTGGGCAAGAGCCTTTGATGCTCGATTTTGTAAAATCAGAATTCTTTTTGGATGCCACATCAGTGCGCTTTGACCCCGTGCATGAAACTGGCCGAGGGGAAAGTCTCAATACCAAACATATTACGCTATTGCCTTCTAAGGGTTCACATGTGCCGAGTGAAGAAGGACATCATGTTGTGGTACAAACCGATCAACCTAAGCAATTGGAAGTGGTGCAAGCAACTTCTGTCTCCAAAAGGCGGGGGAAATTGGCGGTATGTGCCAATGGTCAAGTGAGCCCGTGTATTTTTAATCGCAGCCATCAGTTGGGTAGTGTCCGAGAAAAATCATTATTGGAAATTTTGGGTGCCAACGACGCATGCCGTGGTAACTTATCGCCTTCCATCGAGCGTTGGAATCATTGCCAGCATCATTTGAGCTGCGCTGATTGTCAGATGGTCGCGTACACTTTAGGAGATAACACATGAGTGAAACCTTTGAGATTATCGTGCCTGAATATCCGAAACGGGTGGATAGATTGGTCTGTGAAGAGCTCGAAGAAATGGGCAGCTATGTGTATATCCACGAAGACAATGGCACAACCGTCACCCTAAACCCCACAGCGAGCGCCGTGTTTGATATGTGTGATGGTGAGCATCGTGCTGAAGATATGGCTGGGCTCATTGCTGAAACACTTGGTGTTGAACACGCTGTTGCTTTGCGTGATGTGAATGATGTATTGGCTGAGCTTTCGGGTTTTGGCTTTTTCCAAAATTAATTGAGCCTGTAATGGCTTGGCTTCAACAATGCCGTATCGCCAATATCGTGGTGCAGGTGGGTTCAGATTCGGCTGCATGCCAGCAGGATATGGGTAAATTCCTCTGTTTATATGAAGTAGTAAGCGGGGAGATCCCGCAGCTTAAGTTTGAAGTGTTGCTTAGTGATGATGTGTATCGATTCGTGGCAGTGGATGCGGATGGTGAGCAGGAATTGCTTTGGCAAAGTGATGATGAGCGAGAAATCAGTGCGGCATTAGAAATCCATTTCTATCGAAAAACCATCGAATATCTTGATAAGGATATGGCTTCGATTCATGCCGCGCTGCTGCATGTGAATGGTAAGGCATGTATGTTTGCCGGTGTTTCAGGGGCTGGTAAAAGCAGCATTTGCACGGCGGGTTTATTGGCGGGCGCCGATTATTTCTCGGATGAGTTTGCCCTGTTGGCCAAAGATGGTTGGGTTTATCCCTTTCCAAGACCCATGCAATGGGAATTTACTGAGCATCCAGCTTTTGAGCGACAAACCATTATCGATTCGGGACTTATAAGCGCCGATTATTTTGATTTTCCCGATGCGCAAGGTGTTGAAACACGGTGCCATCTTTGGCACCCCAAAAATATTCAGCGTAAGCCATTGCCGCTGACACATGTGGTGTTGCATCAGTATCGTGCTGATTTGACTGCACCAGAACTTCTGGAAATACCGCGCCATGAAGCTTTGATGGCATTGCCCGAGCATTTGCATATTCAGCGCGGCATGGCGCTTGATTTGCCCATGCTCAACAAGCGATTGAATAAGGATTGTAAGTTTTATCGTTTAACGTTTCCCAATGTGATTGCGGCTTGGGAATTGATAGAAGCAGAAATTCGCAGCCGTTAGTTAATTCTTTTTGAGATAGCGTTTGAGCATGAAAGAAAGCCAAGCGCGATTGGCTTTGCCATCCTCTTTATCCCATGCGCCATACAGGAAATCGTTTGGATGCTGATACATTTTTTTCAATGTATGAAGACTTAAGTTTACCGTATCGGGTTGATGGCGTGATGAAGCAACCATACGTGAGTATTGCGTGACTGAACGTTGCAAACAAGCTTCTTGCAGTGGTTTATCTTCTGTACAGAGATGATGGTAGGCCTGCAAAAATCCAGCCCCGTCTGCTTCAGCAAGACAGCTCCAACCCGAGAGTCGCGGATTGATTTCAATGAGCCACCAAGTGCCGTTTATATCTTGTTTGCATTCCACTTCGGCAAAACCAACCCAGCCTATCGCTGACATCAGTTCAACGGCTGCTTCGTATAGATCAGGAAGCCATTCGGCTTGGGCGGCAAGTGTTTCACCAAAGGGGCCGTAAAGGGTTTGTGTTACGCGAATTCTTCTGGCTGTAAAACCACGTATGGGCTTACCCTCAGCACCAAAGAGAAGTACGACAGAAGCCAATTGCGTTGTTTCTCCAGCAACGTATTGCTGCACGCGTTGCTGGAAATGGAAGGGGTAGTCTTTTGCTGATTGACTCTCCAGCCACTGCGCTAGATTTTGCTGGTTTTCAAAGCGTATAAATCCGTCACGAAAGGATTTAAAAATTACGGGGAAGCCGATGCTTTCAGCAGCTTTAAGCATGCTTTCACCATGACAATAAAGTGTGTTTGGAACCCGAAGTTTACCTTGCCATTGTTGTAGCGCAGTAAGGTCACACATATCGATTTGTTCAGGGTGCACAGTTAAAAACGATAAGCCGTTTTTGCGCAGTAAAGGCGCAAATTCAGCTAGCAGTTGTGCAATATCATCAACCATAGGCACTAAAACGCCGCTTAAACCTGACTTCTTTAGGTTTAATGCAAATAAACCTTTGTTTACATCACCTAAGCTGGGCATTTCTTCAACGTGGGAAATATATCGACTGTGTTTTACCCACGGCGCCGCCTTTAATGATTGCACTGTGCCCTGAGCATCAAACCCTGCTCTGCCAGCGGCTTGGGCCATAGCAAATATTTGTGAGTCTTGGAGGTCGTGGAATATAAACGGAAGTTTTGCCATATGGATTCAGGCTGATCTTTTTTCAGGCCATGAGCAGTCATCTTGAATGGGACATAACGTACATTTGGGTTTGCGGGCTGTGCAAGTATATCGGCCATGAAGAATCAGCCAGTGATGGGCATGCTGCATAAACGCTTTGGGGATGACTTTGAGTAGCTTGTGCTCCACATCAAGCGGTGTTTTTCCCTTAGCCAACCCTGTGCGGTTACCAACGCGAAAGATATGCGTATCCACGGCCATGGTTGGTTCTCCAAAGGCGACATTGAGTACTACATTCGCAGTTTTTCTGCCTACACCCGGTAAAGACTCAAGCTCTTTTCGCGTGCGGGGCACTTCGCCATGAAATTCATCGATGAGTTTGCGTGAAGTTTGAATGGCGTGTTTTGCCTTGCTGTTATAAAGGCCAATGGTTGCTATGTATTTTTTTAGCCCTTCTTCACCAAGCTTTAGAAATGCCTCTGGGGTATTGGCAACGGGGAATAATTTGGCGGTGGCTTTGTTGACACCAACATCAGTGGATTGCGCTGATAAAAGTACAGCGATAAGCAGTTCAAACGGCGTTGAATAATTGAGTTCAGTTTTGGGTTCGGGGTCGCGCGCTTGCAGTGTTTCAAACAGATGGATAATAGCTTGTTTGTTCATCAGTTGAAGTTGGCGTTGACCTCATCAAGCGTCAGCGTGACTTGCTGGTCAATAATTTCGCCAGCAGGATTGATGGTTTGTTCTACCAAATAAACAGTTTTATTATCAATTTTTTCAATTTTACCACCGCGCTTGCCAATGTAATTACCACGGCGGACGGTGTACGATTGACCTGAATTATCTTGAATGCTGGCTACCCAACCCTGGTTTTGACGTTTGTAGGTAGCAACAAGTTTGAGGGCACTTAAATCAAAGGCTTCAAGCGGTTCGCGTTTGCGAGAGTTAGATGGAAGTTCTTTACGGTTTTTAAAACGTTGGGCTTCTTCAATGCGCGCTTTTTCAAATGAGGATAAAAATGGGTCGCGTATCGTTTCAAAGTCAATTTCAGGTGCTTTGATCAAACGCGACATAGCATCAGGCACCACTTCATCATCTGCTGGTGGGTTATCTGCTGCCCAAACCAGCGCGGTGATTAGTAGCGAACATGGTACAAGTAAAACAGCAAATAAGCGCATAAAACCAACCTCCATGACATTCTCCGCAATCTGCGGAAAAGAGTAGTTAGCCTACTTTATCTCATGTAAAAACTGAGCAATCATAGTTCAATCCCTTGAATTATCAATAGAAGTGCGCTCTAGACTGTGCGGTTTAAGAACGCTTTGCTTTGGCCATAAAAGCAGCATTGCCAATGTAATCCGCTGGCGTGATATCGGCCAAACGGACTTTTGCATCAGCAGGGATATCCAAATCAGCAATAAATGTACGCAAACGCTCTGGCGTAATACCTTTGCCACGTGTGAGTGCTTTCATTTGCTCATAAGGATTAGGCAAGCCATAACGACGCATTACCGTTTGCACAGCTTCGCCAAGCACTTCCCAACAAGCATCCAAATCGGCGAGCATTTTATCTTCGTTAACTTCCAACTTGCTCAAACCGCGTTGCAGCGAAGAAATGGATAACAGAGTATAACCAAAACCAACGCCAAGATTACGCAATACTGTGGAATCGGTGAGGTCGCGTTGCCAGCGTGAGATAGGCAGCTTCTCTGCCAAATGCTGCAACATGGCGTTGGCCAAGCCCAGGTTTCCTTCGGCATTTTCAAAATCAATAGGATTGACTTTATGCGGCATGGTTGAAGAGCCGACTTCCCCTTCAATCACACGTTGTTTAAAGAAGCCCAAGGAAATATATCCCCAAATATCACGGCAGAAATCAATCAAGATGATGTTCAAACGCGAGGTTGCTTGGTTGAGCTCAGCAATATAATCGTGGGGCTCAATTTGAGTGGTGTATGGATTCCAAGCTAGGCCTATGGATTCTACAAATGCTTGGGCTGTGGCTACCCAATCCACATCCGGATAAGCCACCAAATGGGCGTTGAAGTTGCCAGTGGCGCCGTTGATTTTGCCTGAGATTTCCACCTCGGCAATTTGTTTGCGCTGGCGATCAAGTCTAGCCACCACATTCATCCATTCTTTGCCCATGGTTGATGGTGAAGCTGGTTGGCCGTGGGTGCGCGCTAACATCGACATATCCGCCATGTCGGAAGCCATGCTCTGCATCGTGGCGATGGTGGTATCGATATGTGGCAGTAAAACCATGTCGCGGGCTTCTTTGAGCATCAAACCATAGGATAAATTATTGATATCCTCTGAAGTGCAGGCGAAATGGAAAAATTCGGCAGATGTTGCTAGCTCAGCATGATTGGCCACTTTCTCTTTAAGAAAGTATTCCACTGCTTTCACATCATGGTTGGTGGTGCTCTCAATGGTCTTAACACGCTCAGCATCAGCAATCGAAAAGTTTGTGACGATGTCATCAAGAAAAGCGCTGGCGTCAGGAGATAGGCTGGCTACTTCGCTAATGTCTTTGTGGTTTGCCAGCATTTGTAACCAACGCACTTCAACCAAAACGCGAGCTTTAATCAGGCCAAACTCACTAAAAATAGGGCGAAGCTCACCAACTTTGTTGGCGTAACGGCCATCCAATGGAGATAAAGCGGTGAGCGTGGAATGAATCATGGTTTTGCCTCTTGGTGATTAAGATTGGGTCGCGAAAGGTACAGCTTAGTGTTTGATATGCAATCTGAAGGGGGAGTGTGAAGGTTACTCATAACCATTCCCCGGCGCCTTGGCGCAGAATTTGGATATCATTATCGCATAAATCGACAATGGTAGTCGGCTCTAAGCCACCCCAGCCAGTATCCAAAACGACAGCATTGAGGTGTTTGATATGGTTGGCAATTTCATCGGGATCCATGGCCATGACTTCTTCATTTGCAAATTGCATGGAGGTGCCGAGCAAGGGTTCACCCAATTCTTCAAGTAGCATTTTGCAAACGGGGTGGTCGGGCATGCGAATGCCAACATCACGGCGTTTGCCAAAGATGCGTTTGGGCAATTGCGAGTTGGCTGGCAAAATAAATGTAAATGGGCCGGGCAAATGATGCTTTAAGATGCGGTGGGCGTTGTTATCAATACTTACATACTTGGCCGCTTGCGATAAATCAGCAACCACCAGCGACCATAAATGGGTATCATCCAAGTTGCGCAGCTTTAAAATGCTTTCCTGGGCTTTGTTGGCGGAGGGCAAGACCATGATGGCATAGGTGGTTTCGGTGGGAACCACTGCAAACAGACCATCGCGAAGCAACGAAACTGCATGGCGAATTTGGCGAATTTGTGGGCGCTCTGGATGCAAGCGCATATGTTCAAAAGTGTGCATGATTTACCCTTTAAAACTTAAACCCTTTTAAGGCATTTTGTAGCTTTTCTTTGGCGCGGGCTTTTTCATCATTCAACTTTTGTTGAATAGCTTCCTCGGCCTTTTGCTTTTGTTCTTCCCGTGTTTCCACGAAACCTTGCTCAAGCACTTGGCCAGCTATGCCGCCGATTTTATCGCCTGCCTTTTTATTCAATGCGGCAGCACTTTCTAACAGCGCATCTCTATCCACTTCTAAAGACACGTCCAATTGCTCAAATGGGCCAAAAATATGCAAAGGAACCACCAGTCCTTTCTGCTTTTGGCTACCACCTTGACCCGTAATCGAATCAATCAAACGCGGCCGAACGTGGTAGTCCAAAGCCATTTCTTTGAAGTTGACCCTGCCTTGTCCAGTTAAGCGAAACAGTGGTGAAGCCATATACAAATCATTGTTGTTGAGCACGCCATCTACAATGCGAAAGCTGCCCTGCATCTGCGCAAAATCAGTGCTGTTTCCGGCTTGGGCATCATCTTTTTGCAGCTTGCGAACAGTCTTGGCGATATCCACCCCTTCAAATTTACCGTCTTCAAACACAAATTGTCCGCGACCATTGAGGCCTGCGATGATGGCGTCGGGAAGCAAACCCTTACCGCTCAAATTGGTGTTTAGTTGCGCTGTGCCAGACAGCTTGCTGAAATCAGCAAGGGCTTTAAGCACGGGTTGCACGGCAACGCCAGTCATGTTCATTGATTCCTTCCAAGTGGCAGGATATTGGTTGGCATAGAGAATGAAATTTTCAGCCACACGTCCTTCACCCAAACCAAAACTTAAAGGGTTGAGTCGAACTACGCCTTTTTCTGAGCTTAAGGTCAGTCTTAAATCATCCAGTGTAAGGTTGAGGATATGCACGGCTTTGGCATTCAATTGAAGGGATACATACCAAGGTTTGATAAAGGTTAAATTGGGTTCAATATCTTCTGGTGGCAGTTGTGGCTGCTCATCTGTGAGCAAGGGGTCAGAAGCAACAATGGGTGTGGTATTTTCTAGTGGCACTGGCTTGCTTTTGGGTAGCCATGGATCAAGGTGCAAGGCATTGGCAGAAACCCGCAGCTGGATATCTAAATCTTTACCTAAGGCCATATTGCCTGACATTTGTACAGGCTCATCATCAAGTTCAAGTTGAAGGTTGCGTATATCAAGAATTTCGGAATCTCCAGCGATTAAAGCACCCAATTTGATGCTGCGCCAAGGTTTGGGGTTGTCGCTGTAGAGTTGCTGAAGTTGCGGAAGCAATGGATTAAGCCAAAGGCGTTGTAACTTTTCTGTCTCAAAGCGCAGCTCATATCGCGGTTCGCTTTGTAGCTGGCGGAGATCGCCGCTAAGTGCTAACACAGGGGCTTGATTGATGTCCACATCCACGGATTGGATATGCACGGTGTTGCGATCTTTGGCATCCAAAATCCAAGCCACTTTGGTTTGTTGCTTCATACTTAAATTCAAGTAACCCGTACTACGGATTTTGCTATCGCTGTGTTGTTCTAAAGAAATATCAGTATCGATTTTTGCTGCTCTTAAATCGCCAAACTGTTCGATTTGGGCTTTATCAAAAACAGGAAGCCATGGTGCAAGGGCTGCTAATTCAAAGCTATTGGCTTTAAGTTGGGCGAGTATAGGCAGCTCTTCAAAGTTAATATGATTAAAATCAAGAATGGGGCCAACTTGAGCAGTGATTTTGAGGGGCTGGCCACCAACGCGTGCCGATAAATTGATGCCAATCGGGCGTTCAAGTTGTAGGTCTGTGACATCGAGCTGAATGTCTGAAAGCGTCAGTTTACTAGCATTAGGCTCTGTCCATTCAATGCGGCCATTACTGATGCTGATAAGCTTGGCGTTGAGCGCAATTTGCGATGCTAAGTTTGAAGATTTGGCTGAAGGTTTTTGTTTGG
>Ga0100393_10004937_pt1 | contig 12150 bp, 8 predicted proteins | sample CryGeymeta201517_FD_81546 | JGI IMG/M metagenome (GOLD analysis project Ga0100393, IMG submission 81546) | Groundwater microbial communities from Crystal Geyser aquifers in Utah, USA - Crystal Geyser metaG 2015-17 | ecosystem: Environmental > Aquatic > Deep subsurface > Groundwater | place: USA... | reverse complement strand
CCCTCTGATAGCCCATCATCAGTTCCTAGCTTCAATCCAAGTGCACCTCCATCTGACAGCCCATCATCAGTACCCAGTCTTAGTCCATCTACAAGACCAAGTAGCAGTCCAACTGCAAGTCCTAGCATTAGCCCAAGTGATACTCCATCTGACAGCCCATCATCAGTACCCAGTCCTAGTCCATCTGCAAGTCCCAGCGTTAGCCCAAGTGCAACTCCATCTGACAGCCCATCATCAGTACCCAGTCATAGTCCATCTACAAGCCCAAGTAGCAGTCCAACTGCAAGTCCTAGCACCAGTCCAAGTGATACTCCATCTGACAGCCCATCAGGAGTTCCTAGCTTGAGTCCCTCTGCCAGCCCATCATCAGCCCCAAGTTCCAGTCCCACCATCAAACCTACACTAACGCCTACAGAAGAGTTCTGTGAGTTTGATCTGGAGATTACATGCGTTCCTCCACCGGGTTCTGATAGCTGCAATGCTACACCCCCTCCTGTTGAACAGTGCACAGGACGTCCTTTTGAAATGGTGTTTCTTTTTAATGGTGGAGACTGTGAACAGTCTTTCAATGTTCAAGAAGCCTCTGGCAAATTCTTCTGTGAGGACTTCAATGGTGGCCCTCCAACTAAAAGAGGAGAGAAGGCCTTCATTGTAGTGACTGCTTTGAAGGACGATACTGTGTACCACAATGACTGGGTTGTGGTTGGAGATCTTTTCACTCTGTTTGATGAAGGAAATAACTTTGTTGCTGATCAGCTCATTACTATCTATGGCAGCGACAATGTTACCGATCCTTCCAACATCCTTCAGGCAGTTCAATACCATAGCTCTTGTTCTTCCAACTTGTTCCTCAAGGACAGATTTGGGGCAACTCAGCTTGTCATCTGGGTCAATGAGGATCAAGGAACAGTTTCTTGTTTTGCCAATCAAACATTTGAACTGGATATTACTGTTCCAATTGATATTGTAGGGGGACCAGCCACCATTACAAGTCTTACTGTGGCTTCCAATGTTGATCCCTTCTTCTTCAACTTGACAGACAAGGTTGCTGGTGTTGAAGTAGATGCTGGTGAAACTCTATCTGTGTCTATTGCAATTCCCATTGACTTGACTCAGAAGCAAACCTACAACCTCTTGGTCACTATTGCAGCATTGACAAGCTTGGGTCAGCAGTGTCGAGCTACAGACTTGGTTTCTTTCACTGCTGGATACCCATTGCCTCCCATTTTCCCTACCTTTGCACCAACAACTGCACCTACTGGAATCCCCCCGCGCGATGGAGACCCAGAGACTGCCATTTGCAACCTAGAGGCTGATATTGACTGCCGTGGATCTTCAGGAGAGACGTGCCGAAGCCTACGACCACCTGCCGGCGGTGAAGCTGTACAAGATACCATAACATTGACGTACAGAATTACCAACGAAGGAGGTGCGAATGCGACAGTAACCTCTGCTGTCAAGACTCTACCTAATGTTACCGAATTGCTCACCAACGGCGATGTTGTACTGGGTTTTGGTGGGACTCTTGAGTTCACAGATACCGCCACTGTGAATCTTGTTCCCGGTGGCCAAGTCCGCTACGATTTCTTTGTGGCTGGTAAAGGGACCATAAGCAATGGAGAATGCTTTGATGACGAGAGCTATATTTTCTAAGCAAACCCTATCCAAACGCAACCTGCTCCATGAGTAGACAAAGTACTTGTTATCCTCATCCTATTTCCCTGGATGATGTTCATGGTTCATTTCATAAAACATACTTTCATAAATAATAATAATTCATGTATTTTTAATTGGTTGTCCACATCGTAAATTAATTTTTTGATGTACCTGGTATGGTACGTGACAAGTCTTCCCTGGTAAAAGAATTGTAGGATAGCGTTTTATTAATATAATATTACTGATGAGATATTATTATGTAGTTAGTCAAAAAAATTCTCGAAGATTTTGACGAGCAGACAAAATTTGACCAAAGTAACACGTCTTATTGTGTCTTTTGACTTTGTTTGACTCGGTCGTAAAAAGCAATAAAAATGGATTTAATAATAGAGTTTGCGAGGCTTAGCTCTAGCTAGTAGCTAGTAGTAGTAGTAGTGAGTAGTAGTAGTACTAGCTAGTAGTACTAGCTAGTAGTACTAGCTAGTAGTACTCCTACTAGCTACTAGCTAGTAGTACTAGTAGTAGTAGTAGCTAGCTAGTAGTAGTAGGCAGTACTACTAGCAGTAGTACTAGTAGTAGTACTAGTAGTAGTACTAGCTAGTAGTACTTGTAGTACTAGCAGTAGTACTAGCTAGTAGTACTCCTAGCTAGTAGCTAGTATTAGTACCAGCAGAAGCAGAACACGTACAGTAGGAGCAGTAGTTATATTACTAGTACTACTAGTAGTAGTACTGTAGTAGTATTGCTTCTACACCAGTATTAGTTACTGGTAGGTAAACTCGAGAAACTACTGATGAATCCTAAATAAATGAATACTAGTAAGAAGTAATAGGAGAGGAACCTACGAGCCATAGCCCACCTGGGCTAAGGTTGCATCATCAAAAAATAAATGAAATAGATGATTATGGAGCCAATAAAACCAGCAAGTCCGGTGCATGACTAAACACCTACTACAATACTTCTTCCTGCACCAGCAACACAACTACAAAATACATCTACCTATTGTTTGCAGTTTAATAGGTGCAACACCTATCCGGTTTAAAAATAGAAAAAAGCTAAATGATATGCGACGACCTAAAGTCTTTTCGCTACTAATCTTCTTTTCACCCTCTTTTTCCAATCACATTTCTCGATTCCCTTTCTTTTCGTCGGCCTTTGCTCCTTTCGTTTATCGCCAATTGCGTCAACAGCACCACTCTTCTTCTACTACAACAACCTTTGGAATGTCGAGCACAACTTCCAAGTCCACCACCACCAACGCCGCCGCCGCCGCCGCTGCCACAATAATAAGCACTACAACAACTGTTACCAAGCCACGAATTTTATGTCTGCACGGCAAATACCAAAGTGGTGCCATTTTTTCCAACAAGATTGCTGGTGCCCGACGGAAATTAGAACGACGATATGATCTCGATTTTTTAGATGGACCGTTACGATTGCCGTCTTTGATGAATGGCAACGACACTACCACTACTACTACTACTACTAACAATAATATCAATACAAGAATAACTACAACTACTACTATGCAGGAAGCTGCGGACGAGCCAGCCTACTTTGCCTGGTGGCAAAAAGACGAAGAAACGGGACAGCACATCCTGGTCCAAGAAGGTATGGAGTACGTTTTACAGTATTTAGAAAAGCAACAGCAACAACGACCATACGATGCTGTGATTGGGTTTTCACAAGGCGGCGTCGTTGCCACGGCTTTGTGTTGTTCAGGAAGAGTTCCATCCTTGAAGGCTGTTGTTACGGCAGGATCTCCCATGGTCGAAGAAGCTTTTGTAGTAGCCGATGCCTTGGCCAGAAAAACAGGAAGCACGCAACAACAACAACAACAACAACAACAACAAGGATCCAATGTCCCCAAACTACACATGGCGGGAGAATCAGATGCCATGATTCCCGTGTCGTCAACGCAAGCGCTTTGCGATCGTGGTGGAAATGGTCGATTGATTCGACATGATCAAGGTCATCTCTTCCCGACGAGATCAATACGAGTCCAAGCCGTCCTCGACTTTTTGGAAGACGCCCTTTCCTCTTGTCCTAATAAGGTAGAAAACACGACTGATATTGAAAAATAAGCTGGGTATTATACGGAAGGTTCTTTATATAAACTACCTGTGCCGTAGCAGCTCTTTCTAGAGCAATCTGGAATCAAAATTATCAAAAACTCGATCGGTGACAAAACTTGGCGGAGCATCCGCAACAACCATACTGGTGTGATGGATTTCAACAAACAAAAAAGGTTTACATTCATTGTTCAACATTCAATATCATCTTCACAGGAGTCTTCATTGTTAGAACCAGCAACTGTGGTGCTATCGGTGCCTGACTTTTCAGCAACAGACTTGTCTTCTCCACAGAAAAGAGAAGATTGGCCTCTGATAAAAATAAAAGGAGACATGATAGCAGACACGATAATAGAGACACCCATGACGATGAATGCATCTTTGTAAGGCAAGTTGCGGAATCCAAGTCCAAAACAGACAGCTCCCGTATTTCCTCCAGCCCCAACAATACCGGAAATAGATCCGGTGGATGGAGGGTCAACATAAGGGACAATACCGTAAGTTGAGCCTTCTGCAGCTTGCACAAAAATGGAGAAGACAATCATGATGAAAATAGCTAGGCCAAGGGAGGCAGTGTTGGCAAAGATGATGACCATGACACCCTCGGCCAAAAGAAGAATGGTTTGGACAATGATGCGTCCACGCATTCCAAGCTTTTTATTGGCATGGTCGCTCAAGTATCCTCCGAGACCACGCGCGAACAAGTTCATCCATCCAAAGATGCTAGCAATCATTGCCGCAGTTTCTGTGCTCTCTCCAAACTCTTCGCGGAAGTAAAGAGCAGCGGCATTGTTCATGGTCAGTTCAACACCAAAACAAGTAGCATACTGAATGAAAAGAAGCCACGTGTTCACATTCGTAGCGCCAGTGCTGAAAGACGTAGCGGCAGACACCGCGGGCATAGCTCCGTACTTTTTAAGGTCGGAGTAGTTTCCTTTGGGGGCATCATCACTGATAAAATAGATCATGACACCACTTCCAAACCCTACTAAAGCAGGCACAACACAAATTGTTCGCCAGGCCATTTCAGCTGGGTCTTCAGAATCAGCAAAAATGACCTTGAACAGAGGAAACAGTACCGACCCCATGATAATCTGGGTAACACCCCCACCAAGGTTTCCCCATCCTCCACATAAGGCATTGGCAGTTCCAACAACTTCCTTGGTGAACATTCGAGAGGACCAAAACTGGCAAGCAACAAAACTTCCTCCGGCAATTCCAATGAACAAGCGCAATACAGCAAGACCACCAGCGCTATTGACGAGTCCAGTCAAGGCACAAGGAATACTGGCGACACACAGTACACCTGCCATAATAATTTTGGCACCGAACTTGTCACAGAGGGGACCAAGAATGAAACGCATGGCTATTGTTCCACCCACACCAACGATGGAAGAAGTCCATACTTCTTCTTTGGAAAGTTCGAGGGTATCCTTAATCTCAGAGAGGAGAGGCGTAATGGCAAACCAAATGAAGAAGGCCATGAAGAATCCAAACCAAGAGCAATGAAAGGCTCTCATGTGGGGGCGAGAGAAATTGAGAAGCTTGATCTCGGTGGCCTTGTCATCTTGGTTTGGATCAACCGTGACAGAGTATGATTCATACTTTTTGTACTCGGGCTTTTCAAGAGGGAGAGAGAGAGCATTGACGTTGATGTGAAAGAACCAATGTGAGTAAACCCAACTTGGTGGAGTGGAATGGCGTCACCATCAAAAGCGAGCGAACGATCAGGTTGACAGAATGGTCATGCCGAAGGTTGCATTTTGAATCAACTCAGCATAAAGAAAATAAGAGGAGTTACAAAATCATCCTTTCGACCAGGGACAACCAGTATCAATCGAAATGAAAGACGAAAGACCTAACAGGCCCGACCCTTCGCATGGCACTTACGTTGTGCTCTCCGTCAGGAACGTCGGTGGAAGACATGACAGAAAAGTGTGCCTTTCGTATAAGGTATAAGGATTAAGGAAGTATGTGTAGTTGGTTTCTCGATGTGAGAATTTATGAGCTGAACAGAGATGAAAAAATTGACGGATTGATTTGATGAGGAAGTTAAGAAGTGCGTGAACATTGTTAATGCTTGCAAGAGCTCTGGAAAATGATATTTGATGATAAATCATCTTCCCACAACATTCTCGGAATTTTAGCAACATAGGCTCTCGTCAACACTACCACTACTAACACTAGCTAGACTACTACTACTACGACTACAACTACTAGTAGTATTACTACTAGTACCATACCTGGTACCAGTACGGGTACTAGTAGTACCTGGTATTTCGCAGCTATTTCACCATCTCTGTCGAAACGTTGACTAATTACCGTAGATACTGGAACAAGAATTATTTCCTTCCGAGCTTTTTATTAGTTGCTGCCGAAAAGTAAATACTTCCGGACTTAAAAACTTCTCTCACATTTTTATTAGTGAGCCAAGCCAATACTACTAGACTCCTAGCCAGCTAGTACGGGTAGTATTAGCTACTAGCTAGAGTATGTTTCATGATGAGTGGTATTATTTGTTACGGATGGTCTTTATAAGGTTAAGTCGCGCACTGTCCTTAATGCCGAACAGCACCGGTGTAATTATTTTAAAAATAATTAGCGCAGACTTTGCGAGTGGGATTTCAGACCACAGATCCTCGTTCTGATGATTATGAACGCTGACTGTCCTCTATCGCAGTCTCCTTCCCATCAGGAGTAAAAAGATGGGGGCCTTCGCTAGAAATCGTTCTCGGTTATGCTGTTACTTTTATTGTGCTCATGGAGAATAGGATTGCCTGCTCTAATGGACCGATCGGCGCTTCTGGTCACTGAAGTTCGCTGACTGCTGTTATCTGTTTTTTCCTGCTAACTAGCTACTAGTGAACCCTGCTAGCGGTTAACTTCTGCGCACAACTAAACTAAAAACTTGAGAGCCTTTGATTGTCGCGAAACCTCAAATGCATGCTCCAAAGTGCTGTAAATGATTTGAAACGCAAGGCTAGCTAGAGGCGCTCGGATGCTCCAGATTTGAAACGCAAGCCTAGCTAGAGGCGCTCGGATTGAGCGCTGCGCCGCAAGAGGGGCAGGGGTCCAGGCCCACGACAAGGCGACTGCGTCCTCCTCTACGAAACAACACGAAGCAATACTTGTACGAACTGCTAATTCATGCTCTAATGCGTATGCAAAGCCAGTCCAGTCAGTGAGCCATCCAAAACTTCAGCATGGGAGCTAGCAGCCGTCTGCCTCATCATTGCCTTATCATTTTCTGCCGGAAGATAATTTCTCATTCCAAATTGCTCCTGAACTTCATGCTTGAAGCAGCGACGTAACTTTTTTGTACCAAACCTCGATCGCAAAACGTATGCTGAGGGTGACGTGGCGTTTCTTTAAGCAGTCCAGAAACTCCGTACTTGTACCGTAGAAAAATCCTGGTCGGAACTTGGATAAATTGCAAAGCGTCACTGCATTGGAAGTTTAGTCATCTCATATTATGCAGTGTGGTAGTGGTACCACCACTTGGAGTACTACTACCAGTACTAGTCTACTCCGGAGCACTGTAGTAGTACGTACATGGTAGTAGTACATTTTTACAACGCTGGAAGTATGAACAGAATTTGTAGAAGCCGGCATTTTTAGCAGGCGCGAATATTTCGGCCAAAAGACAACGAAACGGAAGTATTCATACACACAGTACGTCATCAAAGGCTTCAAGTGTACTCGTACATAGATACTACGTACTCGTAAAATCGCATGTCTGTCAGTGGTCTCTCTGTTGCTTTGTTTCCCATCAGTAGACTAGTGTACTGCTGTACTTGGTAATGTGAAACTGGGAAAAGTGCATTGCTTGAAGTTGCTTGCTAGTGGTACTCGTGTCAGTCCATATGCAAAGACATTTGCTACAATCAAGTACAGGCAGACAGTGGCAGGAATGGGTACAAAATACTTCGGTAAAAATAATGGATATTTTTTCAAAGCAGCGGGTGGTGGTCGAAGTGCTCTTTCCAGTTACCAGTGCAAAATAAGCCACTGACACTGATTGACTGCGGTGACCAGTGTTTGTTGAAGTGTAGTTTATGGGCCTGCAAAGTGACTTGGCAACAGATGATCAAATAGCTAGTCTCGTCAAATACAAACTGGACGACTTTTATCAAACGGTGCTCTTTTCCAGTCTTTAAATTCTCCTAAACACAAGACAGGCTGTTGTTCAAGAAATCCCTGTAGCCGGGCTTTAGATGGCCGTCGTCGCTCTTCGTGAGACGCTGTACCAAGTGCTGCATTGATACGCAAACATACAAGATAGACGAATATTACTTGCTAGAACACCAATCCGCAATCCTTTGCTTTTAGTAGTGTTAAATTCATGATTACAATGAAGCACTTAATAAATCTCAACATGTCCTAAGACTGCACTTGTTGTGCGATGGCACATTGAGGCGCATTGCGCTTGTGGCGAAAAGAAGTAGGTATTGACATCACTTCGTATAGGCGATAAAGTAGGTGGTATCGAATGTAGGATGCTATATCTCGCAACTTTTAATAAATAGTGTGTTGTTGCTGGGAAATTCTGAAACTATTGATCGTACTGTGGAGACAATGGCTGGTGCCCCTCACTCGGTGTGGGAGAAAGTACGACTGTTTCCGGGGACACGCGCAAGGAGCGAGACGACAGGTGATTAAGATTGTCCCATGAAAGATCAGAGGCAAAACTAACAGAGTGATATCTCTTTTTTTCTTGCGGAACATCGCCTCGTATCACCTGTTTAAATACGCGGCCCTGTGGTGAAACTTTAACGCAAATTCGCCTCTTAACAGGCGCAGCTTTAGAGTGTGAGCCTGCTACTTCGAATGTCCATGCCTCGTCGTGAGCCAACATGTGAAAAACCTCGTGATCCGATACCAGATGCTCAAATGGGTCTTCTCGAAACACTTCAAACAGCGGCAGAGGCTCATGAAGTGATTCCTGCTCTCGTGGAAAATCGGCAGTAGGTTTATTGGCTGGACCGCAAGTACTCTCATCTGCGGTAATGTCAACAATACTAGACTGGGTAGTTGCAGAATCGTCTCGGCCGGTTGTCTTGCCAGAGACATGCTCAGATGCCTTCATTTCCTTCAAGCTTGATGACGTGTTGGTATCTTTGACAATTTCAGAAATGTTTACAATTCTCATAGCTGCCATATCTTTAAAAGCGTCTCGTTTAGCCTTCTCGTGGGCTGCCTGTAGAGCCAACTTCTTGAGAGCTTTAGCTCTGGCGGCTTCGGCTTTCTTGCTGGCAACCATCTTTCTTTTAGTTTTTCCGATTGCCTTGACGGTAGCCTTGCTAGACTTGGAAGTAATCCTGTGAGTCGACTTCCTTGCTTTCCATGCTACTCGTTGAAGATGTTGGGTAACTTCAGTCCCAGCCCGAGTGTCTGCCGAATCGATGTCCTCGTTAGCCGCCGCTCCATTCGATGCTGCTACTTGATGAAGAATAGTGTTCGCCGTATCAGCCGTACCGTCCGCCAAATCACTTGCCCAGGGATCTGTATCTGTGAGCAATTTAGGCAGCACACAAGGCGAAGGTCCATCAGAAACCAAGGCTTGCTTGGTTAGACTTGAGACAGTGAAGGTAGAATCGGTATGTTGAAAGTTAAGAGGCAATTTCTTGGCTACAGTGGCCGATTCTTTGAGGGACAGTGATACCTTTAGCTTTTTCGCTGCAGAAGATTGGGGTCTCGTGCTTCTTCGAGTTCCGAAATGATTCAAAAACACACAAATGGGACGCTTGCGTTGCCGAGGCTGCGGCAGCTGGTTTAGCGACGTTCTCATGTACGGCCTTAGTCGCTTTTTCAAGCGATCGTGCAGTTCTTGGTGTGTGAGTTGCATTAGGTCCTTCCTTTTTGCAGCCAGGGTTTGAGCACAAATTTCGTGAACACTGTATAGATACTCTTGCCGGGGTTTTTGCGCCCGAACTGACACGGGAAGAAGTCTCGTCAACCTAACAGCATTGACAGCAGTTCCGTCGTTTGCCCCGAGGGAATGATTATTTTTCATATCAGTTTGTTTCTCCGCAGCTAATTCCTTCAGAAAAGGATCTTGAGACTCGTCGGAAGAAATTACAATATCACTAAATGCGACGGTTGAATCATCGTCACGGTATTCTCTGTCACCATTATGAGTGTATCCAATAAAGGGTCTACCGTCTTCTTCGTCCCCAATTTCATCCAGATCACTCTCCTGTTCTTCGCTAGTAGTCCCTTCTTCGCTGCAAATCACTACTTCGGCCACTCCGATTTGTTTACGATCTTCTGACGTAGTCCGTGGGAGCCCTCCTGACATCATCTCACCGGAAGGATTTTGCCCTCGTGCTGTACGGTGGTAGTTAGTAGTCACCTCGGGCCCTTTTTCACTCTGTCGCTGCAGGGTGGTTTTTGTCAAGCATGAAATGGTCATGATAATTCTCGGTGCTGCAAACTGTGAATAGAAGGGTAAAGAAATGGAGAATTGGAGAGGAACGGAGTTGACGGTAGATCAGAAAGGCCAGATGGGTAAGTTAAATCATTTCTAAAGCCGGATATTCGCCTTCACAAAGTAGTCGAGACGTCGAGACTAGAGGGAAGTAATTTTCTCCTTGCCTGTTGCTTCGTGCTTTCTCGGTACGCTGGCAAGCTTACCTTGTGGTGTACTCTTGATGTCCAGGATTTCAGAGGGAAAAGAAAGACAAATCAAGCCGAGAGTCAAAGCGAGTTCTTACTTTAACATGCTTTTTCTCTCAAGCCATAAAATTATGATTGACAGGTTGCATGTTTGTTTTCATTTCGGATAGCATAAAGGCATGTTCGATGTTCTTCTGGTTTCACCTTAATTATTTACATAACCATACCGTATACCGCATTGGACCGAATACGTTTTTCTTGGAGTATTCACAGGTCCAGAGGTCCTGACAAAGTTTCTAAAAGGGTCGAAGGACTATTATTTTATCCACTCAACCACTGTCAAAGCTAGTCAGAAGAGTTGGCAGCAAGTTACGGGGGTCTCAGGCTATCCGAGACAAGACGAAAAAGTGAGCCGTTGATTGGTCTTTGTCATCATCACCAGCCACGGCGTGACGAAAGCAATTAAAGGTCTGTCGGACAGGCAAGCTAGTCAGTTGAACACTAGCCCTAAGAAAACTGTTCGAAGAAATGGCGGAGAAACCAATCGTGAGGGGAAACAGTTTCGAGGAAGTGTGCTAGTAGGCGCAAACAAGTATTGACGGTACTACGGCTTCTTACTCTAGTACTACTAGTCTACTACTACTCCACTAGCTACTAGAGAGACCTAATAGTAGGCAGCGCTAGCTAGTACGACTAGGTAGAGTACTAGCTAGTAGCTACTACTACTAGTAGACTACTCTCCTGAACTACTCTACTACTAGCTAGTAGCTACTACTAGCTAGTAGACTAACTAGTAGTAGTAGAGAGTACTAGCTACTAGTCTACTAGTAGTAGTAGTAGTAGTAGTAGTAGTAGAGGAGTACTCGTCGTCCGAGTAGACTAGTACTATCTAAGAGAAAACTGAACATCACTCATAACCTGATCAGTGAGCTATTGTGACGCCGTTTGCAACCCAACGGCAACCTCGATTTAGAGTATCTTTCAACACTGCCAGACGATAACTTCTATTATCTCTCAAAAGTTCTAATCTTACTTCTATTGTTTGGTTGAAAGGTAGAAAGGATAAGCTTCACATAGCTACTGCAGAATCAGCAATACACATTAGACCTTGGTCTTACAGTTCTATTACCTGTTAAGCTCGGTTTAAATAGACAGGAAGTACTTCAGCTTTTTTCAGGCCTGTTACACAAACTTGCCAGTGAATCTCTGCTGTTTCAGTTCACACAACCCAAGGACTTAACTTTTATTGTAGTAGTGTATTCAACATGCCTCCCACCAAGCGCAAGGCAGAAGCCACCAAGGAGGATGTTTCCCCGAAAAAGAATCGAAAAATGACTAAAGAAGAAAAGGAAAAAGCTCGAGAACGAGCCCGTGCCGCCATGATGGGAACCAGCAGTAGTAGCGCAGTCAAGTCACCCAAGCGTGCTGCTACCAAAAAATCACCCAAGAGCACAACAACAGCAGCAGCTGCTGCTACTAGGACTACCAAGGTGTCCAAGGATGCTCCCACTGACAATACGGATAACATGATGGCCATGCCACCACCCATGTTGCAAAGGAATCAATCCACACCTCTGGAGCTTGAACTGCAGCAGCAAGTGATTGCTAACAGCGAAGCCATGAAGCAAGGCAAACCTGTACCATTTACAGGCCCACCACCCGATCATTTGATGAAATTCGCTCCAAAAGAGTCCGAGGAAGGTTACGATTTACCAGAAAATAATGATGGCGAATCCTGGGTAGAGGTGCCTTTACCCAGTGGACAACAGCAACCCAAAAGTGCTCCCGTGAGCACCGCCATAGGTTT
>Ga0100393_10004936_pt1 | contig 12152 bp, 11 predicted proteins | sample CryGeymeta201517_FD_81546 | JGI IMG/M metagenome (GOLD analysis project Ga0100393, IMG submission 81546) | Groundwater microbial communities from Crystal Geyser aquifers in Utah, USA - Crystal Geyser metaG 2015-17 | ecosystem: Environmental > Aquatic > Deep subsurface > Groundwater | place... | reverse complement strand
CTTCATCATGCAAAGACTAAATCATCGACCTCGAAAAACGCTGAAATACAGAACACCTCATGAGGTGTTCTTCAATACCAAAACCAAACTCACTGGAGTTGCACTTGGTACTTGAATCCGCGTTTTATTAAAAAAGCTTTGTCGGGAGCTTTTATCCAGCCCTTTTTTAACTACGAGTAAATCCGCGACCCTAACTTGTCCCAGCACCTCATATTGATCACCTACGGTTTGTTTTAAAACACCTATAAAGGAGCGCTCAGCTGGCGTAAACAATACGCCTTTCCTTTCGTAGGGTAGTTCTCCTTTAGTCTTTGATACTTTTAACTGAATAAACGCCGCCAACACTACCAAAATGATAATAATAGTTACTATTGCAAATATACTCACCAATTCCTCCACCCTGACAAAAAAACTTTATATGTGGTTATAGTTAACATCTGCCTATTAAGCAATCAGCTGTAGATTCTTATGAAAAAGCCAGCTCACTATTGTAAAATGCCATGCCAATATGATTCAAAAAGCCCTGTTGGTATGATTATCTGACAGTCTAATTTCGGCTGCGGATTCAACTCGTCATCGAATGGTCGCTATGGGTTGCACCTGTTTTCACCACATGACGTTTGCGCAAATGAGCTTTTCATTTCATTCATCATCACCATCGTAAGGGTGTTTTTTGAAAATAGAAAAAAAGATGAAACAATCGTGTCACAATTGGCCGATAAGCTATTTTTCATGAACACACTTGATAGCTCCTTTTTTTCGCTCACTTCGCCTTATTTATGGCTTCTTTTGCTCATTATGGGTTGGTTTTTGTTCAAGTTGAGGATTCGCCTTCAGCTTTCTAAAGCCAAACATGCATCCCTGCATGGGCACGCTAAACTCAGTCGAAGAGCGGCCAAGCTGATTCCCTTTTTTGCCTATGATGAACACAAATTTTTTCATAGTGATGGGGCGCCAGATGACGTGGTTAAGCAGCGTGAGGCTGGATTTAAGCGTCTTAAATATGGATTGCCAGCCACTTCGCCCAAGAGTGTTAGGCTGGTGGAGTCGTTGTATGACGGCGTGTCAGATGCTGAATTCACAAGCAATTATCGGGTGCCGTTTCCGTATCGTGATTATGTGAAAAAACATCTCAAAATGGGCGTGGTCGCTGATCAAACCAAGGGTGTGCAAATCAAAGATTTGGATGGTCATTGGTTTTACGATTTAACGGGCGCTTATGGCGTGAATGTATTTGGCTATGACTTTTATAAAAGCTGTATGGCAACGGCATGGGAGAAGGTTAAAGACTTTGGCCCAGTATTGGGCCCCTATCACCCATTGATTAAAACGAATGTTGAGCGGCTAAAAACCATTTCAGGCTTGGATGAAGTTTCTTTTCATATGTCGGGCACGGAAGCTGTCATGCAAGCGGTATCCATGGCGCGGTATCACACGGGTAAAACGCATTTGGTGAAATTCTGCGGTGCTTATCATGGTTGGTGGGATGGTGTGCACACAGGCGTTGGCGGCCATAGACAGACCGATGATGTGTATATGCTCAAAGACCAAAGCAGCGATACTTTACGCGTGCTTGAAACGCGCACAGATATTGCCTGCATTTTGGTGAATCCCTTACAGGGCCTGCATCCCAATGCCAATGCTTCCAGCGATGGCGCCTTGATTGGCAGCGACCGCAAAGCACATTTTAATCGTCAAACCTACACACTTTGGTTGCAGCAATTGCGCGATGTGTGCACCCGAAAAGGCATTGTGCTGATTTTTGATGAAGTCTTTACAGGCTTTCGCCTTGCTTATGGCGGAGCTCAGGAATTTTATCAGGTGCAGGCCGACTTGGTGACCTATGGCAAAACTTTGGGCGGCGGCATGCCTGTGGGTGTGTTGTGCGGCAAACATGCTTTGATGAAACGCTTTAAAGCGCATCAGCCTGCCAATATTTCGTTTGCGCGCGGTACCTTTAATGCCCATCCCTACGTGATGGCCTGCATGGATGAATTTCTTTCGCGCATAAGCACCAAACCATACCAAAGTATGTATCAAGCCGCCGATGCCGTTTGGGAGAGTCGGGTGAGCTTGATGAATTCGCGGTTGCTCGAAGCGGATCTTCCTGTGCGTATTGAGCATTTATCATCAATCTTGACGGTGGTTTACACTCAACCCTCACGTTACAACTGGATGTATCAATATTACCTGCGCCAAGCTGGCATTTGGTTGAGCTGGGTGGGCACGGGCCGGTTGATCATGAGCTACAATTTTTCTGATGCTGAGTTTGATGATGTGGTGCAGCGCTTTGTCGAGGCTGGCAGTCAGATGAAGGCAGATGGCTGGTGGTGGCAATCTGAGCGGTTGACTCAGGCCACCATCAAAAAATCGATGAAGCGCGACATTTTACAAACCCACTTTCCTCGGCTTGCCCGCTTGTGGTCGTAATAAGATGAACCAATGGTTGGGAGGTGGGTGTTGAATCAAATGTATTTAAGCCGTGATATGGGCGATTTTCAGCAACAATTGCAGCAAAAGTTCACCTGCTTTCTCGATGAAGAGAAAGCCAAGCTGGATTTGGATAATTGTTTGCGTTTGGATATGCATTGCCACGATCTTAACAGTGATGTGCCTGATGAATTGTGGGGGCGCATACTTGGCTTGCCGGAAACCTGGCTAAAAACCAAAGACTTGCTCAAATGTTTGAAGGGCAACAACGCTGATGTGGTCACCATCACCAACCACAACAATGCGCGTTCCTGCTGGCAATTGCTTGAAAAGGGGCAAGATGTATTGGTGGGCGCGGAGTTCACCTGCTTTTTCCCCGAATACGATTTGTTTGTGCATGTTTTAACCTACGGATTTACATCGGCGCAAGAAGTGGTGCTGAATAAAAAACGCAGCAACATTTATGATTTTTTACGTTATGTGGCCAAATACGATATTCCTGTGGTGTTGCCACATCCGCTATATTTGTATGCGCGAAATGATAAAATTCACATGGAGTTGTTTGAGAAGCTAGCGGTGTTGTTTCAACGCTTTGAAGTGCTGAATGGGCAACGCGATCAATGGCAAAGCGTGATGACGCTGCAATGGTTGCAAAGCCTCACGCCGGAGAAAATCCAGAGGTTTGCAGAAAAACATAAACTTCAGCCGCAAGAGTTTGGCATTGATATACATAAGCCCAAGGTGTTTACCGGCGGTACGGATGATCATATGGGTATTTTTGCGGGTGAGTGCGGCACCTATTTGTATGTGCCTGATTTGCAGGCGCGCTTACAAACCACACCCGCATCGGTTTTGGCGCTTGAGGCCATCAAAGCAGGGCGCATGACCCCGTTTGGTTATGTCGCCGAACACCACAAACTCAATATCGCCCTGCTTGATTATTTCACCCAGGTGGCGCTTAACATCAATGATCCTGGTTTATTGCGCCTTGCGTTGCATCGCGGCGAAGTGACCGACAAATTGGCCTGCCTTGCCATTAGCAATTTGTTGCTGGAGATGAAAAAGCGCAAAAATACGCAAAAGTTTTTCCAATCTATTCATGGGGCTTTGCGTGGCAAGAAAGTGAGCAAATTACTCAAGTGGTCGGCGAATAAAGATTACCGCTTTTGTATCAACTATCTTGATCAAATTGCCGAGGCCAAACACCAATCACCAGAAGTGTTTCTCAACGCAGTCAATCAAGCTATTCCGCAATTGTTTCATGGCTTAAACACCTTGATGGTGAAGCGCATCAAGCATTCCAAGAAGAAAAAAGAAGCCATCACCCTAGATTGTTTCTCCACCGAGGAAATTGCCAAACGTTTTGAAATCCCTAGCCAGCTTACAGCGTTGTTTTTGGATGGTGGGCATGGGGAATTGAGTGGTGTAAATGTCGGTAAAATGGTCGACAATCTTTCCTTTCCAGCTTTGGTGAGTTTGATGCTGGTGGGCACCACCTTTGCCAGCACCAGATTGTTGTATTCCAACCGCAAATTTCTTAATGAATTTGCAGCTTTTACTGGTAATCATCAGCATCCCAAACGGGCATTATATTTGACCGATACCTTGCGGGATAAAAATGGCGTATCCCATTCATTAAGCGGTAAACTCATAGAAATTCAGCGGCAAAATTTGCCCGTAGACTTCCTCATTTGTCATGCTGATGTTGCACCAGAGCCTCATTTGCATGTGGTTAAACCCATCACAAGCTTTTCGATGCCCGCTTTTGGTGAACAAGAGTTTCGTGTCCCTGATGTGATGGAGATTGCGCGTATCTTTTATGAGGGCGACTATGACCGCATCGTCTGCTCAACCGAAGGGCCGATGGCGGCAGTGTCTATCCTTATCAAGTATATGTTCAATGTGCCCAGCTATTTCTTTATGCACACCGACTGGATTGATTTCATCAAACATACCACCGACTTATCTAGCCATGAGCGGGATAGGATTCGCCGCTTTTTGCGCTTCTTTTATAAGCAATATCATGGTGTGTTTGTGCTCAATAATGAGCATAAACATTGGTTGACCGGGCACGAGATGGAACTTGATGATGATAAAGTGCTGCTCACCGCCCATCACACCCAGCCGCGCCTAAAGAACATACAAGCAGTGTCTAAAACTGCTTTGTTTCCTGATGCCACAGAAGATACACCTGTGTTGATGTATGCAGGACGCTTAAGTAAGGAAAAGGGTTTGTTTGATTTGCCTGACATCATCAAATCTGTGCGAGAGCAATTGCCGAATTTAAAAGTGGTGATTGCGGGCTCTGGCCCTGCTGGAAAAGAGTTACAGGAGCTCATGCCCGAGGCCTTGTTTACGGGCTGGATGGATAAAGCAGGGCTCGCTTCCTTGTATGCTGGGTTGGATTTGTTCGTGTTTCCTTCGCAGTTTGACACTTTTGGTAATGTGGTGCTCGAAGCCTTTGTGAATGGTATGCCTGTGGTGGCTTATGATTGTAAGGGGCCTAAGGATATTATCGAACATGGCAGAAGCGGGTATTTGGCCAAAGATAAAGCGGGGATGAGCGCATGCATTCTGCAATATTTCACGGAAAGTAGCCGAGATACGATGAAAAAAGGCGCCATGAAGCGCAGCGAAGCTTATCAAGCAGAGCCGATTATGCGTCAGTTTATGCAGGATATGGGGCTGGGCTGAAACCAACGCGTAAACTGCATCAATATAAAACAATAGAGGTTATCCTTTGTTCAACATCGTCCGTAAATTCACGCAACATGAGCAAATCAATTTTTTGCTCACCAATCGTATTCCACGCAAAGCCCTCACCCAATGGATGGGTTGGTACAGCGGCATTCAAAGCCCTTGGCTGACGAAGTTGAATATTTTCATATGGCGCTTTTTTGCCAACGATTTGGATTTATCCGAAGCAAAAAAACAATCGTTTCCAAGCCTTCAAGCTTGCTTTACCCGCGAGCTCAAAGATGGGGCGCGGCCACTGGATATGCGCGAAGAAGTGGTGATGAGCCCATGTGATGCCATTGTGGGTCAATTTGGGGATATCGAGGGCAGCACAGTCTACCAAGCCAAGGGTTTTCCCTATGAGCTAAGTGAATTGATACCCGATGCCGACTTGCAGGCCAAATACAGAAATGGCAAATATATCACCCTGCGCCTCACCTCAAGTATGTATCATCGCTTTCATGCACCCGTAGCCTGTGAAATCAAAGAAATTAATTATATTTCAGGCGACACATGGAATGTGAACCCAGTGGCTTTAAAACGAGTGGAAAAGCTTTATTGCCGCAATGAACGTGCCGTTGTTGACCTCAAGCTCTCTGATGCAACGCGGCATATCACCTTGGTTCCCGTAGCCGCCGTTTTGGTGGCAAGCATGCGTTTTTTGTGTTTGGACTTTGATTTAAATCTTCAATATCGCGGCGAAAATCATTTACCATGTGATGCCAGCTATCAAAAGGGTGACGAGATGGGCTATTTCCAGCATGGCTCCACGATTATTTTGTTTGCCTCGGCAAATTTTGTGTTCCATGAGAGCATTTCTATTGGCCATCGCATCAAGATGGGCGAGCCGCTCATGTTTGCGGTCTAGCGCGCCCATGCTCGGCTAAAACTGACACACCGGTGTCATAAATTTTCATCATATTGATTTCATATCATTGAAAGAGGTAACCACCATGACATTTATGGAAGAATTGCGTCAACAGCGCTGGGATGACCATCGCTTTTATCATCACAATCGTATTAATCAGGTTTTACATTTATTAAGCGCTTGCTGTTTTTTAGTCAGTTATGTCATGTTGTTTATCGACCCTGTCATCGCTGTGTTTGTCGGCTGGATGCTGGCCTTTGTCTTGCGCCAAATAGGGCACTTCTTTTTTGAACCCACAACCTATGATGAAGTGAATGCAGCCTCACATGACCACAAAGAAAGCATCAAAGTGGGTTACAATCTGAAGCGGAAAATAGTGTTGATTTCGGTGTGGGTTGGTTCTGCAGTGTTGTTGTATTTGCAACCGGCTATGTTCGGTTGGTTTACACCGGCAACAGACATACAAAGTTTCTTGCATCATTTGGCTCTCATATGGCTGGCGACTGGCATTGGCGCGTTGTTGTTCCGCACCTTTCATTTGTTCTTCTTGATGGGCGTACAGCCTGGCCTAGTTTGGTTCACAAAAATTCTTACAGACCCATTCCATGATGTTTTGATTTATCACAAGTCGCCCTATTATATTGCCAAAGGCGATATGTACGACAACATGACCGAATGGTACGATGAATCTTTGTTGCATCAAACGCAGCACGTTTCATCATAAGCGGTGTTAAGAATGAAGGTGGCGGGAGTATTGATTTGAAAATTGCAGTTGCAGGTTCGGGTTATGTGGGTTTATCCAATGCGATTTTGCTGGCCCAACTCAATGAAGTGGTCACCTTGGATATCGTAGCTGAAAAAATCGCCCTGCTTAATACCAAAAAATCACCCATTGTTGATGCTGAGCTTGAAGATTACCTCGCCACTAAGCCACTAAATTTTCGGGCAAGCATGGACAAAAACGAAGCCTACCTTGGCGCCGATTATGTTATCATCGCCACGCCTACCGACTACGACCCACAAACCAATTATTTTGATACCAGCTCCGTTGAAGCGGTTGTCCGTGATGTGTTGGCCATCAACCCTACCGCGGTGATGATTATCAAATCGACGGTGCCTGTGGGATACACAGCGCAGTTGAACAAAACCTTGGGCATCAATCATATTTTGTTTTCACCTGAATTTTTGCGCGAAGGCAAAGCATTGCTCGATAATTTGTATCCCTCGCGCATTATCGTGGGTGAGCGCTCTGAGCGCGCTGAAATTTTTGCCAATCTCTTGCGCGATGGCGGCCTCAAGCCCGATACGCAGCTGCTTTTCACCGATTCTTCCGAAGCTGAAGCCATCAAACTTTTTGCTAACACCTATCTGGCGATGCGCGTTTCCTATTTTAATGAGCTAGACACCTATGCCGAAGCGCATGGCTTAAACCCCAAAGCCTTGATTGATGGCGTATGCATGGATCCGCGGATTGGTAATTTCTATAACAATCCATCGTTTGGTTATGGCGGTTATTGTTTGCCCAAAGATACCAAACAACTTTTGGCGAATTATAAGAATGTGCCGCAAAATTTGATTCATGCCATTGTTGAATCCAACACCACCCGCAAAGATTTTATCGCCGATAGTATTATCAGACGCAACCCCAAAGTGGTGGGCATTTATCGCCTAATCATGAAAGCAGGCTCCGATAATTTCCGTGCTTCCAGCATCCAAGGCATTATGAAACGCATCAAAGCCAAGGGTATTGAGGTGGTGATTTATGAACCCACCATGCATGAAGACCACTTCTTTAGCTCAAAGGTTATCAATGATTTGGCTGAATTTAAGGCTGTTTCTGATGTCATTGTTGCCAACCGAGTCACCGATGACGTACGTGATGTAACGGATAAAATTTACAGCCGCGATTTGTTTGGGCAGGACTGAGAAGGCTATAGCTTCAGACCACCGAGTTTACCTTTTACCTTATCCGCAGCTTTGTCTTTGGCTTGAGTTGTTTTTTCATCTTTGAAGGCGGAAAGTTCCGACGAAAGCAGGTTTTCAATATCCGTTTTGGCGCTGGCTATGGATGCGTTTTGTAGGTCTAGCTGGCGCAGTTGTTGTTCGTACGATCCGGCATAGCTCAGCATTTTTTCGTTGAGGCCTGCTTTGAGCTCTTTGGCGAGTTTGTCTTTTTGGGTGTTCAGTTGTGCGGTGACCGCCGATTTGATTTGTTTGTCCAGGTCGGATTTGATTAGGATGCTTGGCTGATTGATGTCGCCAGACACCTGAGCTGCCAGCTCAAAGCTGTGGATGTTGGCAAGTATTTTCGCCAATGATTGACCGTATTTGGATTCGGCTTTGCTCGCAAAATTAGCTTGCGCAAAATTGGCCGAGCCAGTGACGTTTAGCCCAGTTGGGTTGAGCTTGATAGTGCTGACAACTTTGGTGTTGGCCTGTTGCAGCGAGAGGCTTTCACCGCCCAGCTTATAATTGTTCACCAGCCAGTCATCGATGTTCACATTCACAATGTTTTGTGCGGGCTCCTGACGCAAATCGAAAACACCATCGATAGCCAAGGATTTCATGTCTTGAAGGGCATTGCTGTTGATGTTGATGGTGGTTGGGCGTTTGGTGATATCTTGCTCGTTGGTCACATCGTTAAGCCTTGCCACCACATCGCCTTGCGGCAGATGAATGGAAAGCGATGCCTTTTCAACCAAGAAGTTGGGGGTGGGAAATGCAGTAGGGAACGCCACAAAGCGGCCTTCAAGGCGGTTTGGTTTGGCCGCTTCTTCAGCCTTGGCTTTTGCTTTGGCGGATTGCAGATAAGGGCTGATTTTTTTATGCCATGCCACGGCTTGTTTCACCCAATAGCTGACATCATCACCAAAGAGCAATTGGCTGACATTGGCAGCGCCATTTCCATTGCGCTGATATTTGGCCATAAGCGTATTAAAATCTTGCGTTGGTGCTTGTTTGAGCGCTGAGAACTGGTTTTGTAATGTGGTTCTACTGCTTTGAACGGTTTGCGCGGCTTGATTGATGGCTTGCTGATTAGCGCGCATTTTTTGTTTGAGTGCGGAAAGTTGCTTTTGCTTGGCTTGGTAATCCGCCAAGGTTTTTGCATCATTTTTCTGGATGGCGGCCATCTCGGCTTTGTATTGGTTGATGGTTTCTGCAGTTGGCATTCCAGCTTTGATTTGTTTTATGTCTGCTTGGCTTTGTTGCAAGCCATCTTGCAAAGCTTTGCCTGTGGCGACGGTGCTTAAAGGTTCACGGGCGAGAATTTCAGCACCGCTTGGGAGTTTATCACTAAGTAGTGATGTTGACGGCGTTGTAGCTTCTTTACTGCTTGGCTCGTTGGAGTCTTTTTCTTTGACCAGTGTGCCAGAAGTGGTGCGCGGTGTGGCAAAGGCCAAACCGGTGGCTTCAAGGTTTTTCACAATCACTTTACCTTGCAGCAAAGGGCCTAGCGCCACATGGGTTTGAATGCTGAAAACTTCCACCGCATTCTGCATGGGTTGGCTGGCATCAGCGATTTGTAAGCCCTGGATGACCAAACCCAACGGATTAAAGCTTATCGACACGCTGGATACTTCTACCTTGGCACCTACAGCCTTGCTGCCATAATCCTCAATGGCGTATTTGATGGCAAAAGGGGCGATAATAAGCCAAATACCAGCGATTAATGCAGAAAAAACAATAAAACCAAGTAGACCTTGCCAACGGATAAATGTATTCATGAGAGGCCACCTTAATCCGATAATGCGCCATAAAGGCCATAAAATTTAGTCGCTTTGAGCATTTGCACCACTTTGAGTTTTCCCATCCAAGCCATCACCCGATGACGGTAGGTGACAATCAAATATTTACTCAGTATGGCAACAGGCGCAAAAAGAATAAGCGCAACTACCAGGCTGCCCAGGGTCAAGGTGTGATGAAAGTGGGTGAGTTGCCAGAATTCGCTTTGGTACAAGCTGGTCCAAAAGCTTTGCATGCTGGGGTTGGTTAAGATGGCTTCGCCTACGGATACGGAAACACCATCAAGTAAATAAGCTAGCCCTGTAAAAAAGCCCGTCGCTAAAAAGAAAGCTGAGAGATTGACCCGAAGCATAAAGACCATCAAAACAAGCAGTACATTGTGTAGGCTCAACAGCGGCGTTAAGCCCACCACCAAACCAAAAGCAATGGCAAAATCCAGTTGCCAAGGCGATGCTTCAGAATTTAGAGCCTTAAATAATTTGAGTACCATTCGTAACATACAGCTCTCCCCTGCTTGTTTTTATAGTTGTGAAGTCAAGCGAATGCTTCGCAGAAATGCCAGGCAAAGCAAGTTTGCGATATCACCATTGATGCAATGCTTGAGCAGGATGTCAGCAGCGAGACGCTAGTTTAGCCAGAGCTGCATCAGTGTTTTTATTTTGGTTTGATACTTGGTGCCTTCCAGTTTACAGCGTTGTTTAAAGGTGTTGAGCATGGGTTCAGGGATTTTGATGCTAATGGAAATGCTGCGCTCGGGTTTTTCTTGCATGCGGCGAAATGACTCCAGAAAATCCAGAGTTTGCTCAGTGCTCATGCCTTTGCAGCGCTCTAAATACGCATCGCTGAAATATTGAACTGGCCTCATCTTAATCGCTCCAGTGCTTTCACGTCTTCGAGATCTTGCGCTCTGCCAGCCTTTCGCTTCATGGTGATTAAGTCGGCGATTGCCAGCACATTCACATGCATACCAAAGGCTTGTTTGCTCACCATGGCCAGCTTGGCAAGATTTTCTGTGATAATAATGTCAACCATTTCAGCCGGGTTGTTAGGATTTACAAATGACCAGGCAATCATATTTCGGCTATTGATATACTCTTCTCTGAAGTGAAAAACATCACTGGCTTTAACGGGCAAACGCGGAGCAAGGCCAATCTTTAGCATGGCTTGCTCCGCGTGCACAAATGTTTGTTCATCAATTTGAACGATCAAATCAATATCTACGGTGCCGCGAACAGCACCGTGTAATGCCACGGCATAACCACCAACGAGAGCGTAATCCACGCCAAAGCTTTGTAAGGCACGAATAAGTTTTTGAATAAACATAAAAGAAGTATATCTAAGGTGTATACTCTGGCAACCATGCGGTTGAAAATGCCCGAGGCATGCAGCGATGATTTACTGAAGCCTATGATGTGTATGGTGAACCGTTTTTATGGGTGAGCGACCACACACCATCAGCCAATTGGGTGGCTTTCAGGTCATCAAAAGGATAATCAACTTCGTCACCCTCGGTGCGGTCACCGATTTCTAAGTAGGTAACAGGCAACGCACTTTGATTGCTGAGTTGATGTGCGAGGCCAGTGCCCGCCTTAAAGCCCATACAATCCCCTTTGTGCATGATAAACTCATCATGTCCCAACTTGAGGGTGGCGGTACCGTTTACAATATAAATGAACTCGTCTTGTTTGCTATGGTGATGGGGTAATGCAGAAGCAGCGCCGGGAGCAAGCGTGGTGAAATTAACGCCGAAATTGGTCAAGCCAAAAGCTTCGCCGATTTTTCGTTTGCTGCGCCCATTCACCACGTGTGCAAAAGGTGCCGGGTAAATCGTTTTGTTTTGGGGCGCTTCGATTTCGCTTGCAGCAACGGGTTTGCTTTTCATTTCCAAGTTGGTCTAACCCATGAGCGTGACGGGCTCTCCATCACGTTGATGAATATGACCGATGCGGGTGACTTTCTCGCCAGCGGCTTCGAGTACCTTTGTGGCTGCATCTGCATCGCTTTCAGAGAGGATGACTACAAAACCAATGCCCATATTGAAGGTGCGGTAGCGTTCGTTGCGCGCCACATCAGCAAAGTTGAGTAGGTATTCGAATACGGGTGGAACGCCCCAAGAGCTTACGTCCACAGTGACAGCCAAATCTTCAGCGAGGATGCGCTCAAGATTATCAAACATGCCGCCGCCAGTGATATGCGAGAAGCCATGGGCTTTGATACCGCTTTGCATCAAGGCATTGATGGCAGGCACATACAAACGGGTAGGGGCAAGCACTTTATCAATGGCTTTACTGCCATCCGATAACACATCATTGCGGATATCGGCGTTGCCAAGCTGCAACAATTTGCGAACCATGGAAAAACCATTCGAATGTGG
>Ga0100393_10004934_pt1 | contig 12155 bp, 8 predicted proteins | sample CryGeymeta201517_FD_81546 | JGI IMG/M metagenome (GOLD analysis project Ga0100393, IMG submission 81546) | Groundwater microbial communities from Crystal Geyser aquifers in Utah, USA - Crystal Geyser metaG 2015-17 | ecosystem: Environmental > Aquatic > Deep subsurface > Groundwater | place: USA... | reverse complement strand
CCGGCAGGGTGGAAAAAGCTTTTGCCCGTGGAGGCGCTGTTTCGGTCGGAATGGAAGGATCGGAAGATGAAACACCCATACCCAATGGAATGGTTTGGAATATGATTTATGATGAAAATGCACCTCAAGGAACGATTCCGATAATAAGTCATGATGAACTGTGGCTGCGCCTGCAATATTTTCTAAAAAATATTATTCCGGTGGCTGAAGAGTCGGGTGTAAAAATGGCTGCGCATCCTGATGATCCTCCAATGCCTTTTATTAGGAATACTCCCCGATTGGTCTATCAACCCTATATGTATCAGCGCTTAATTGATACTTATCCAAGCGAATCCAATCAACTTGAATTTTGTTTGGGGACCATTGCTGAAATGACCGAAGGGGATATTTATGAAGCAACCGACAAATACAGCATGCAAAACAAGATTGCCTATATTCATTTTCGCAATATAAAAGGGAAAGTGCCAAATTATAAGGAAGTTTTTATTGATGAAGGAGATATAGAAATGTTCAGAATACTGGACATTCTAAAGAAAAACCATTTTGAAGGAGTATTAATACCCGACCATACACCACAAATGAGTTGTGAAGGTTCGTGGTACGCAGGAATGGCCTATGCTATGGGATATATGAAGGCGGCAATCAATAAATTAGAAATTTAAAAACAAAGATGAATCAATTATGAACGGATACGAAAGGATAAATGCCGCTATAGCAGGCAAAGAAACCGATAAAATTCCGGTGATGTTACACAATTTTATGATGGCTGCAAAAGAAGCCGGATTTACAATGGAACAATATCGTGAGAATCCTAAATTCATTGCCGAGGCATTTATCAAATCAATTGAAAAATATCAATATGATGGTATTTTGGTTGACATTGATACGGTTACGCTTGCGGGGGCATGTGGTGTCAAAATAGATTTTCCGGTAAATGAACCGGCACGCAGCCACGGGGGATTTTTGGATTCCTATGATATGTTGCCTGACTTAAAACCTGTAAATGTTGCCAGTCACAAGTATGTGCAAATATGGTGCGAAGCAGTCAGGCTGATAAAAGAACATTTCGGTGACGAAATATATGTCCGAGGGAATTGTGACCAGGCACCATTTTCTTTGGCAAGCATGATTCGCGGAACAGAAAACTGGATGATGGATTTTTACATAACTGAAGAGCACTTAATCTTTGAATTGCTGGACTATTGCACCGAAGCAACAACCCAGTTTGTGAAGCTGATGATAAAGACGGGATGTGATATGGTTTCCAATGGTGACAGTCCGGCCGGACCAGACATGATCCCTGCTGATCTTTATGAGAAATTTGCCCAACCCTTTACAAAAAAAGTGGTGGATGTAGCCCACAGTTTTGGGGTGGATTATGTTCTCCACATCTGTGGTAATACAGACATAATTCTTGAGCAAATGATAGAAACTGGCGCTGACGGCCTGGAATTGGATTACAAAACAAACTCTCAAAAGGCCTTTGATATCATGAAAGATAAATCAGCGCTTTTTGGGAATGTAGATCCTTCAGGAGTTTTAGCTCTTGGAACTCCCGATTTGGTAAAAACAAAAACAATTGAACTATTGGATATTTTTTCAAAAACAAACCGTTTTGTTTTGAATTCCGGATGTGCACTCCCTTCAAGTACTCCGGAAGAAAATATAAAAATGTTCATTAAAACTGCCAGAGAATACAAATAATCAAAGGTTTATGATTGAAAAACACTTTCGGGTTTCTCTTGATTTTCAGGATTTTATAAAGTCAATTATTTAGCTTTTAATATTTTTATTTTAAAACGAAAAAAATGGAATTATTTAGAATACTATTAGCCATACATTTTCTATCTATAATTCTAACTTGTTTTTTCACTAGCACCATATAAATGTAAATTTTTAAATATTAATTAATTATGAAAAAATTTAAAACAATTTTAACGATTTTGTTATCGGTTAGTATTTCAGGGTTTTCGCAGAAATATGAGTTAAACTCACCCAATAAACAATTATCTGTATCTATTAATTCAAAGGAGAAAATTTCTTTCTCATTACATTACAAAGAACAAGTGATATTAAACGTTTTAGATATTGCCTTGCAGTTAAATAACATAGGTATTCTTGGATCTCAACCAAAGGTTATAAATGTCACCAGAAAAAGTGTTAATGAACAAATTATCACCCCTTTTTATGTAAAATCATCGAAGATTAATGATAAATTTAATGCGCTTATATTACACTTCAAAAACGATTTCTCCATAGAATTTAGGGCATATAATGATGGATTAGCATATCGATTTATTTCAGAGATAGATAAAGATATTGTTGTTAATTCAGAAATAATGGATTTTCAAGTTGATGAAAATACATTTGTATATTTTCCTGAAGAAACTTCATTAATATCGCATTATGAAAGAGAATATACTTATCAAAGAGTGGACAGTCTGAAAAATGGTAAGTTTTGCTCTTTACCTTTCCTGTTTGAGACTAATAACAATCTGAAAATTTTATTTACAGAGTCGGATCTGGATAATTATCCTGGGCTGTTTATAAAAAAAACACCTGAAAATACATTCTCAGCTTTACATCCCAATTTTGTTTTAAAAGCAGAAAATTTAAACAATGACAGAACGGAAAAACTAGAATATGCAAACTATATTGCAAAAGTTCAGGGGGAAAGAAGTTTTCCATGGCGTGTTTTTATCGTGGGCGATGATAAAGAAATAGTTGAAAGTAACCTGATCTATCAATTAGCTAAACCAACAGCAATAGAAAACACCGATTGGATAAAGCCAGGCCAGGTAGTCTGGGACTGGTATAATGATAATAATTTATTTAATGTGGATTTTAGAGCTGGAATTAATATGCAGACCTATAAGTATTATATTGATTTTGCAGCTGCAAATGGAGTCCCATATATTTTAATAGATGAAGGTTGGTCCAAAACGACGACAAATATTGCAGAAAGTAAGGAAGATTTAAATATTCAGGAATTAGTCAAATATGGAGAATCAAAAGGAATAGGTATTATAATTTGGGCACTTTGGAAACCTTTGGATGAAGACTTATCTCATTTATTAGCACTGTATAGTAATTGGGGAGTTGTTGGTATAAAAATTGATTTTATGCAGCGATCAGACCAATACATGGTCGAGTATTACAAACGCGTTGCAAAAGAAGCTGCGAAAAATCAGTTAATGGTAGATTTTCATAGCGCATACAAACCATCAGGATTGAACAGGGAGTATCCCAATGCAGTTACATTTGAGGGCGTATTGGGTAATGAAAACAATAAAGTAAATCAATTAGTTACTCCTGAATATAATGTCACAATTCCTTTTATTAGAATGGTCGCAGGTCCGATGGATTATACACCTGGAGCTATGCGTAATGCACAACTGAAGAATCATCATCCAAATGTCAGTCGTCCAATGAGTTTAGGTACACGATGTCATGAAGTAGCCAAATATGTAATTTTTGAGAGCCCGCTTCAAATGTTGTGTGACGCTCCTTCGTTATATATTAAAGAGCAAGAATCAACCGATTTTATTACTCAAATACCCGTATTGTGGGATGAAATAAAAGTGCTGGAAGCTAAAATATCCGACCATATTGTTATTGCCAGAAGGAAGGGTAACGATTGGTATGTGGCTGCTATGACAGATTGGACACCACGAGAATTTGAAATAGATCTCGATTTTCTTTCAAATGGTCATTACAACGCTGAGATAATGGAAGATGGCATTAATGCCGATAGAAATGCCGAAGATTATAAACATAGTAATTTAATTGTTATTAAAGATGATGTTTTAATAGCAAAACTAGCCCAAGGTGGTGGTTGGGTGGCAATTTTCAGGAAATTATAATCTTTCACAACAACGACGCTCAATAGAATGAATAAAATGACAATTTATAAAATAATTGAACTTAATTAATATCAATGATGATCAAATCAATAATGCTCTTGTTTTTTATGTTTTTTAATTCATCTAATGATGAGGTTAAGTTAGTATAAAACGATACTAATGGTGCTTACGAATTTTACTGGAATGGAGATGAAGAAATAAAAATTTCTATACCCAAAATTCCTCAAGGTATTATTGGGCAAGAAAAAGGTTCAAATATAGTAGTAGAAGTTGATGGTGTTCCCATGACTTTTGAAGGATTTGTAACACCTTATCTTCCTTCTCCTACAGAGGCCAATTATTCTATTAACAAATTGAAAAATAGCTTACACATAGAGCATAACAATGGTATCAGCGTTGACGTGTATATGAAACCTGAGAATCCAACCATATATTTCGATATGAGCAACTCCCAAAAAAACACAGAAATTGGAATGGGAGAAATTAAAGATGCAATTGTGGATAGGCTCTATATTAACTTTGGTACAGTAATAGAGAACAAAAACCGAGAACTGCGAGGTAGTATTAATCATAAAGGATGGGAACAATTGGATAGTAAAATGGTGGGAGTTGAGTTAGATAATGGCATAAGTATGATACAATCAGAAGGTTTTATGCCCAATAGGCTTGAAGTTGGTAATAATAAGGTGTCACTTCGTTCAGTATTGAAAAAACCATCTATCAGATTTATATTTACCAAAAAGTCAATAGGGCACGCTGCATTAAAATACAAAGAAGAAGTGTTTGCAAATAATGAACGCATCCATGATCCAGAGTATCTTAAACAAACAGCTAAACTTAGAGGAAGAACATGGCTAGGAATGTGGCGAGAAATTCCTTATGATAATCATACGAAGGCGTTATCAAAAATTTTTAAATTTGGTTTACACTCAGATATTGCAGTGCTAATTCATAAATGGCAACATTTCGGATATGATGTAAAATATCCGGTAATGTATCCTGCCAATCCTGAATTAGGAGGAAATGAGGCTACTTAGAACCAGAAAATTGTGTGAACAACATGATGTCTTGTTTGGACTTCATGAAAACTACACTGATTTCCACTATGAATCGCCATTGTATGAGAAATAAGATGCTATCATGATTAATGGAAAATTTGTTCGTCGTAATTTGATTGATTATCATTTGTTGCTTCCTAATCAAATTGCAAAATATGCTAATCCTAATGCGATAAAAATTAAAAAGACGTTCTATCCAACACTTACTTTTACAGATGCATTTGATACCCCAATGGATTGGTTTGGGTATGCGAATGTAAGAGGTGAGGAAGGTAAGAACTTCCAAAGTTTAGAATATAGTGATGCTAAAGGAAATAACTACACTGTTGACGATGCTGAACAGCAAGTATTGGAATCATATTCTCTCATGAGTGAAAATTATGATGCGCCCATGGTAGCTGAGGATGGAGGAGAATGGTCGATTGGATATGCCCATGGCGCAGAAGTAAATATGCGAAATCCGGAATTTACAGATATAAAAGGATTTAGCGATTGGGAATTTTACCCATGGCTTTCATTTGTTTACCGTAGTGTTTACAATTTCTGTGGTGTAGGATACCAAGGAAGGTACAATTATGACCGTTATAATACAAAACTATTATGGACAGATGATTATCGTTCTACGATGTTGTTGACCGGTCATAATACCGCGGGCTACGATAGTTACGATGGCGTAGATTGGCCAGATTTGTTTATAAAACGGCATTATCATTTTTATGATTTTGCAAAAGAGACAGCAGGTGATGAAATGGTTAAAGTTGAATTTTTTGATAACAATATTCATCACCAAATTGTAAGCTATCAGGATGGCACCAAGGTGTATGTTAATAGAGGCAAAGGAGTTTGGAAGGTAAATGGGCATCTTTTGGGACAATATGGATTCTTGTTTGAAAATGAAGATAATCTAATTGGATATTATGCATTAATTGATGGCAACAAAATAGATTATTCAAAATCGTTCAGAGGTGAATATCTTGATAGTTATGGCAAAGTTATTACTGTAAATAATATCACTACACATGGTGCTGCAGTGAGAGTGGATAATTATAAACGTTTTTCAAATGACGCAACCAGTAACGACTCAATACATATTACTCGTGTCATTGACAGAAAAGGAAACATAACTTATGATGTAAAAGGAAAAAATGGAATTGCATACTGCTGTAAATTGCCATTTGATATTGTACCAAATAAAGAAAAAGTTTATGTAGATGATTTGAGAATAGGTGACAACATTATTTTTACTCTTCAACCTTTTAGTGGAGACCTTACTATAACTATTGAGAATGGTGATTTCCATATAGAACCAGAGAAAATATACACAATCAAAGACAATGGACTAGTTAGAAAAGTAAAATCAACCACAGAAAAAAAATTGAAGACAATAATCGAAGGAAAAAACATTAGTCACAAAATCTCAATTTCAAAAGAATAGATTGGAAACTTTTATTTAAAATGACAAGCCGGAAACCAAACATATAGCAAAATAATTTATATCTTATGATTTATGAAATAACTAAAATTAATATGTATAAAAACCATTTTTTAAAGTCGATTGGAAAGAGCTTTACAAGCTCATTGAAGCAGCATTAAAATAAAGAAAGGGGGAAAATATGAATATCAACCCAAGATAAATGTGCAAAGTACGTTCCATTAGCTCAAAAAAAGAAAATCAGAGGGTATTTTGTGCCCAAAGGACAAGGGATAAGAATATTTTTGACTGGAGTTAAACCAAATTGGCCGCGATAAAATAGCTTTTGTCTTATTGCCGGAATTAAAACCGGCTTTAAAAAATCAATTTGGATTTTTAAGTAAAACAAAAAAATAATGAAAAAATTAGTGGTTATTTTAGGGTTAATAATTTTAAATTTGAGTTCTATTTCTTACGGATCTGTAGAAGAGAAACATTCCAATCCAAATATTTTGCTTATAAATATTGACGATATGGGCTGGCGTGATGTTGGTTTTATGGGATCGGAATATTATGAAACGCCTAACATTGATGCACTGGCAGCCAATGGCATAATTTTTACCAACGCCTATGACTCAGCAGCAAACTGTGCGCCCAGTCGTGCCTGTTTGATGAGTGGACAATGGACTCCTCGACATGGCATTTATACTGTAGGTTCCTCGGAAAGGGGTGATAGTAAAGACCGAAAACTCATACCCGTAAGAAATAATATTACTTTACCCGACAATCAGTTTATTCTAACCGAAGTGCTTAAATCGGCCGGGTACATCACTTGCCACGCCGGGAAATGGCACCTGAGTGACGACCCGACAACACAGGGATTCGATGCAAATATTGGGGGAAGTCATGCCGGAGATCCCGGAAGTTATTATCCTCCTTATATAAGTGTTCCTTCACTTCAGCCTCCTTCTGAAGATTATTACCTGACTAATCTGGTAATGGATAAAACACTTGAATTTGTAAAAAGAACAGGAGATAAACCATTTTTCTTGTATTATTCGCCCTATGCAGTTCATCTGCCTATAAATCCTGTGAAAAAGTTATTACCCAAATATGAAAATAAAGAAGGGTGGAATGGTCAGAAAAATGCTGGATATGCTACTATGGTGGAGAATCTGGATACTCAAATTGGTCGTTTAATTGAATTACTAAAAGACTTAGGGAAATTAGAGAACACTTTTATCTTGTTTTCCTCCGATAATGGAGGACCATATGAAGTGACAAGACAAACGCCACTTCGTGCAGGGAAAGGATCTTACTATGAAGGAGGTATACGCGTGCCAATGTTTGTGTACTGGCCCGGAAAAGTTATGGCAGGGACCAATACAGATGTTCCGGTTTCAAATCTTGATTTTTATCCCACTTTACTGGAAGTTGCAGGAATCCAAAAACCGGTAGACAAGATACTTGACGGGCAAAGCATACTTCCGTTATTTACAGGAACAGGAACACTTACCGAGCGCCCTTTTTACTGGCATTTTCCAATTTATCTTCAAGAGGGAAATGCAGAATGTCAGGATCCTCTTTTTCGATGTCGTCCCGGTTCTGCCATTCGTTTGGGCGATTGGAAGTTAATTCAATATTTCGAAAACAACGATATTGAGTTATATAACCTAAAGAATGATATTGGTGAGAAAAATAACGTAGCTGAAACAAATCCCGAAAAACTTCAGGAACTATTAAAGATTCTTGAAAACTGGAGGGAAGAAACAAACGCACCAGTACCAAAGGAAATTAATCCTGAATATTCCAGAAATTAAAAATTAAAAGACGTTGGATTATGAATAAAACAAACATCATTTTACCTGCCTTTGTATTATTGTTTGCCGCATGCCAAAACCAGCCTCAACAGGAAACTAAACAGCAAAAACCCAATATCGTTTTCATTCTGGCCGACGATTTGGGATATGGTGATTTGGGTTGTTATGGACAGCAGAAGATAAAAACCCCGAATATCGACCGGATGGCATCGCAGGGGATATTGTTTACGCAACACTATTCAGGTAGTACTGTTTGCGCCCCGTCACGCTCCGCCCTTATGACAGGCCAACACACCGGGCACACCTTTGTGAGGGGAAATAAAGAAATTCAGCCTGAAGGTCAGGAGCCGCTCGCCGCTTCAGTTTTAACTGTAGCCGAAGTGCTTAAAGAAGCAGGATACACGACCGGCGCTTTCGGAAAATGGGGACTGGGTATGGCAGATACCGAAGGTAGTCCCAACAAACAGGGGTTCGACAAGTTTTTTGGTTATCTGTGCCAGCGTTATGCACACCGGTATTATCCTGAATACTTGTGGGATAACGACCATAAATATCTGCTTGCAGGTAACGACTGGAACAACAAAAAAACGTATGCTCCAGGCATCATTCAGAAAATGGCACTTAACTTTATTCGCCAAAACAAAGAAAAACCGTTTTTTGCATACATTCCAATGGTAATTCCTCATGCCGAGCTTATTGCGCCTGAAGATTCATTTTTAATCATATACGATAGTCAGTTCGAAGAAATCCCTTGGGGTTTTGACAATATCACTGACGATCCTCACCAAGGCAACGAATATGGCACTAGTAATTTCGAAGTAAGAGGATATGCACCTGTTAAAAATCCAAGGGCCATCTTTGCTGCGATGGTCGCCCGCCTTGACTTTCATGTGGGTGAAATTCTGAACCTGATCGACGAACTGGGAATCGCCGAGAATACCATTGTAATTTTTACCAGTGACAACGGCCCGCACCAGGAAGGCGGCGCTGATCCCGATTTTTTCGACAGTAACGGCGGACTTCGCGGACACAAACGCGATTTGTACGAAGGTGGAATTCGGGTACCAATGATTGTGAAATGGCCTGCAAAAATAAAAACTGCCACCAAAACCAATCATATTTCGGCTTTTTGGGATGTTCTTCCAACATTGGCTGAAGCTGCCGGGGTAACAACTCCTGAAAATATTGACGGAATTTCCTTCTTGCCAGTATTAACCGGAAAGGATCTCCAACAAAAACATACTTATTTGTATTGGGAGTTTCACGAATTGGGCGGACGGCAAGCTATGCGTAAAGGCGACTGGAAACTGGTGAAATACAACGTACTTGAACCGGAAAGAATCACTACCGAATTGTATAATTTGGCAGCCGATCCGAGAGAAGAAAACAACCTGGCAGCAGAAAAGCCTGAGTTAGTAAAAGAGTTACTTGAACTGATGAAAAATGCACATACCGAATCGGATGTTTTCACATTTCAGGCCAAAACTGTCATTAAGTAGTGTCTCAAAGAAAACGCTATAATTTTCGAGATTTGGTTTTTCCACAGATTTCATGTCGGGCATATTTGGCGAATTTTTTCTAAAATTTCTGAAAACTGACAACTATTTGAGGCAAAAATATTTTTTATTGAACATAAAACTGAGAAAATGTAAAATTTGGACATAGAAATCCACTTTTTGGGGTGATTTTTTTGTTTATGCTGCTTTTCTGAAGTGGTTTTGTCGTAACCTTTCCCGTTCTTCTTCCAGCAGTTTTGCCCCCATCTTTTTGAGGTTGTAGGCGCAAACCCCTAAGCTGATGTAGTTTTTGAAATGGGGATAACCCCGGTCGGGGCACCTGTCCAAACCTCTGTGCTCGAGTTCGTTAATGTTTGATTCTATGGCGCTGTGCTTGTTTTTTAACCTCCGGAAAGGCCTGCTGGTTTCTTCGGCTTCTTCCTGTTGATTGCGTTTTCCCAGTTTTGGCATTATTACTTTGGGTACTTCCAACTGTAACAGTTGCTTGTTTTCCTTTCCCCAGAACCCTTTGTCGAAACTCCACGATTCAATCTTGTATTTGGCCAGTAACCTGTCGGCCACTGCGATGACAATGTCGCGGTCTTGTTCGTGGTCCATTACCTGGTAGTCAACAATTAAATCGAACTGGTCGGTTGTGATTGCCAATTTTTTGCCCAGTTCAACGCTTGGGCGTGACTTGCCTTTTTTTATCCATTCGGTATAAGTTTCAAAAATTGAAAACATCTTTTCTTCATGTGGTATCGTTTCGCCTTTTATTATCCGTCTGGTTACCAAATCGATATGTTTGAGCAACAGTTGCATAAAATATTCCAGCGAAACCGCCAGTGCAAGGTCCTGGTCATCAGCAATGGGCAGTTGTGGCAGTTCTTTTTCGAGTTTCGCATGAAGTGCGGTGGCCTTGTTGATGTAACTGCGGGCTGCACCGGCTTCCCTCTGTTCTTTGCCCTTGCCCCCTGAAGCTGTTGCTTTTCCCAATTCCCGCATCAGCCCTTTCAGTTCGGCTTTCCAGTTTTTTATCTTCCGCCACCCTGAAAGGTTGTTGTATTTGCCCAGGAAAATACTTACGGCATCAATGCATTTGCGCGCACTGTCCCACAGCAGGTTGTAGTCGGTCGGGAAGTGGACGTTGTTTTCCACCACGAAGCTATCTGTCTTTAAGCGCAAGGCTGCCGTTTCTTTTTTTTTGAACACCTGGCCATGCCCAAATTCCAATACAAGTGAATTAATCTCTTTTACCATTTCATCGCTCAGAAGGGTCACGTTGTCGTATATGTTCTGATAACTGAACTCTGTGCGCTTGAAGCCATATTCGGCCTCAACCCCCATTAACCACCTTATTGACAGATGGTTGTTGGCCAGATTGTAAACCCAGCCGTAATCCATGTTCATGCACAGCCGTACCTGCGACAAAACAAAAATGCACCAAAGGTCCATCCCTGGCCTACCTGTTTTCTTTTTGTTTTCCACCAGGTAGCGTTCCAGAATCTCAAACAACCTTTCATTATATTCCGGATGGCAATACAACGATTTCAGCGCAGCTATTAATTCTTCCAGCTTGTCTTTGTGTTTTGACTTGATGGGGGTGTCTTTAATCAACCGCTGCCCGATTGAATATTGTTGTTCGAACCTGTCTCTCATAATTGAACCTTTTGTGTAGTGTTACTCGAAATACGCGAATCTAAAATCATTAACGACCTGAAATTCTGTATTTTAAATGAATTAACCAAACAAAAACCTACAAAGATTCAAGAAAGTTATTAACATTAATCTATTGATTGCCAGTGTGTAGCGGGTTTACTAAGAGGCACTAATTATGGTATAAACATCTTATCGTACAGTACATAAAATTTATATTCCCGCTCTTGTTTGGCTTTCTGATATAGTTTCTCCTGTAATCGACACTTTTTCTGCATCGGGTATTTCGCCCCGTCGTCTTTTGAACAACTCGCCTTGTGCTGATGCTCCAACATTTTCCTGATTCATATCTATCAATTCGTTTGGCCTGTATTCTTTGAAACTTCGTTTATAGTAATGCCCCTTCACTCCTCCCGCTTTTACCTTTTCGGGTATCTTCACTACAACGGGCATATCCGACTCCCTCGGCAACAGTTGGACTAATCTGTCCCGTTAGGGTCTCCCACGTTCATGCGCTACCTTTGTCATGCACGCAACATCATTTTACCCCCGGTATCTGTTGACTTACAAAGTGCCATTATTTTTCAGTCAACATAGCAGGTTTCACCATCTCTGGAAGGTTGACCGATACCATTTGTGTAACGAAGCCTTACTGATGCAGCTTAAAGAACCGTAACACCTGAGCTTCGCAAAGTCCATCTCCGAGCAGTGCGTCAGGTGTTCTTCAACCTGAACGGCAAATTGGGTTGCAAAGTTCTTTCATCCTTGTAGGTATTTATTTATATTTACGCACGCCTCGTGGCGCACCATAGGGCACAATAGAAAATCCTATGTGTTCTATGTGCCTATGT
>Ga0100393_10004927_pt1 | contig 12166 bp, 7 predicted proteins | sample CryGeymeta201517_FD_81546 | JGI IMG/M metagenome (GOLD analysis project Ga0100393, IMG submission 81546) | Groundwater microbial communities from Crystal Geyser aquifers in Utah, USA - Crystal Geyser metaG 2015-17 | ecosystem: Environmental > Aquatic > Deep subsurface > Groundwater | place: USA... | reverse complement strand
CCGTCGTCAAGTCGGATGGATCTACGTGCACCCAACTTGCCCTCGATCTAGCGTTGGGCTACGCCGAAGGCACTACAACTTGCAACCAACAAATTCAAGCCTGGAGACCGATCTGCTGTGGCGACAACGAACCCATTGACGTGGAAGTGACGGAAGTATTTGATCAGTATCCCGACATCGACAGCATTGAAACGATTGGTCCCTACGAAAAGTGCAACGTTTGTCGAGATGGCGATTATCCTTCTGCATCCTCAATGGTCATCACAATGCTTTATGTTGGAACTGGTTCCTGTCCGCAGTATTGGAAAGCGGGACAGCAAGGACTGATTCCTACACATCTTTGCGATCCTTTACAGTACTTTGCGTAAGTGAAAGCGGGCTATAGTACATCCCAAATCCTCAGGGATCGTAACAGGCACTCATGTTTTGTCTTGCTTTCTTCTCCCGCTTGCAGGTATGAACCTTGCGGTTGCGGTGAATTTTCCACCAATGGAAATTACAACTGGGGAGACTCCTCCTCTTCCTCTTCCTCCTCTTCCACTGCCACCAGTGAAGACGATGACGGCAACAATTGGTGGAGTGGAGCAGATTCCTCATCCTCATCCAGCACCACTACTGCTACCAATGATGGCCAGTGGTGGGGAAATGCAGATTCATCCCTTCCAACAGCCTCGGACACTAACGACGATTCCGCCGATTCCTGGTGGGAAGGTGCCGATTCAGTCTCCAGTGCTGCAGCATTCACACGGATCATCTCGCACTTAGGTTATCTTTTCTTGGGAACTGCGGCGCTCTGGATGACTCTATAGCTGTGGTCTCACGTCAAAAATTGGATCATGAAAAAAGCATGCGCCCACTCCGTTATCGTACACTACTAACTGGTACTAGTAAAGAACTCATTCATCTTTCATCCTGTGGTGTTTCTCTCCTAGAATGGAAGTAGAATGGGCACATAAGCTCTCGTTGGTTTCCTCCCGTGCTGTATCGTTTCGGTGTAAAAGGTTCCGCACCTCATTTGTGTCTATTTCCGCACCTCGACGGATGCAAACCGCACCTCTTTTCAGCAGACAGCATTGAAGTGCGTGTACCGCACCTCTGTTTGTGCCTATTTCCGCACCTTGGCGGATGCAAACCCCACCTCTATTGTGCACACTGCAATAATGGGTCCTGTTCCCCACCTCCCTTGTGTCATTTTCCGCACCTCGACAGTCGCGGGCCACACCTCTATTGTGCACACTGCAATAATAGGTACTAGTGTACGTAGTTTATTTTGGTAGTTCCAACTATAGAAATCTACCTTATACTGTATCTGTTCCCGGGAACAGTAGCAGTGATTAGTTGTTAGAGGTCTATTACTACTCTAGTCTAGCTAGTAGTCTAGTAGTTAGTATTACACTCCTCCTGCTCCCCCTTCTCCTACTACCTGGTAGCTGCCTAGCTAGTACTATTACTTTATTAATAACGGCAGCTTCATGAAGTTAAACGGAAGCATTGCTTTTCGAAATTTTCTGGCGGGAGCCCGAAACAACACTCTAGCTACCTGGTACCTGGTACAGCAGTTGTTTCATGAGCTAGAAGAAAATAATAACAAGCACAACAGCACAACATCCCTTTTAGTAAAGTGTAGAATAGTAGCTGCGCCAACATACTCTACCACGACACACTCTACTTATTATTATTATTATTATTGATTCTTCATGTCCTACAACGGACCAGACAAAACCACCATTACCATGTCATCTTCTTCTGGATCTACCCGTACTGCCTTGGAGGCGGCTATAGCGAACAATACTGTGAACAATCCACAAGAGGGTAAAGTCTTTCTCATTACTGGTGCATATTCGGGTCTTGGAGCAGAAACTACCAAAGCCTTGTTGAAAGTGAAAGGCCACGTAATTTTGGCAGGTCGTTCAGTCGACAAGATGAAATCATTTGTCAACGAACTCACTACTGACACCAAAGAGTACGATGTAGATGCTCTTGTCGATGCTGGAGGTCCCATTTGTGATTTATCGGATCTTGAAAGTGTCCAAGAATTTGCCAATTACGTGAAAACCAAGTACACAAAGTTGGACGTACTGATTTTGAATGCGGGTATAATGAATACTCCACCAGGTGTGACGAAACAGGGATACGAACAACAGGTTGGTACGAATTGTTTGGGACACTTCTTGTTGGCTCACTCTCTCAAGAACATTACTTGTCGTCAAGTCTGGGTCTCTTCCAAAGCGTACGAAACGAACGGTGGAAAATCGTTTGATTTTGATTGGTTTCATAATTTTTCGCTCGAAAAAATTGAAGCCAAAGAACAAGAATACGATGCCATGTTTGCCTACCAGCAATCGAAATTGGGAACTATCTTTCTGACCAAGGAATTTGCCAAGCGCAATGCGGAAGAAGAAGAGCAGCAGCCAACTGGTCTCAACAGTAGGAAATTGGAAACCTGTGCCTTGCATCCTGGAATGATTGATACCAATTTGGGACGTCATTCCAGGAATGGTTGGATGCAAGGTGCCGTTTCCATTTTGGGTGCCGTAGGATTCTTGTCCAAAAAGACGGCCGAACAGGGTGCTGCCACTACTGTGACTTGTGCTACCACAGACAGTCTTCACAATGGAGGATACTACGAAAATTGTGAGTTGGTACCCAGATTGGCCGGAACTGCTACCAACGAATCCGATGCCATACGTTTCTTTGACTTATGTTTGGAATTGACCAAGGACTTCCAGTAAAATTCATTCATACAACATATAAATAGAAAAGCTTTCTGGGCGCAGCCAAAAAGTTTGTGGTTTCCCGTTCTCCGGACGATATTGCGAACTATTCGTAAATAGGAACTACGTAAAGTGTCCAAAGCCAACTCGAGTGAAATGTCTTTTTCGGCAGAGTAGTCATGCTAGAATGAATTTTATTTTCCTGCGAAATCTTAGAGGTAGCAATCAGGGCGCAAAGCAAGAAAGGGACAGTCCATCGCACCTGTACTTCCGTTGATGGCACATCATTTAATCAACTACTGAGTAGAGTACACTATTATTTGTTTGTTCAATCAAAAAGATGCCAATCAATGTTGTTGCTGGCTTGCTAGCTATTGAGTATTAGTATTCTATAGCACAGCAGTCTCGATAACCACATTGTACATTGCAGCAATTTAAAACTGAACGGGAAGGTCAGTAGGATTGAAACGATCCTGAGCAAGTCCCAAGTTGACAAAGATTTCTTTGCCATTGACCAGTTCTTGGGCGATCATACCAGCAGCGCCCAACATGGCCAGACGACCATTTTGCAGCTCCTTGGTCTGCATGATTTCGAGTTCTTGAGGATCCGTGGGCTTTAATCCAAGAGGATCAAAGCCAACATCACCCGGATAGTAGTCGTCCTTGAGCATAAAGTCTTCAGGTTCCCATCCCTTGAGGGCACGGTTGAGCTCCAAAGTACCAATAATGACCGCAAGAATCTCGAAAAAGAAAGGCGAAACGGCACGGACTTCGTCAAGATGACGAATGGCAGGTCCAATATCTTTGACACCGGCTTCAAAGAGAGGATGGTACTCAATGGGTTCTTCGGTAACGAGCAAACCTAATGCAGCAAGCATAGCAACACGACCGTGCTGCAATTCGGCTTCCCGGTACTTTTTCACGACGGCAGCATTGGCGTCCTTGGCGAATCCTGCCGGATCCCAAAATCCCACAGGAGGCAAAGCACCGGGAAGAGTTTCCGGATTAGCAAAGTCGCTGGCTTGTAAAGCAATGCAAGAGCGAGAAGCCGATTGTTGAGGAACAAAGGCAAGGGCAGAACCGGCAAGAATGACGAGAGCAGCAATGGTGGTCTTCATTGTGATTTTGCTGTTTGGAAGGGGGTAGGTGGGTGAGGTATTAGATCTATCCAAGCTACAGGATGTAGACAAGAAAGTATGAGAAAATGAGAAGCAGAGTATTTGGAAGAGAGGTCTTCGATCCAACAAAACGTATCTTTTTGGTTGTGTCAATGACATCTGCTGCTGCAGAACATACTACTACTACTACTACTACTAGTAGTAGTAGTAGTAGTAGTAGTAGTAGTAGTAGTAGTAGTAGTACGAACCCAATCTACTTGCTAGCGTACTACCCAGTAGCTACAGTAGCTACCAGTCCGCGCATTGTGGTCGTGTGATGGCGTTTGTTCCTTTCGATTTTCAAGAATGCGCAAAGATACCCACAACTTGAACTCGTGAGTGCGAGTCATAAGTGTAGTGTCATCAACGGTGTTGTCCCATTTGAATAGATCATCATTTGATTCAAGCCACAAAATGCTCAAAAAAGTACTACTAGATCTCTCTAGTAGTAGTCTACCACTAGGCTAGCTACAGTAGTACTGTACTCGTAGTAGTCTAGTAGTCATAGTACCATTATGATTTGTGAGATTCCCAATGCAATGGAAACTTTGTGCTTACTACTACCAGGTACTCTACTAGACAGGCTTCTCCAGAAACTCATGTTTTTACAACATATTATTATTTCCAAATCTAAAAGTACTGCTATACTACCGTACTACTGCTATCACTGGGCAAGGCGCAAGAAGCTACTTTAGTATTCGACTACCGTAGAGTACGTACCACTCTTTCTTTGCTTGACATAGTTACTAGTAGTACTAGTAGTAGAGCGTTGATAGAAGTGGACCGGTCATATCAGTATGAACAAAGCAAAATATGCCCCCCTTGAAAAAAAGCTGCTCTCAAGCGGTCGCCCTGCAGGCCGTGGTGAGTACTACAACATGCTGGTGGTAGTATAGTACTAGTAGAGTAGTACTACTAGCTAGTACAAGTACTCCGTGCTTCAGAAGGAGTTTTTCAACGGAATCATGGTCCTGCCATGCTTTTGTGCCACTTGCAGTGTTTCAGATAGATTCTGTCTGCTGCTGCTTCTCCAGAAGCTTCCAAAGGTTATTTGCTGCCCAGGTAAACGTTTTGGTTTTATTACTACGACAGGAGGAGTAGTAGCTAGGAGTAGGAGTACTAGTAGTAGCTAGCTAGTACTACTAGTCTAGTACTACTACTACTACTACTACTACTAGTTAGTAGTACTACTAGAGTCGACTACTACTCGAGTACAACCTACTGTCGCGGTCACAGAATCTTTCTTTCCCCATCTATTATTTAATTTTTTTTTGCCCAAAGAATTTCGATTTTTCGATGGCAGTCTATTTGCCGTTTCTTGTATTGTTATTTTCTCCCAAGTGGACAAGGCTTTTATCATCTTCTTGTTATTAAACTTCTTGGTGCTTCTCAGTCTTCTTGGTCCTTCTCAGTACAGTACTGTACTAAATTATTGTAACGTACAGTTGTAGAAGCTCGCTTTACCTTTGGCTTGGTTCCTGCTGCTTTGAACGTTTGAACAGAGAGCACCTATAGAGAATAGCAAACAACAATAGCTACAACAACACACTGGATCACAAGAATAGTATGCACTATGCACCCACTTCGTAATGTTACATCTCATTTGGTGAACGAGGTAATCGAAGTTGTTGACGTGGATGGTGTGGTTCGCAGAATCGATGTCAACGATGTGGTAGAACGGATCGATATTAATCACCTGGTTTCTAGAATCGATATGAACCAACTGTTGTCCAAAATTGATTGGAATCAACAGTTGAGTAGAATTGATTTCGATACACTGTTGAATCATATTGATACCAATGCTATTTTGGCTCGGAGTTCTACAGGATTCTTTACTACCTTTTTGGATACCGCACGGACTCAATTGGTTTTAACAGATCTGTGGCTGATGTGGATTGTCAAATGTCAAGTATGGACCAGACGACGCTGTCATTTGTCACCAAAACCAGGAGAATGACGACACGATACGACGACTACCAGAGAAATACCTCCCAAGGGCCGAACCAACAAGGCCGTGGCAGTACAGGGCCGGTACTGTGGATTCGTTAGTAAGCTCGTGGCAATTTTGGTGGATATTGTTACCATTACCTTACTATTTGCACTAATATTCCAATTGGTCGAATGGTGTTTAATGGCTTTTTTGGGAAAGACACGAAGTGATGCCGAAGATGCTACCAGCGACTTTCAAACCAATGCCAAGTACGGCGTCATGATCATTTATGCATCCCTGTGGTTCATGTATTTCTTTCTTACGGTAGGACTGGCCGGACAAATGTTGGGCATGCTTCTGGTTGGTCTCAAGGTCTGTCAGAGTCAGCGATATGCCACTGTCACACTGCAACAGGCCTTTGTTAGAACGTGTCTGTTACCTGTATCATTGACGTTATTTCCGCCGTTGGGAGTGATTGGTGTATTCCGTCGTGATGGACGCATGCTCCACGATCTCATTGCAGGTACTGGTATGATCTATTTGTGGGATGCCAGTCTGGCCAAACTTCGTCACAAAGCCATGAGAATGGAACGCAGTGATTCCGTAATGAGTCAAGAAGATGATGCGGACGAATTGGACGAAATGATGGAAGGTGCTGATCATGATTCTGATGAAGATTCCGATGTTTCTAATAATGATGAAGGTCGACGGGAAGTTTTGTTGGGCCGTGAAAATGACGTTTTAGCCACGACAACGAATAGTTCCACGAGAGGAAACTATACGACGTTTTGCTGCTAACGAAACGCATGGTATGTTAAAAGGCAAGTGTTGTTTTTACTTTTTACTAAACAGCATCAGTTAACTGCTGTCAAAGAAAGACGAGTAGTAGACCTACTACGGGAGGAAGGGAGGGGAGGGGGGGGGGGCAGTGTTTGACTGTTTGACTGACCAACCACATTCCCATAGTTTTTGATATTGAATCACGTGTGAACTGTAAAGAGTAGTAAGTACAGTAACAGTCTAGTGTAGAAAAGGATGCACAAGTACTCCAAATACTACTAGCACTTATAGTAGACTACTCCTAGTAGGTAGTAGTCTTCATACTACTACTCTAGCTAGTAGTAGTAGTAATAGCAGTCGACGCTACTACTCCTACCAGTAGTTACTACTAGCTAGTACTAATATGAGACTAGTACTACTATTTCTTACTCCTAGTACTTATCTGCAGTACTACTACTAGTAGTACTGCTACTACTAGAGAATCTATCGAAAATCTTTGAATCTTGATGGAATAAACAATAGATGGCACGACATCAACATCCTTATTACATCCAAAAAATATCTTTACCTGGCACAAACCAAACAACAACACCTTTTTTTTACGTTTATTATAATAATATTATTATTCAACTCAAGACGTACATCAAATACGAAATAATTAAGTAATAATAATAATAAATGGATGATCTTGTTGGTAAGTACCAGCAAACAGCTGCCATTGGTACTCCTAATGAAAATGATTGGCATCACGTTGAAATAAAAGCAATATCCTCTGGTAATGATAGTAGCAGTAGTGGCAGTTGTGCTGACAACAACAATAGCAGTAGTAACCACCAGCAGCAGCAGCAGCAGCAGCAGCAGAAGAAGAAGAAGAAATACCAATGGAAGAATCGAGCTGGAATCTCATGGACACTGACGTTTCAAAATCATAATGACAGTACAAGTACTGCATCGCTATTGCAACTAGGAACTGATTGTCCGTATTATGCTACTGGTTACACGGAATGTCGGATCGAACGAGACACCAACAACAACAACATTGTAGCTTTGATAGGTCCCGGAGGAGAACGATACAGTAAAATACGAATGGAACATCCCAATCCATCTATCATGATCAATAGTGGTTGGTCCCGTCGAACACCTTTGATAATAACTCCCAATTGGTGGGAACAAGAAAATAACAAACAACAGCAAGAAGAAGAAGAACGTGGACGTCACCATCGATCCGTTATACTGTTAACGTTGCAATCTGACAAAAATAATGGCGTTGGTGATGATGGTGGTGGTGGTGGTGGTGGTGATGTTGCCGATTGGAAAGATTTAGCCTTTTTAGCAGCCATTCCTGCCAGTGCTGCTTTGAATCAAGGAAAACCGACCGTCATTGTTCCTGGAGATGAATCGGATCGTGATGATGATGCACTGATTGATTTTCTGATGAGATATCAACCACATCAATTGTCCATTTTTTCAAGAAACAAACGCAAAGATATTCAAATTATAAGAACCACCACTACCGAAACAGACGACAATACACTCGGCAGAATTGAATATTACGACATGGAATCGTTGCACACGGTAACGATTGATTTATCCAACATTTTCCGTGCTGCTGCTGCCGCTCGCAACAACAATTCGATTGCCAAAACCCAAATTGTAGTAGCACCCATGGAAGATTATTCGGCTTGTCTTTTGGCTTCTTCCGTTGCTGCTAGATTACAAGTACCATTATTCTTTGTCGAATACTCCTCCTCTTCCTCTTCTTCCTCCTCTTCCTGTCATTGGAACAAGGATGTTTTGGAACATCTTCAGCAGAATTATGCTACCGCCGAAATTATTTTGGTAAGAGGCAAGAGCATGTCGGATGAACAGGTAACGTCCTGTATGGACCAAACAGGAGGTAATCCGTCTGGTGGTGTTGTGTGCCTGATGGATACCATTGATACAATTCAATGGTTCACGTCACAACACAACAATATACCCGTACAATATCTTGCTGTTGTAAATCCCAATGATCGAATGGCAGCAACAAGAGAATGTGCTTCTAGAAAACTATCTCTAACGGCTCCCGTGTATGCAGCTCATCGGAATGGTTTGGTTTTGTCGTTGGATAACAATATTCCCGTGTACAATCAATTGGGTCGATTGGAACAGTACGATCAACAAGCTCTCCGTACAGTTCTACAGGGTCTGCGTGATACCATTCGGGTTTGTCCAAAACCACCACCGGCACATGTTGCCATTGTTGGTGGTTTTAATGTTATGCCAACGTGTCAAACAAATTCGAAACTTGGTACTATTCATGCCGTTTCTGATATTCCCTACGGACAACTACTACCTGACGACGATGATAATAATTGCTATTGTTCTGATAGTAAAAGAACGAAATCATTTCGTGACATTGCCTTTGGAAGGATATATGCAGAATCATTGACGTGTGGATCGTTGTTGGCAGCTCGCACAGTAAACTACGAATTTTTGGTGGAGTCCTGCAGCAACAGCAACAGCAACAACAATTGGACTTCGTCGTTGGTCGAAGGGGGAACATGGGGATTTCCTGAATTGAGTAGTTTGGCACAAACGACAGGCTTGTGCAGTACTCCTCGACGTATGTTCCAATCCGACATTGATCAAGTCAAAACTGTAGAAGCCAGTACTATTTTACACAAAGATCACAGTTGTGCAACACATTTGGGAAATTTTATTAAAAATAATTCACGAGCCTTGTATGCTCCAGCTGTGGTCATTACAAGAGGTTGTCATGGTGCAGGTATCGATGAAGGTACGGATGCCATCCATGGAACAGTACCCGGGCGAATGCTTGGTAGGGGGTGCGTGTCGTACCTGGGTGCTCCCCGAACCGCCACTACCGGCAGTACCCTAACGGAAGTAACCTTTTACCACGAACTCTTGTACAGCAGCAAACCACTGTCAGTGGGACAGGCACTACAGATTGCGTACAACAAATCTGTCGTGCATCAATGTGATGGTGGAACCATTGACAATTACTGTTTTGAAAACGAAATCCTTCTCGGAGATCCGGCTCTGGTACCGTGTTTTGTCGGGGCCGGACTGAAAATGGCAGGTCCTCTTGCGGCGGCTGCCATGACCACCTCCACACACAATAAGGAAAACAATATTGTCACTGTAACGGGACCATCAGAATGGCGCAAAACACCCATTGAACGCGGACAGTTGGATGAATGGAAGTGGAAGGGAGACCTGTACACGTACGTATGTGGAAATGTTGGACAGGAGACCATTTGGGGTCCAGGCTACGACAAACAGGAACTGTACCACGTTGTTTCTGTGGATGTGCCAATTGGTTTGAAGGTGAAACATGTTCACGCTTTGAATGCAACCGAATGCATCGGAGGCAAAACATTAGAGGTCAAGAATGGGTCGGACTGGACGAAGAACTGGTGGCCAACTGGTAAATTCTTTGAACAGAATAATGCCGACGGAACAACCGCAGTACGATGGCGAGTTCGCATGTTGGACTATGATATGCCGACGGGAGAGATCAAAGCAGAACTCAAGACAGCTCAATTTCAGTTGGTCTTTTAGCTTGTACAAGATAGTAGCTGGCTCCTCTTAGTTTTGACAGTTTACCGGAGGAGTGTTCGCTCATAAAAGCACCGCCGAGGATGATTTCAAGGAAGATCTGTCGATCATGAAAACAATTTGTAAGCTCTCCTTTTGTAGTAGTAATTTAATTTATGTATGCATATTCTAAAGAGTAATGTGAACAGTAGCTAATGAAAAGTGGCCGAAGAAGAGAAGTAACTGTTGCTCTGATGGCGAGGAAAAAGGCGGTTTGGCTCATCCCATAAAAAGCTTCGCGACTGGCGGGGATTCGTTTTTCGTTTGTTTTCAAACTGAGTTGTCTTTCTCTCCCACTTAGGTTAGCAGAATGCCGTTCATCTTGGTCACTTGTTGCAGTCGTTCGGCTGCACGTTGCATTTTGGAGTCATCGTGTCCAGTCAGACGCAACGTAACAGTTTCCCACGTACGATCCTTCAAGGAAAAAAGCTGTGCCAATGCCAGCACGAGCTCTGCAGTGGCACTGCTTGTTTCCAAATGCAGAGTAGTAACGGAAGCATCTCGATGCAAATCAGCCAACAAGGCAATGATCTTCTGTTCGGTACTGACTCTGCTTTTGTTGCTGTTGGAAGACGACGACAGATCATTCATGGAAGCGTCGTGGTTGTCATCATCATCATCATCATCATCGTCGACGTCATCGTCATCCGTAATGCGAAGTTTGACTTGATGTGCAACTGGAATTACCTGTTGTTGACACACACCTCCTAGAACCTTTAAAAAGTATTTGCGACGTTTTTTAAATTCCTTGTACATGCAACGCATATTTCGACCAGAAATGTGCAATTCATCGACAAAATGAATGCCCTCCCAAGGTCGGATTTGATGCAACAAAATTTGTCGCAATCGCAGTGGCAATTGATCGCGTTGTTTCTGATCCTGGTCTTCGTTGTTATCATTGTCTTCGCCGTCATTATCATGTCCGTTATTACGACATTGTTGATCGAATGATGCCGTAAAGCAATCTTCCAATTCCACCTTTACGATATCCGAATTCTGTTCCAGTTCCTCCAAACGACTCATAATAAATTCTCGACTGACCAAGTCAGTATTAGCAAATATGTTCAATTTGGTAGATTCAATCATCATCATCGCACTACCAGGACCAGTACCAGCAGCATTACCAATACCAATACCAATACCTATACCACCACCAGTAGTAGTACTTCCGGTAGAACGTCGCTTCTTTTTACGACTGGAACTACGTCGATTAGTACTTGATTTGATTTGTTTTTTACCAAACAGTGATGAAGCATTGGACGAAAAACTACGCAAGGGTGTAGCTGCGACGTTTAAAAACCGTTCATCACTGGTTTTACTCCGAAGCAGAGTTCGACGTGTCGACGTTGCAGTTGTTGTTGGAGCTGTACTTGTCGTTGTTGTGTTGAGTGATGATCGTCCAAACAATTTGGCCATACGTGATGACGGAGTTCGCAGTTCCTGATTTGGCGGAACAGCAGTATCACAATCAGTCGTAGCAGCAGCAGCAGCAGCAGCAGCAGTATCAGTAGTAGTAACAGGAGTTTCCGCCGCTGTTTTACTGCGACGCAACGATCCCCGTAACAATCTCTTGGCAGGACTGCTAGTTGTACTAGTACTAGTAGAACTGACGTGGTTGTTTTCGCCAGTACCATTCTTGTTCTTGCTCTTGCTCTTGCTGCGACTATGACTGCGACTTTGGCTGCTCTTGATCCGCAACGAACCACGTCGTTTCGTCTTAATGGCTTCTTGTAGTGATAAGCGTGTACTTTCATTAGAAGCGATACGGGCATCCGTTGTTTTACTTCGCGATGGAGGTGTTCGATGAAGTTGACGACGATGTTGACGAAGTCGTTGTTGCTGTTGTTGTCGATAGTGGTGGTGGTGGTTCGCCGTCGACTTTGGTGCATCTTCGCCTTGTACCAAATCATAACAGCTGTTGCTATTATTGCTGCTACTGCTACTGTCCATCATGATTCTACAATCACGCAGCACAGATGCTGTTG
>Ga0100393_10004919_pt1 | contig 12174 bp, 14 predicted proteins | sample CryGeymeta201517_FD_81546 | JGI IMG/M metagenome (GOLD analysis project Ga0100393, IMG submission 81546) | Groundwater microbial communities from Crystal Geyser aquifers in Utah, USA - Crystal Geyser metaG 2015-17 | ecosystem: Environmental > Aquatic > Deep subsurface > Groundwater | place... | reverse complement strand
ATACTTGAATTTCTTACCTCTTTTGCGATATGGCTTGAGGCCATATAACTTCATAACTCTAAGTATTCTTTTCTTGTTAACTTTCAGATGAATTGCTAGTCGCTTGTGCCCATAACTAGGATGATCACGGAGCACTTCTTCTATGTCGGTCTTCAATTGCCAATCTTTCGCTCTCTGTTTGTGTTGATAATATAATAGCTGCTTAGACACCCCAATATCTCTGGTTACCTGGGGCTTATTGTCCCGTTTCATAGCTAATTCTTTTTTTTGGCTTGAGACAGGTTAATAGTGAGCTCACCAACTAGGGCCATTAGCTCCTTATTCTGTTTCTCTAGTTTAGAGAACTCTTTCCAACTGGGTTGAACTTTAATAGTCTTGCCTAGCCACGAGTAGATAGTGGCCGGGCTGATACCATGCTCTTCGGCTACTTTAGCTACTGGCAGACCTTCTTCTTTAACCAGTTTGAGGATTTGATCCTTCATCTCACTTGAGATTTTAAATGCTTTTTTCATATGTTTCTAGTTTAGTAACACATGGAGAAAGTGTCTAGTGTTTGGGGTACCCTCCAATCTGTCAAATATTTTATTGCTATAATTGCAAATAAAATCATAAGGTGTTAATATTTTTTAGTATTACGGTCATAATTTTATTTTTAAGCGAATATTTTTTATTATTTTATGTTTAAATTATTTTTTAAAATATTTAAAACAAAAAAAAATTTAGTATATTTAAATAATGATGAAAAATCAGATATTTTTTTAGTTGGTCAAGAAATAAAAGTAAAAGTTAAAAAATTATTTAAAGGATCTTTGGCTATTAGACAAATTGATGCGGGATCAGATAATGCTTGTGAGCAAGAATTAATGGCTCTGTCTAATAGTTTTTATGACATTGAACGTTTTGGTATTCATTTTGTAGCTTCACCAAGGCACGCTGATATGCTTTTGATAACTGGTCCAGTAACCAGAAATATGGCTAAAGCTGTTAAAGATGCTTATGACGCGACTCCTAATCCAAAAATTGTGGTTGCAGTTGGTGATGATGCTATTTCTGGTGGTTTATTTGCTGGGTCGTATGCTGTTTCTGGTGGAGTAGACTCAGTTTTACCAGTTAATTACTGTATTCCTGGCGACCCCCCAACACCTAAAGAAATTATTATAGGTCTACTTAAGATTATAAATGAAGTAGACATTAAAAAATCAGAACTATAAATATGTTAGAAATTATTACTCCATCAGTAAGTTTTTTTGTTTTACTTTCAATTTTTTTTATTGGAGCAATTAGCTCATTGATTTATCAAAAAAATGATAGTATAGCAAATTTTTTGAGCTCTTTTTTTTCAATTATCGGCTCATTGTGTGGTTTATTTTTTTCTGTTTCAATGATTATTTATGGTAAAAACTTATCTTTTATCATTAATTATCCATATTCTTCTTTTTTTAAAATATCTTTTCATATTGATTTACTGTCAGCCTTTTTCATTTTTATTATATCTTTAATTTCTTTATTTTGTTCTATTTATGGGGTTGGATATTTAAAACATTTTTACAAAAAATATAGCATTGGTGTTTTTGGTTTTTTTTACAATTTATTAATTGGTAGTTTACTTCTGGTAGTTACTGCCTCAAATGGAATATTTTTTCTGATTGCTTGGGAAATAATGTCTATTAGTTCTTACTTTTTAGTAGTTTATGACCGTTATGATACTGATAATATTAAAGCTGGATTTTTATATCTTATAATGACTTATGTCGGAACGGTCTTTATTATCTTATCTTTTTTGTTTATATATAAATACATTGGTTCTTTTGAATTTATTGATATAAAATCTGGAATAAGTCTTATTCCTTTATCTATCAAAAATAATATTTTTATATTTACTATAATTGGATTTGGTACTAAGGCTGGGATTATCCCTTTTCATATTTGGTTGCCGGCAGCTCATCCGGCGGCTCCATCTCACGTATCAGCCCTGATGTCTGGTGTTATGATCAAAACTGGAGTCTATATGATGATTAGGCTTTTTGTTGATATACTTCAACCAATTCCTGTTTGGTGGGGTATTTTAATCCTAATAATTGGATCTATATCATCTTTACTGGGTGTTTTATATGCATTAACAGAACATGATATTAAAAGGCTTTTAGCTTTTCATAGTATTGAAAATATTGGTATTATTTTGCTTGGACTAGGTAGTGCTTTGATATTTTATTCTTTAAATATGCCTGAATTGGCACTTTTGGGTCTTATGGCATCTCTTTTTCATACTTTAAATCACGCTATTTTTAAATCTTTACTTTTTTTAAGCGCTGGTTCGGTTATTAACGAAATGCATACCCGAAATATTGAAGAATATGGTGGCATTATTAAATATATGCCGCAAACAGCAATGTTTTTTTTGATTGGATCAATGGCTATTTCCGCGTTACCACCATTTAATGGATTTTTTAGTGAATGGTTGACTTATCAAGCTCTTTTTCAAGGAGTGGCACAACTCAATCTTTCTTTCCAAGGAATTTTCATAATAGCTGCTAGTTCATTGGCGTTTACTGGAGGATTAGCACTTACTTGTTTTGTAAAGGCTTTTGGTATTATTTTTTTAGCTCGACCAAGGAGCACTAAAGTGTCCAGTATTAAAGAATCTCCTTTATCAATGAGAATTGGGATGGGTTTTTTAGCGCTAATGTCTATTCTGTTTGGTTTATTTTCTGGTTACACATCTAGATTATTAGAAAAAATAGGAAAAGATTTGAGTATTTTTAAAGATACTAATTATTTCACTTCTGCGTCGTTTTATCAAGGAATAGATATTAAAAATAGTTTTGCGTCAGTTTCTGCTCCGATAATTTTTGTAGTTTTAATCATAATAATTTTTGCGGTTATTTTTATATTTACTTTTGTGATTAATAAAAATCAAAAGATTAAAATTGAAAATACTTGGGGGTGTGGGTTAAATTTAAATAAACGAGCGGAAATAACTGCCACTGGCTTTGCGCGATCGATTATTCTTGTATTTAAAGGAATTTTGAAACCAAGTATTCAAAATGAGGTTGAGTATCACGATGCTGATAGTCGATATTTACCAAAATCAAGGGTTATTACTATACATGTTAAAAATATCTACAATTATTATTTTTATCAACCACTACGAAATATAATAAATATTATATCTTTAAAAACTAAAAATATTCAAAGCGGAAATATTAATGCTTATATTTCTTATATTTTTATTTCTTTAATAATTGCTTTATTATCAGTATTATAAAATATGACAATTTTAATTTGGATAATTCAATTATTTTTTGTGCCAGTAATATCGCCACTTATTATTGGTGTCATAAAAAAAATCAAAGCTAAATTTCAAAATCGTCAAGGTTCAAGTATTTTTCAGTTTTATAAAGATTTATGGAAACTTATGTATAAAGATGAGGTTGTCAGTAAAGATGCGTCTTGGATATTTCTTTATGCACCATTTATAATATTTACCGTAACTATTGCAGTTGGTGCGAGTATTCCTCTTTTCGCTTCTTTTTTAAACGGACCAACCAGCGATTTGTTGGTTATTGTTTATATTATGGCAATTAGTACTTTCTTTTTATCACTAGCGGGCATGGACACTGGTAGTGCTTTTGGTGGATTTGGTTCTAGTAGGGAAATGACTATTTCGGCTTTAGCTGAAGGGGGGCTCATCTTTTCACTCTTAACTGTCGCATTAGTAAGTAGCTCTACAAATGTATTCATTATTTCTGGTATCAATATCTTAAATCATAGTCAACATTTATTATCTATTATGCTTGCTTTTATTGGTTTTTTTATTATTTTATTAGCTGAAACAACTAGATTTCCTTTCGATAATCCGTCTACACATTTGGAATTAACTATGATTCATGAAGCAATGATATTAGAATATTCAGGGAAGAGATTGGCACTGATGGAATGGGCCTCGGCTAATAAACTCATCATTTTTATCGCCCTTGGTTCAAATTTATTTTTTCCCTTAGGAATAGCGCAAAATATTAGTTGGCTAGCTTTAGTAATTGGTATCATAGTTTTTCTTTTAAAGATATTATTTTTTTCTACTATAATTGCTATTTTAGAGTCTAGTGTGGCTAAATTTAGATTTTTCAGGTTACCTGATCTTTTAATTACTTCATTCATTCTCAATGTAATAGCTATAGTTCTTATTAATTAATTATGAATATTTTATTTTTAAAATTTTTATTTGGTGTAATGTTCTTGACTTTAGTTTTTTTGCATCTTACAAAAAAAAACTTTTTAGCAACAGTTGCTTATAGTATACAATCGCTTGTAATAACAATAGTTTTGTTTAATTCTTTTTTAGAAACTAATAATTTTTATCTTTTATTAGTTGTTTTTCTTAGTCTAGTTATCAAGGTTATTATAGCACCAATATTTTTTACTAATTTAATAAAAAAGCATGCATTAGCCTTTTCTGTGAGTACATATTTTAGCACGCCATTAATATTAATTATTATTTCAATATTAACGTTTATTGCTTATTCAGATAAATTTCTACCATTAACTAGTATTATACCTAACAACCAAGCCTTATTATCAATAGCTCTTTCAGTAATTTTTATGTCTCTATTTTTAATAATTAATCGAAAAGGGGCTTTATCACAAATTATTGGTATTCTTTCTCTGGAAAATAGTATTTTAGCTTTTATTATTTTTGCTGGGCTTGAGCAATCACCAGGTTTACAAATTGGTGTGATATTTAATATGTTTATCTGGATTATTATCGCAAGCGTGTTTATCTCTATGATTTACAAACACTTTGGGACTCTTAATGTTACATCTATGAAAAATTTAAAGGATTAAAATATGGAATTACTATTTATTATTGCGTCATTTATTGGAACAGCCTTAATTATTATTCTAATTAAAAATAGACTTGTTATTGAATTGCTTTCTATAGGAGCTTCTTTTGTGGCATTTATTAGCTCTGTTTTTATAGCTTTAAAAGTTTCTGTTTTTGGAATATATACTCCATTAGTATTTTTATCAGTTGATTCTCTGGGGTCGATTATCATGTTAATTATTGGGTTAATTTGTTTAGCTACGACTATTTATTCAGTTGAATATCTTCGGCAAGAAACCAGTAAAAATATTATTGGATTTACTAGGGTAAAACAATATTTTATCTTATTAAATCTTTTTTTGATGTCCATGTTTTTAGCTGCGTCTGCTAATAACCCTATATTTGCTTGGATTTTTATTGAAGCAACAACACTTTCAACTGCTTTTTTAATTAGCTTTTATAATAAACCATCATCTTTAGAAGCGGCTTGGAAATATTTAATTATTAATTCTATCGGTTTACTTTTGGGTTTTTTGGGAACACTCTTATATTTTACAACAACAACTAATTTAGGCGGTAATGATTTTGTTAGTTGGCAGTTTCTTCAAGATAACGCTCATAATTTTGATCCAATGGTTGCTAAAATAGCTTTTATTTTTGTATTGATTGGTTACGGAACTAAAGTTGGATTAGTCCCAATGCATACTTGGAAACCAGATGCTTACAGTAAGGCACCTGCTCCGATTGGCGCCTTATTGTCAGGAGCGCTGTTGCCGGTGGCCTTTGCTGTTATCTTAAAACTTAAAGTTATAACAGATATAGCCGTGGGGCCTTTGTTTAGTCATAATTTACTTATTTTTTTTGGAGTATTATCTATTGCAGTAGCGGCTTTAATAATGTTTAATGCCAAAAACTATAAGAGATTATTAGCTTATTCCAGTATTGAAAATGCCGGTGTTATGGCTTTTGGCTTTGGTTTGGGTGGGTTAGGTGTTTTTGCCGCTACCCTACATATGATTTATCACTCTTTTGTAAAAGTTGTTCTTTTCCTGTCATCGGGTAATTTATTACTTAGGTATAATTCTGACAAGATTAAAAATGTAAAAGGAGCGCTAAGCGTTGTTCCGGTGACCAGTGTTCTTTTTATCTCTGGTTTTTTAATTGTTACGGGCACGCCGCCTTTTGGTATTTTTCTTACTAAAATGCAAATTTTGTCAGTTGGAATTAACACTCACCCTGTAGCCAGTATCATTGCTTTATTTTTTATGGCGATTGTTTTTATTGGTTTTTTTAAACATGTCACGTCTATGTTTTTTGAGGAAAAACAAGTAGATATAGAAATTAGCGATAAACATATCTGGTTAATTATTCCACCATTAATATTTTTAGTTTTAGTTTTTGGTTTAAGCTTTTATATTCCACCATTTTTGTATACATTAATAAGCGACGTTGCTGTAAAATACTAATATGACAAAAGAAAAAATAAAAAATTATATTCCAAAAAATGCTAAAGTTGAATTTTTCGGTAATACGGCTATTTTTGAAATATCTAGTTTTGATTTAAAAAATGAAATACTTAATTTACATAAAAATAAAAAGCTTTTATTAAAACTTGTAACTGCTACTGATGAAAGAAAAGAAAATGGTTGTTTTAAAATTTGGTACATTTTTGGATCGCCGAAAGAAAATATATTTATTATTCCATTTATTAAAGTAAAAGAAAGTGAAGAATTTCCATCGATATCGCTTATTATTCATAAAGCTTGGAATTATGAAAATAAAATAAGTTCCTTTTTCGGTCTTAAACCAATAGGGCACCCTGACAACAGAACTATTATTCTTCATGAAAATTGGCCAACAAATATTTTTCCTTTAAGAAAAGATTTTAATTGGCAAAAAAAACCAGCGGAAGCTTCTGGGAAGTTTAATTTTCAAAAAATTAAAGGGGAGGTAATTTATGAAATACCGGTTGGTCCTATCCATGCTGGTATTATTGAACCCGGTCATTTTCGTTTTAGTGTTGCTGGAGAAAATATTGTGTTTTTGGAACCACGGTTGGGTTATACACATAAGGGGAGCGAAAAATTATTTGAAATACTACCCCTGGACGATAAAATTAAATTATCAGAAAAAATATCTGGAGATAGTTCTTTTAGTCATTCCTTGGCTTTTTGTCAGGCACTAGAGCAATTAAGTGATAGTAAAATACCAAAAAGAGCTAGTTATCTAAGAGTTATTTATGCTGAATTAGAACGACTAGCTAATCATTTTGGCGACATTGGCTCTATTATGATGGATACTGGTTTTAGTTTTGGCGGAGCGCAAGGCGCTAGATTACGGGAAATGATAATGCAAATTAATGAAAAAATAACTGGTAGTAGGTTCTTGCGTGGTGTTAATGTTATTGGAGGTGTAACGAAGAATATAAATAATGATGTAAAAATAAAATTAGCCAATGAACTCCAAAACATCCTTGATGATTTTATTCAAATTATTCAAATAGCAGAAAATAGTTCTACGCTTTTAAATCGTCTCCAAGAAACTGGAAAAATTTCTTCTGAAATAGCTAATGATTTTGGTGCTGTGGGGATTATCGCAAAATCAGTTGGATTTGCTTTTGATGCCAGGTTAGATTATTCATACGCCGCTTATGATGAATCTATTAAAATTGATATTCCAACTGAACAAGCTGGTGATGTCTATGCGCGATTTCGTATTCGTGTCAGTGAGGTGTATTCATCAATTGAAATAATTAAAACTGTATTAGATAAGCTGCCAAAAGAAGATATTATATTGTCTAATCAAGTAACTATTTTTAAAAAAAGATCTATCGCTATTGGTGTTGTTGAAGGATGGAGAGGAGAAATAATATATTTTATTACAACAGATTCTAATGGCAATATTAGTCGAGTTTTTCCACATGATCCATCTATCGCAAATTGGCCTATGATTGGCTTTGCTGGACTAAATAATATAATTCCAGATTTTCCTCTTATTAATAAAAGTTTTAATATGTCATATTCCGGAAATGATCTTTAATATATTTTTAAATGGTAATTCCTTTTCAACTATAGCCCAGTCTCCTAGTAAATAGACAAAATAATTTACCGGTTCTAACCGTTTTTCTACTGGGTATCTTAAGCTCAATTAGCCCTTGTTCATTAGCAATTAATATTACAGCCGTTGCCTTTATTTCTAAAGACATTAAATCTCCGAAGCACACGATTTTGTCTGGTCTTTTTTATACACTCGGTTGAGGCATTAGTTATACCTTGCTGGCCGCACTAATATATTTTGGCCTGTTGTCTTTTAAAGTCTCCAGTATTTTTGAGGGTGAGGGTGATAAAGCTCTTGGTACAGTACTGATTAATAATTATTAGGTTGATAATGCTTGATATAATTAAGATTAATTTTAAAACAAGCGAAAGTACAGGAAAAATAAAATTATGGTTATAGAATAAAGGTTATTTTTAGTCATTAGCTCTCGGCCTGCTATTTGTTTTTGCTTTTTGTCCTTATAGTTGAGTCTTATTTTTTGGCGTTCTTATTCCTTTGATTCTTAAATCAGCTAGTGGATTATTCCTACCATCTATTTTTGCTTTAGGTGCTGGTTTTCCAGTGATAATATTTTCGTTTCATATTTCTTATAGCATGAATGCTGTGAGTAAAGCTTTTAAAATTGTAGAAGGTTGATAAATGGCTGCGATATGGAGTTGCCGCTATATTTATTATAGTAGGACTCTACTATACTCAGTTTTTAATAAAATTATTTTTTAATTTCTAGAATTTGATCAAGAATCTTCGCTATAATTAGCCACACTATTTCGAACTTCGTCCACGACCCCGAGCATAAATATAAAAATGGGCCGATTGAACCGTACCCCAAAAAGCAGACACTTGCGTGTCCACTTTTTGGGGTACGGTTCACAATAGGGTCTGTTTTTTGTTATTTAAAACAAGAATTCCAGGTTCGAACTTTATTCCAAGTTCTCTGATTTGGTTATTGGCATTATTTATTAACTCTAAGTGTTTTGGCAAAGAAATATCGATTTTTTTATCTTTTATAAGGAGGTTCGAACTCAAACCCATTAATATCGTCTTTCTGTCTTCTATACTGCCATTATCGTAATGATATTTGGCATAACAGGTAAAGTTAAAAGTATCGACAGCCAACTCCATCCACTTTTTAGATTCATTCTCAACCTCTTCTAGTTTTTCTCTTATTTGCTCTGATTCTTTATTAAGAGATTTTTTGGTCTCAGCAAATTCATTGTCGCTTAAAATATCCCCATTAACATGCAGTCATTATAATTTTCTTGTAAAGCTTTTTGGGTTTGAAGTTTATTTATCGATTCATTTTCGTTAGCTCCTTTTTTTGTATAGACACAGACAACGCAGACTGGAGCATATTTTATTATTTTTGATTAATATTGATATTTTTTAAGAAATTTTTAAATGGTTGACCAATTTTTTTAAAAAGCGTATCATATCAATATATATTGATAATATGTTTAATTATATGAAAGCAAAATGCTGTACCAATAAAAAATTAACAGCGGAATATGCTAATTTAGCAAAATTCTTAAGAATTATTGGTGATGATAATCGCTTAAAAATTTTATGTTTTCTTAAAAACGAAGAAAAGTGTGTTTGTGAAATTTTTCCGAGTTTAGATATGGCACAAAATCTAGTATCTAGTCATCTGAAAATAATGCTTGATTTTGGTTTACTTAAAGCAAGACAGGAATGGAAACGTAATTATTATTCAGTTAATCGGCCAATTTTTAAAAAATATAATTCATTATTAACTAATTTTCTAAAAAAATATGAGTAAACAAATTACCTCAATCCAAATTTTAGGTTCCGGTTGCCCAACTTGTAAAAAACTTTTTGAATTAACCCAAGAAGCTGTGAGCCAGTTAAATCTCAAAGTAGAAGTTGAATACATAACTGATATTCAAAAAATAATTGAACTAGGCGTAATGTCTAGCCCGGTTTTAACTATTAACAGCAAGGTGGCTCTAGTTGGTCAGTTACCTAATATAGATAAAATCAAAGAATTAATCACCTTAAACAATCAACCAAAAATAGAGGAATTTATGGGTAGTTGCTCTTGCGGCGGTAATTGTTAAATACTATGGACATTTTTTATCCACTACAATTTATCGCTGATTTGCTTGCCTATGACTTATTTGGGTTATTAAAAGGAAGCCATTTAGGTGACTCGGTTAATTTTTTTCTGTACGATTCTTTGAAAATATTGATTCTTCTTTTGATTATCAATTATTTCATGGCAATTTTGCGTCATTATTTACCGATAGAAAAATTGCGTGATTTTTTAGCTTCTCGGAAATGGTATGGTCTAGATTATTTATTGGCCGCTTTATTTGGAACAATAACCCCTTTTTGTTCTTGCTCGTCCATTCCTTTGTTTGTCGGCTTCTTGGAGGCCGGTATCCCCTTAGGAGTTACCTTGTCGTTTTTAATTGTTTCACCACTCGTTAATCAGGTAGCAGTAGTTCTTTTCGCCGGATTATTTGGCTGGAAAGTGACAGCGCTTTACGTGGTCTCCGCTATTTTATTGGGCATGGTTGGCGGTTTTATTTTAAGTAAATTAAAATTAGAAAAACATGTCGCTGACTATGTTTGGAAAATAAAAAGCCAAAAGTTAGAAATAGAAAAAGAAAAATTATCTCGTAAAAAATTATTGCGTCAGTTTTGGAATGAAGGTTTTGCCATGACGAAAAAAATTACTATTTACGTACTAATTGGTATAGCAGTTGGCGCCGCTATCCATGGTTTTGTTCCTGCTGGATTTTTTGAAAAATATATCAGCGCTGAAAATCTTTTTGCTGTGCCGATTGCCGCTATTGTCGCTGTGCCGATGTATGCTAATGCCGTTGGCGTTATACCAATTATGCAGTCACTCGTAGAAAAAGGAATTCCTTTAGGAACAGCTATGGCCTTTATGATGGCGGTGGTTGGTCTATCACTGCCAGAAGCTCTTATTCTAAAAAGAGTAATGAAAATGAAGCTCCTTATTTACTTTTTTGGAATTACTACAATTAATATAATAATTATTGGCTATTTATTTAATGCCTTTGTAAAGTAAAACTATGAAAAAACCTTTTTTATTAATGATTGTTTTAGGGTTTATTATTTTAACTCTAAGTGCCTGTACTCAAGACAAAAAAATAACTTATTTCAATGAAGATGGAACTTCAAAGACAGTATCCACTAAAGATTTGGTGGCTGATAAAGTTGAGGTTTTTGTTTTTCACTCAACCCAGCGTTGTATTTCTTGTATTACGATCGGTAAATTCGCTGGCGAAACAGTTAATGAATATTTCCAACCAGAACTTCGCGATGGAAAAATTGAATTTAAAGAAATAAATATTGACTTACCAGAAAATAAAGAGTTAGCACGAAAGTTTCAGGCTAGCGGCTCTTCTTTATTTATTAATGCTATTTATGATGATACTGATCATATTAAAGAAGATACAAAAGTTTGGCGTTTAGTTAATAGTGAAGATCAGTTTAAAACTTATTTAAAAGGAGTTATAAATAATAATTTTGGGAAATAAATAATATGGATTTAATAAATAATTTAATTGATAGCTATAATTTACCGCTGCTCACTGCTTTTCTTTTAGGTATTTTAACCTCAATTAGTCCGTGTCCATTAGCCACCAATATTACTGCCGTCGCTTTTATTTCTAAAGATATCAAAACTCCGAAACATACAATAATTTCTGGGTTATTTTATACGCTAGGGAGGGGCATTAGTTATACCTTATTAGCTACTTTAATTTATTTTGGTCTATCGTCTTTCCAGGTTTCTAGTATTTTCCAAGGTTGGGGCGATAAAGTTCTTGGGCCAGTGTTAATAATTATCGGGCTAATAATGTTTGATGTTATTAAAATAAATTTAAAAACCAGTGGTAAAACTGAAAAAATAAAATTGTGGTTATCAGATAAAGGTTATTTTGGATCATTAGCCCTGGGCATGTTATTTGCCTTTGCTTTTTGTCCTTATAGTGGCGTCTTGTTTTTTGGGGTGCTTATTCCCTTAACTCTTAAATCAGCCAGTGGGTTACTATTGCCAGCTGTATTCGCTTTAGGAACCGGGTTGCCGGTAATTATCTTTGCATTTCTGATCGCCTATAGCATGAAAACTGTGAGTCGTACTTTTCGATCAATTCAGAAAGTAGAAAAATGGTTGCGTTATGGTGCTCAGTTTACGCACATTTCGGACAAATGACAAGAGGCTTTAGACGTAGATTCGGTAATAATAGTAGCCTGCTCAATATTTTTAATAATTTCTTGCCAAGCGGCTACTTGGCCACGATGTT
>Ga0100393_10004917_pt1 | contig 12177 bp, 10 predicted proteins | sample CryGeymeta201517_FD_81546 | JGI IMG/M metagenome (GOLD analysis project Ga0100393, IMG submission 81546) | Groundwater microbial communities from Crystal Geyser aquifers in Utah, USA - Crystal Geyser metaG 2015-17 | ecosystem: Environmental > Aquatic > Deep subsurface > Groundwater | place... | reverse complement strand
TATTTATCCTAACAAGAGGGGTATTCCCAATGGTTTGTAAGATGTTTTCGTATATCATAATTATTATAAAGAATAAAAGTTTTTAAATTTTTTTAAATTGCCACCAAAATATGTCATATAACGTATCGCGATATCCGACGTTTCAATGAAGCGAAGCGAATTGAAATGTGGCTTTAGCCCTTGCGAATATCGCGTGTTATGTGATGTAGCCAGAAATTTCTTCTCCTTATTATTTTTTTTGGCAATTTATTGCGTAAACTTAAAAGTTGTCAGAATTTCTTCGAAATTACTTTGCGGTAAAGCATTTACGTCAGAATTCCAAACTGCTACACCCTTAAATTCACCTGTCCCCGGTATATTTATAAGAGCACCGCCATTGAGACCCGGATTTATAGTAGGACCTTCTATATTATTTCTTTCCTCAACATAACTATTACCACTTACAATTAGTATTTTTTGATTATCCACGCTCATCATCTTGACTGGTTCTACTAGCCATTTTTTATCTAATGCCATAAGATGATAATATTTACTACCTTCATATAGATATTTAACAAAATCTAAGAAGTACCCAGACCGACCGGCTGTAAAATCAGCTGTAATTCCGCCAATAGAAAAATACTTATTGTTCTGGAAATTACCTATAAATTTTTTACCAGTCTCGCCATTATTAATTGATATTTGAAAATCACCGTAACTAGCTGGATATTTAAAACTAAATCCAACTTCTTTATTTTCGTATGCTTGCCAGTTTGCAGTTTCGTCAATTGGTTGTGTTGGCTCTTGTGTCGTTTTTGGAGTAATGACGACAGGCGGGGTGGTTTGTTGAAGATTTTCAATTTGGCTCTGTAGGTTTGTAATTTGCTGTTGCAAGGATTTTTCTGTAGATTGCATACTCGATCTTTGCCACGCGTAAACTCCACCACCAACAATGATGGCGGCAACTATTACGGCGGTGATTGTTATCCAAATATGCTTTGAACCTTGGACAGATTCGTTTGGTTGAGGAATGTTTTGTTCATTCATAGTTATTTAGGTTAAATTATTACTTTTTAATATCGTATCACAAGCTATGTTCGACCTGAAATAAATTGCCAAAAAATCTTAAAAAATAATAAAGAAATTTCTGGCTATTTCACATAACTGGTTATTATGCGAAGTGTTTGTTGGATAATATACGGAAATTGTATATTATGCGAAATGTTGGTATATTTATATCAGTATTATCCACATTTTAAGATTACCATAAATCCATGAAATTACAAGAACTTTTAGATAAAATTGAAAACGAATTAAAACTTCGGTATTATAGTCGCAAGACTATTAAAAGTTACCGGCTTTGTCTTTCGGATTATTTCCGCTATATTAAAAATATTACCAAAGAGCCGGACATCTCGCTCGTCAAAAAATATTTATTGGAAAAACAGGGAAGAGGACAATCTTCACAAACCGTTAATCTGCACTTAAATGCTATAAAATATCTTTATCGCGAAATTTTTAAAAGCGGCACTGAAATAAATATTAAATTCGCCAAAACGTCAAATAAGTTGCCGGTTGTCTTGTCTCAAAGAGAAATTGAAGAAATAATTGGCTCAATAAGCAATCTAAAATATAAAATCCTTATATCTTTGTCATATGGCGCCGGTTTGCGGGTAAGCGAAGCTACAAATTTGAAAATAAATGACGTTGATTTGTCGGAATTAACAATTCATATAAAAGGCGCCAAAGGAAATAAAGACAGAATCACAATTTTTCCGGAGAAGATAAAAAACGATGTTACAAATTTAATTGCCGATAGGCCGGGGAATGATTTTTTGTTCGCGAGCGAGCGTGGCGGGAAATTAACCGAACGCTCGGCGCAAAAAGTTTTTGAAAACGCCCTAAAAAAAGAAGGAATAAAAAAAGAAGCGACTTTCCATTCTCTCCGCCATAGTTTCGCCACGCATTTATTGGAAAACGGGGTTGATGTGAGATATGTGCAAGAATTATTAGGGCATCAAAATATCAGGACAACGCAATTATATACTAAAGTGACTAATCCGAGCTTAAAAATGATTAAAAGCCCATTAGATAGTTAACTTTATAGCATTATGAAAATAAATAATCAAAAGAATATCAGCCAAAGGCTGATCCGCCTTGGGCGGGAAAAAGTCGCGATAATTTTAGTTAATTATAAGGATTATGCCCAAAAATATCTGCCTGTTTGCCTTGATAGTATTAAAAAGCAGGATTATCTAGGCGAGATGAATATTTTTATGGTTGATAACGAGACGAGCGAGGAGAGTTATGATTTTATTAGAGGAGTGTTTGAAAAATATTGCCATTCCAATCTTAATTCGGAATCCAGCGGGAAGCATATCAATATGTCTGTCGACGGTTCTGGATCCCGGCTCGGAGGCCGGGATGACAAAGTGGGAATAGTTTGGGATGACAGAGAGAAAGAAAGACAGACTGATAAAAAAAATAGCCGATTAATTAATTTTGAAATTATTAGAAATAAAAAGAATGATGGGTTTGCCAAGGGAAATAATGATGGCATAAAGAAAGCTTTGGATGAGGGGTTTGATTATATCGCGCTTTTTAATTTAGATACGGTATTGGAACCGGATTGCGTTAGGAAGATGGTTGAAGCGAATAATCAACCTCCCCCACCCCCCTTGTTCCCGCCCTCTCTTCGCTCTGCGGGACAGGCAAGGGGGCAAAAAGAAAAAGACCTCACCCAACCCTCTCCTTATAAAGGAGAGGGAGTAAAGATTGGAGCGGTGCAGGCGCGGTTGATGCTTTATAATAATAAAAACAAAATAAATTCACTGGGAAATGTGACGCATTTTTTAGGTTTTGGATATTCTAATGGTTATAATGAGATTTGGAGAAATACAGAGATTGCTTCGCCTACGGCTCGCAATGACAGCAGTATTTGCTATCCTTCCGGGGCGGCGGTTTTATTTACCAAAGAAGCATTGGAAAAAGTTGGATTGTTTGACGAGGAATTTTGGATGTATAACGAAGACCAAGATTTGGGCTGGCGCATTTGGCTCTCCGGCTTTAAGTGCGTGCTCGCTCCTCAAGCGGTTTGCTATCATAAATATAATTTCAGCCATAGTGCGCAAAAATATTATTGGCTGGATAGGAACCGGATTTTAGCTATATTAAAGAATTATCATTGGCTCACGCTATTATTAATCACTCCGGCTTGTCTAGCCATGGAAATCGGCTTATTGTTATTTTCATTCAAATCCGGCTGGTTCAAGGAAAAATTAAAGGTTTACAAATATTTTTTATCTTGTAAAAATTGGGTTTATATTTCAAAATCAAGAAATAAGGTCCAGAAATTGCGCCAGGTAAAAGATAAGGATATAATTAAGATGTTTTCCGGCAAAATATGGTACCAAGAAATAGGGGACTGGAAATTAAGATTAATAAACCCTTTCTTTGATTTTTATTGGAGGATTGTAATGTTTATAATTATTTGGTAATATTATTAATTTTTAATTTTATAAATATTTTTTAATGCTTTAATTTTTAAAAAGTTTCTAAATTCAGTTTTATAAAATAAAAATTAGAATATTATTTAAAAATTACAAAATTGAAAATTAAAAATTTAGAAGATGGATATCAGCATAATCATATTAAATTATAAAAGCAAAGGGCTGGCTTTGAATTGCATAAAATCCATTAAAGAGGCGGATATGAGAGGGATTAATTATGAAATTATTGTTGTAGACAATAATTCCGATGACAGCTTGGGGGATATTTTGGCTTGGCAGTATCCGGAAATAAAATTTGTGCAGAATACCGGCAATTTAGGCATGGGCGCGGGCAATAATATCGGCATAAAAAGGGCCAATGGAAAATATGTATGCGTTATGAATCCGGATACAATTGCCATGAAAGACACTTTTAAAATTTTATATGAATTTATGGAAAAAAATCTTGCGGTCGGCTTAGCCGGCCCAAAGCAGTATAATCCGGACAGGACGGTGCAGAATTCATGCTACCGCTGGCATAGCTTGTTAACGCCTATATACCGCCGGACGCCTTTGGGAGGTTTCAAATTCGCTCAAAAGGATTTGGACAGATTTTTGATGAAAGATTTTAACCATAAGGCCATGAAAGAAGTGGGTTGGCTTTTGGGCTCATGCCTTTTTATCAGGGCAAAAGCGTTGGAGGATGTTGGTAATTTTGACGAGAGATATTTTATGTATTTTGAAGATACTGATTTAGCGCGCCGGTTTTGGCATAAAGGATGGAAGGTTATTTATTATCCGGATGCTAAAGTTATCCATAACCATATCCGCCAAAGCGCCCAAGGCGTTTGGTATAAATTTTTTTGGAACAATCAAGCCCGCGCCCATATAATATCTTGGCTTAAATATTTGAGAAAGTGGGGGATAAAATAATTAACAATTAATAATTAATTTATAGCATTATGAAAAAAATTAAAAAAGCAATATTGCCAGTGGCCGGATTCGGAACCAGATTTTTGCCCGCCACTAAAGCCCAGCCGAAAGAAATGCTTCCCTTGGTTGACAAGCCGGCTATTCAATATTTGGTGGAGGAAGCGGTCGCTTCCGGCATTACGGAAATAATTTTCGTAACCGGCCGGGGGAAAATGTCCATTGAGGATCATTTTGACCATTCTTTTGAACTGGAGCATAATTTAGTGGAAAAAAATAAGCATGATTTATTAAAAGAAGTCAGGAAGATAAGCCAATTGGCCAAATTTTCTTATGTGCGCCAACCCCGGCCATTAGGGGACGGGCAGGCGATTTCCTGCGCCGCCCATTTGGTCGGGAACGAACCGGTATTGATTATTTTCGGAGACTGCTTGTATGATTCCAAAGTGCCGTCCGCCAAACAAATAATTGATGTTTATAATAAATACGGCGATCCGGTTATCGGCCTGGCTGAAGTTTTGAAAGTAGAATTAAAAAATTTCGGCGTGATAGACGGAATTGAATTAAAAAAAGATATATACGAAATAAAAAAGATAGTAGAAAAACCAAGTGCTGATGAAGCGCCGTCTAATTTGGTAGCGGTGGGAAAATATATTATTACCCCGGAAATTTTTAAAATTTTAGGGAAAATGACTTATGGCGAATCAGGCGAAATCAGGCTGGCGGACGCTTTTGCTATTATGCTTAAAAAAAATCGGCCGATCTACGGCAAAAAACTGGAAGGGAAGTGGCTGGATACCGGCAATAAGCTTAATTATATAAAAACCACTATCGCCTTGGGCTTGAAAAATAAGGAAATCGGAGGGCAATTAAGAAAATACTTGAAAGCTTTGCATAAAGAATTATAAAATATTCAATTTGTATAATTCTTTTTGAGCGCCGGTTCCAGTGTAAAAATATAAAATATCGCCGACGGCATTCAGATAAATTGAAGAGATATTTTTAAAATCAATTAATTCAATGTTGTTTCTTTTATTATCCAATTCCATTTCCAATAAATTAATTTTATTATCCGTGGCATAAATTATATATTTTGCCGGATGCCAGAGTATAGCTTTTATCGGTTCGGAAATGCGAGTTAATAAATTTTCCGTATTATTGTAAATATCCGCTATCCAAATTTCAAATTCATTAGCATAGAGCAGTTTATCGTCGTCAATCCAATCAAAATACCATATATTGCTTATATCCTTTTTGACGGGAAAATAAGAAGTTGATAAAGGGTCAATAATATATAATATTTTATTATCGTCATTATAAATATTGATATATTTATTTTTGAAATTAATAAAATTACATTCAGGGCAATAGGGAAGTTTGATACTTTTAAAAAAATTATTTGAATTTAATTCATAAATATCCAAGGATGAAGATTTATCGGCCTGATTGATTAAAAAGATATTATTATTTTTTATTAAAAATGAATTGTAATTATTTTGGCCGATCAGGCCGTTTAATTTAAAGTTTAAAATCGTTTTTATTTTATTATTAGACAGATTAAAGTTAAATATGCCATTTTTATTTTTATAATATATTATAGTTTCATCGGTTAAGCTCCATTGGATACCACTATCTTCCGGTTGAATAAATTTATTTAAATTGATTAGTATTTTAAATCCGGGCAGAGCCACAATTTCATCTCCGATCAGAACTCTTTGGCCGCTGGCCGGCCATAAAATCGTAAAATTGGCCGGCTGGGTCGTTGATGAATATGGGGAGGAAATTGAATTTAAAGTAAAATTATTTTTTTCACCGGTTATCAAATTAATAAAATTTATTTCATTATTATCCTTAATTGCTACTGAAAATTTTTTATCGGGGGAAACGGATATTTGTCTGGCATCGTCTTTATTAACAAGCGAGGGAAGATCTTTTTTAAATAAAATTATTTCGTCATAATATTCGGAACCGCCGCCGCTTATTTTTATTTTTTTCTGCCAAGGCCAATAGCCGCCTAATTCCAATCTGACATTATATTCATTAGGCAAGATGCCTTTTATTTTAGCCGGAGTAGTAGTATAATTATTTTTATTAGAAAAATATTTATTAAAAAATAGTTGATATAATTTATCGTTTATATAAATTTTTGCCCCTGGCGGGCGGCTGTCCAAGACAAGCAATCCGGTTTTTTGGATAATTTTTCTGGGAAAACTAAACCGATAGCCGGAAGCATAGCTTATTATCAAAGGAGTAATAATAATAAAAATTATTATAAAAAGAATAAAAATAATTCGGCGCGTTTTAAGAGACATATTTAATAGATCATCACCGCAATTGGCGGGATCCCGCTAGCAATAAAATAAATATAAGTAGCGGAAAATTCAAAAACCAAAATTCAAAAATTAATCATTATAAATTAAGAGAGCCGATTCGTTTTATGTCCGCTCCGATGCTTCTTAATCTTCCGTCAATATCTTCATAACCGCGGTCAACTTGATAGATATTGTCTATTTCGGTTTCACCTTCAGCTATTAAAGCGGCAATAATTACCGCGATGCCGGCTCTGATATCAAGGCTTGTTATTTTTTTGGCTGATAACTTAGTCGGACCATTAACTACTACTCGGTGGGGATCGCACATAATAATATCCGCTCCCATTTGCGATAAAATATCAGTAAATAGCAAGCGCCGGTCGTAGATGGTTTCATGGATAATCGAAGAGCCGGATGCTTGGGTCATTAATACGGTGAAAGGGGATTGCAGATCCGTGGGAAAGCCGGGGTATTCATGAGTTTTAATATTATAAGGCAAGAAATTTTTTGCCGGCAGAATTTTAATCCAGTCAGGGCCGAAAGTAAATTCAATGCCCTGTTTGTTAAATATAGTCAGCAGAGCTTCAATATGAGCCGGATTGCATTTTGTGATAGTCAGTTCCGACCTGGTAGCCGCCGCCATGATGGCGAAAGTTCCTGTTTCAATTCGGTCGGGAATAATATTAAATTCACCAGCAGTAATTTTATCTACGCCGGTAATAGTTATGGTTGGCGTTCCGGCGCCTTTAATTTTGGCTCCTTGACGGTTAAGATAATCGGCTAAAGCGACAATTTCCGGCTCCATGGCGCAATTTTTTAAAATAGTAATTCCTGTCGCGAGCACAGCGGTCATTACCAAGCTTTCGGTGCCGGTAACGCTCACTGTGGTAAAAAAATAGTCGCAACCTTTTAATTGGTTGGTCTTTATAATATAAAAACCATTTTTAAAAGTTATTTTTGCCCCTAAAGATTTATAGCCTTCTAAAAATAAATTTATCGGCCTAGTTCCAGCCCCAATAACGCATCCTCCCGGATGAGGAAATTTTACTTCGCCGAAACGCGCCAACAGAGGGCCGACAAACATAATAGAAGCTCTGAATTTATTGGCAAATTTAGGAGCTAGCTCATTTTTTGATAAATTATTAATTTCTATCTCGCAAGCTCCGTTGCGGCGCTTAATTACGCCACCTAAATCTTCCAATAATTCTAAGGCCCGGCTGACATCTTCTATATTAGGTAGATTATTAATAGTTATTTTTTGCCTGGAAAGCAAAGCGGCCGGAATAATTTTTAAAGCGGAGTTTTTAGCCCCCTTAACTGCTATGGCACCTGATAATTTTGCCGGACCATTAATTATAAATTTTGACATAATTAATTTTAATTTTTTATTTATATATATAGCATATCTTAATTTGCTTATAATTTCAATCTATTGTCAACCATTGTTATTTTATGTTAAACTATTAAACATGGATAATAATATTAATAAAAAAAGCAAATTAACTAAAAGATTTTTTTTGGTTTTATTAATTTTAATTTTAATGTTCGGCAGTTTTAACGCCGGCATATATTTAACCGGAAAAGAAGCGGTGATTAATGAACTGGCTAAAAAGGAAGTTGTCTATTTGGGGAAAGTGCTGGGCAAATACAGCCAGCCGGATAATAATCTCTTGACCCAGGATATTGACTTCAATTTATATTGGAAAGTTTGGGATTCTATAAAAAGAGATTATGTTGGCAAGGATAAAATTAATGAGAAAGAGCTTTTTTACGGTTCTCTCAAAGGCATGGTTTCATCCTTAGGCGATCCTTATACAATTTTTATGGATCCCAAAATAACCGAAGAATTTGGCAATGATTTGGCTGGTACTTTTGAAGGGATTGGAGCGGAAATTGGCATTAGGAATGATATTTTAACTATTATAGCGCCGCTGGCCGATATGCCAGCGCAAAAAGCCGGCCTTTTGGCCGGGGATAAAATTTATGCGATTGACGGGGAGTCAACTGCCGGCATTATTGTTGACGAAGCGGTCAATAAGATACGCGGCCCGAAAGACACCGGAGTTACTTTGTCAATTTCTCAAGATGGCATTGAAAAAGTGAAAGACGTAACCATTATCAGAGATCAGATTATAACCAAGAGCGTAAAAAAAGAATTGCGCGAAGATAACATTTATGTTATTACTATTTCTAATTTTAACGATGATACTATTGGTTTATTCAACGAAGCCGTGCAGGATTTATTAAAACATAACCCTCAAGGAATAATAATTGATTTGCGCAATAACCCCGGCGGTTATTTGGATACAGCTGTTGACATTGCCAGCGAGTGGATAGAAGAAGGGACGGTAGTTTCAGAGCAATTTTCTTCAGAAATAAAAAATGATATTTCCGCCACCGGCGGAGCTAGGCTAAAAGATTATAAAACAGCGGTTTTAATCAATCAAGGGAGCGCTTCGGCTTCAGAAATTGTATCCGGCGCCCTTAAAGATTATAATTTAGCCACTTTAGTCGGCATGCGGACTTTCGGCAAAGGCACAGTCCAAACATTAGAGGAATATAATGACGGATCATCGGTTAAATTAACCGTAGCCAAATGGCTCACTCCGAACGGAAATAATATAAATGAAGAAGGAATTTCACCGGATATAGAAGTGGATATGACTCAGGAAGATTACCAAAATTTTAAGGACCCGCAATTAGATAAAGCTGTTGAAATATTAAAAGAACAAAATGCGAAAGATGCGTATTAATACGAACAAAACCGCATTTTTATTATTCGCATAAATTTGCTTATCAGCGTTAAATATTTTATGAATCCCGTTAGAAGTCGCGATTGTGGAGATGTCTGGAGATAACAAATTACGATAAATATATTTTTCAGATAAAATTAATAAGCAGAAGCGGGAAGATCGCGATCTGCTTCTAATGGAATGAAGGTAATATTACTAAAACAAGTTAGAGGCTTGGGGCAGATAGGAGAAATTAAAAATGTAGCTGATGGCTATGCTCGTAATTTTTTAATTCCGCGAGGACTGGCTGATATGCTTTCCAGCCATAGCTTGAATATCATGGAAGCCCAGAAAAAAAAGCTTATAAGAATAAAAAATATAGAACTAAAAAATAACCTACAAGAAATAAAAAAGATAAAAAGCAAAAAATTTGAGATTAAAGCTAAAGCTGATAATAAAGGAACGTTGTATGCTAAAATCACTTCTAAAATAATAGCAGAAGAATTATCAAGGCAGGGATATAAAATTGCCAGCCAGGCAGTTAAATTAAATGAAACTATAAAAAAGGTTGGAGAATATAAAATTCAGCTGTCTCTGGAAGGAGAATCAGCGGAAGTTATCATAGAAGTTAATAATAAATCTGTTGCTTAATAAGATTTTGCTGTAATTTCCATATTTTGGTAAATTTTTCCGAAAAATTTTTTTTGCTAATATAACCATATTCCCTCAAAAATTTTTGAAAAAATTTCCTTAAAATCTGAAAATTTCGCCACAAAGCTTATTGAGCAACAGGTCTAATGTTTAATCAGCTGAATTATCAGCGGCCATAATAAAATATTATTTTATGAAAAAAATAAAAACAGTTAGGAATAAAAAAAAGAAAAAGGCAAGCCCTAGATTTATTTTTGTTATCGGCGGAGTTATGTCCGGGGTGGGGAAGGGAGTGACTACCGCTTCCATTGCTAGAATTTTATCATCTAAGGGCTATAATGTCAGTGCTATCAAGATTGACCCTTATATTAACGTTGATGCCGGCACTATGAATCCGATTGAGCACGGCGAAGTGTTTGTTACCGAAGACGGCGATGAGACTGACCAGGATATAGGCAATTATGAAAGGTTTTTAGGAGAAAATATCTATAAAGAGAATTATATGACCACCGGCCGGGTCTACCAGAGCGTAATCCAAAAAGAGAGAAATTTGGAATATGGAGGAAAATGCGTGCAAGTCGTGCCGCATATACCGATTGAAGTTAGGCAAAGGATTATTCGGGCGGTCAAAAAAACCGGCGCGGAAATAATGGTAATTGAAATCGGCGGTACAGTAGGGGAGTATGAAAATCTTCTTTTTTTGGAAGCCGCCCGTTATATGCATTTGGAGAATCCTGATAATGTGCTGTTTGTGATGGTAAGCTATCTGCCGATTCCTTCTAAAATAGGAGAAATGAAAACAAAGCCGACCCAGCACGCGGTCAGAAGTTTGAATAGCGCCGGCATTCAGCCGGATTTCATAATCGCCCGATCAATTGTTGATATTGACGAGCCGCGGCGGAAAAAAATCGCTATTTTTTGCAATGTTACCGAAGAAGACGTAGTTTCGGCGCCGGATGTTGATTCAATTTATGACGTGCCGATAAATTTTGAAAAAGATAAATTAGGCGATAGAATTTTGGAAAAATTTAATTTGCGGGGGAAAAAGCTTGATTTAAAAGAGTGGCGCAAAATGGTGAATATGAATAAAAGAGCCAGCAAGGAAATAGATATCGGCATAGTCGGCAAATATTTTTCTACCGGTAATTTTACCTTATCTGATTCTTATATTTCAGTGATTGAAGCGATTAAGCACGGCTGCATAAATAATAAATGCCGGCCTAATTTACATTGGATTAATACTGATGATATTAAAAAAGATGGCGTAAAAATATTAAAAAAACTTGACGGTATAATAGTGCCGCAGGGATGGGGTTCCCGGGGGGCGGAAGATAAAATAGAAACAATCCGCTATGCTCGGGAAAATAATATACCTTATTTCGGGCTTTGCTACGGCATGCAGATGGCGGTGATTGAATTCGCCCGCCATGTCTGTAAATTGCGTATGGCTAATACTGAAGAGGCCGATCCCAAAACTCTTTATCCGGTAATTCATATTATGCCGGGCCAAAAAGAATTAATAGCGAAGAAGGGTTATGGCGGCACGATTCGGCTGGGTGGCTGGCCATGCAAAATTGTTGCCGGCACGCATTTAGCCAAGGCCTATGAAAAAAAATTCGGGAATAAATATATTATTTCCGAACGTCATCGGCATAGATATGAGTTTAATAATAAATATCGGGACATATTTGCCAAAGCCGGTTTAAAGATATGCGGCACTTCGCCTGATGGCAAAATTGTGGAAGCCATAGAAATTACCAGCCATCCGTTTTTTATCGGCACCCAATTTCATCCCGAATATATTTCCCGCCCTCTGGATCCTCATCCTTTATTTATTGAGTTTATCCGAGTTTGCTTGAATTTAAGGAAAAAGAAAGAAAATGTAAGCTGAAATTTTTTAAAAATAAAAACCCGGTTTAAATTGAAATCGGATTTTTTATTTTTAGTTTATTTAGAGGGCATAATGTTTACAATTTTTGTATCTATAAGCTGATTATTGAATTTTTTTATTTTTTTGGTAGTAAATTTAACCAAGCCGGGAATAATAGCAAAAAGAGTATCATCGCTTCCTTTTTTTACATTTTT
>Ga0100393_10004912_pt1 | contig 12183 bp, 7 predicted proteins | sample CryGeymeta201517_FD_81546 | JGI IMG/M metagenome (GOLD analysis project Ga0100393, IMG submission 81546) | Groundwater microbial communities from Crystal Geyser aquifers in Utah, USA - Crystal Geyser metaG 2015-17 | ecosystem: Environmental > Aquatic > Deep subsurface > Groundwater | place: USA... | reverse complement strand
GTCTTTGGCGAACCTCTGCCATCGCGGTTGCTGACTGCAATATAAACTTTACCATCGGGCGAGATGCAAACATCGCGCAACCGGCCAAAAATATTTGTGTAAAAATCAGAAGCTTTTAAAACCGAAGTGCCGCTTTCATTTAACTGAAGTACGGTTAATCTGCTTGCTTTCAGCGATGTTACCAACAAACTGTTTTTCCATTCGGGAATTAAATCGGAATTGTAGAAAGCCATTCCTGCCACTGCCAAAGTTGGTGTCCACGCATAAATTGGTTCAACCACGTTGCTGTCATTACAAAAAGCAGTTTCACCAGACATGTCACAAAATCCTTCCACTTTGGGCCAGCCGTAATTTCTGCCTTTTTGAATGATATTAATTTCGTCGTTGGTGCTTGCGCCATGTTCGCTGCTGTAAAGAATTTTACCGTCGGGCGAAAAAACCAGGCCTTGCGGATTCCGGTGCCCCCAACTCCAGACCGGGCTGCCCGGAAATGGATTGTCAGTTGGAATTGTGCCATCCAGATTTATTCTTAAAGTTTTGCCGTTCAAACTTTTCACATCCTGCGATTTACTGGTCACTTGTGCATCGCCAGTTGTGAAAACAAGTTTTTTATCCGGTGAAATAACCATTCTGCAACCGTTGTGATTATTGGCGCCGTCGATGTTGTCGAGTAAAGTAAACGGGCTGCCCGCTTTTCCGGTAGTAGGATTAAAGGTAAACCGCACAATTTTTTCGCGGTAAATGTTGCCGGAAGCATAGTAGTTGTAACCAACATAGAAATAGTAGTTTTCTGAAAAATCGGGGTCAATTGCCATTCCAAGCAGGCCGCCTTCGCCAACTTCACGTACATCGGCAATTTGAATCACTTCAGAAACCGCACCCGTATTGGGATTAATCCTGCTGATTTTTCCCATTCTTTCAGTAACCCAGATAAAATCATCGGGTCCCCAAAGTATTTCCCAGGGGGTATCGAGATTGGTTGCAACTGTTCTTGTTTTCAGGTTGTTTTGGGCATTTAAAGTTGTTAATACAATGATTAACAAATTGAAAATCAGGAAAAATGTTTTCATGTTTCAGTGTTTAAAAATTTTCCGGCTACCTTTTATAACCCTGAAACTGATAAGATTGTTTCCGGTATATTGAATAATTTCCTGATGTTTTAAAGGCTTTTAGCAAATGCATATAAAACTTTGTGAAATTTGGTGTTTTCGTGTTTTCGTGGCTTTTAATATTTTGCCACAAAATCACAAAATCACAAAAAATTACACAAAAAAATTCAATTTCTAATCAGAAACATAATTTCGAAGGAGTTTTCCTACTCCCTCCCTTTCGGGGAGGGCTGGGGAGGGGCTTCCTTTTCATAATCACTTTCATTTACCCACCCCGCTTTCACTTTTTCTCCGGCCATAAAACGGTTGTAATAATTCTGCACTGCTCCCTGATAAGGATAATTATCGAAAATATCGCCTTTTCCTACAACCCGCGGGTCGCCTTGTTCGGTTAGTTTCTGAATCATTTCGGTTTCCATTTTTGTTTTCAGTTCAGCAAAGTTTTGGTCGCCGGCCAGGTTTTTTATGCAAAACGGATCATTTTTGATGTTATACAATTCTTCTTCAACCCGTTTGCCAAAATTGAGTTGCCAGTATTCTGTAATCCCTTTTTTGCGGCGCATATCCAGAATATAAGTTTTCGTGGGGCTGCCGTCGCAGTTCAGGTAGCCGGTAACCGGGTCGCAGGCCGGCCAGCGGTCGGGTTTAAAATTGCGCATGTACAAAAAGTCATCTCTTACTATTCCCCTTACCGGATATCCTTCGTCGTTGGGCCTTCCCACATCATGACGTTCCATGCCCACCAGCACAAAATCGCGTTCAGGATTCACAATACCGACTTTTTCAGAATTAAAAATATCGGTTAAACTTTTACCTGTAACGGGTTGCATTCCTGCTGTTTCGGTGGTTAATCCGGCGAGTTCAAGATAAGTGGGGACAAAATCGATAAAACTTACAAAATCTTCCACCACGCGACCGGATTTTTTAATGCCATCAGGCCACATGATTGCCAGCGGCAAATGGTTTCCATATTCATACATATTCCCTTTTACCCGTGGAAATGGCATTCCGTTGTCGGCAGTAACAATCACTATTGTATTGTTCAGTTCGCCAATTTCTTCGAGCTTTTGCAACATTCGCTGCAGGTGCAAATCGAAATACTCAATTTCGAAAGCATAATCGAGCATATCCTGACGAATGGTATCCACATCGGGCCAAAACGCGGGAACTTCATCAATTTCATCCAGGCTTTTCCCTCCGTATTTTGAACCTGCCCCAAACTCGTATTCGCGGTGAGGTTCGGTGCTGCCATACCAGAAACAGAAGGGCTGTCCGGCAGGACGGGCTTCCAGAAAAGCTTCAAAATTTTTGGCGTAATCGTTATTCGAAATGTATTTTGCAGGCGGGGTGGTTTTAAATTCGTCAAACTTTGGACCGGTCAACTGGCGTTTTACACCGTTTATTTCTCCGGGATCGCCAGGCGCCCAGCCTTTGGCAACACTGCCCACAAAGTAACCGTTTTCTCCAAGCGCTTCGGTGTATGTTTTAAACTTTGCCGGGAAAAGCGGTGAGTGGTTGGCTGCTTCTTCGAGTTGCCAACTGTTGCGGCCGGTTAAAATACTTGAGCGCGAAGGAGCGCATTTGCCATTGGGTGTGTAGGCATTGGCAAACAAAATCCCGCTGCTTGCGACCTTGTCAAACCCCGGTGTTTTTACCCAGTTACAGCCGTACGCGCCAAAATGTTTCCACGAGGCATCGTCGGCAATTGCAAATAAAATGTTGGGTTTTTTCAGTGGTTCAGGTTTGTTGGTGCAACCCATTAAAATCAGGTTGAAAAAAATAAACGCAATTAATACGGATGAAATGTTTTTCATTTTTGTAAAGATTTACAAGGTTTTATTACCGGTTGTTGCTTTGAGTGTAAATTTAACTCTTAATTTTACACCTTTCAAAATCGAAAATTAACTTTTTATACAAATCTTATGAAGAATATACTGATTTTTATTGCAATGGTACTGTTGTTTTCGTGTGCAAAACCAACTTCTCAGCCTGTTTTAGTCGATGAGGCTGCTTTTAAAACTGAACACGACGGAAAAACAGTTGAACTTTTTACCTTTAAAAATGCGAACGGACTGGTTGCCCGGATTACCAATTACGGAGGGAAGGTGGTTAATTTATGGACTCCCGATAAAAACGGCGATTTTGCTGATATTGTAACGGGTTATGAAACTTCTGCCGAATACCTGAATACCACGGAGATTTATTATGGAACTTTGATAGGCCGTTACGGAAACCGCATCGCAAAAGGGCAGTTTACATTGAACGATTCGGTTTACACATTGGCCAAAAACAACGGTGAAAACCATTTGCATGGTGGAATAAAAGGATTTAACAACGTGGTTTGGGATGCAAAAAAACCGGATGACCAGACACTTGAACTTACCTATCTTTCGGTTGACGGGGAAGAAGGTTATCCAGGAAATCTGAATGTAAAAGTGGTTTACAAGCTAACTGACGAAAATGAACTCAAAGTGGAATATTGGGCAACAACCGATAAACCAACACCGATAAACCTTACCCAACATTCGTTTTTTAATTTGAAGGGTGCCGGAAACGGCAATGTAAATGACCACGTTATGCAGATTTTTGCTGATGGTTTTACACCAGTAGATTCAACCTTAATTCCAACCGGCGAAATTGCACCCGTAGATGGAACTCCTTTTGATTTCAGGACGCCAACTGCAATTGGCGACAGAATTAACGATGAACATATTCAGATGAAATATGGTAACGGCTACGACCACAACTGGGTTCTTAACAAAGCTGAAACCGGTTTGAGTTATGCAGCCAAAGTGGTTGAACCTGCATCGGGCCGCACCATGGAAGTATTTACCAACGAACCCGGGATACAGTTTTATGGCGGCAATTTTATGACAGGAAAAGATACCGGCAAAGGTGGAAAAGTGTTTGCCTACCGCGGCGCTTTCTGCCTCGAAACCCAGCATTTCCCCGACAGTCCCAACAAACCTCAGTTCCCGTCAACCATTCTGAATCCGGGCGAGGAATATTATTCGGTTTGTGTGTATAAGTTTGGGGTGGAGAAATAGAATTTTTAAATGTGTATGATTTTGATTTTTTTTGTGTATTGCAAAAAATGGAAATCAGGTATAAAAGAACAAATGTTGAAATTGATCTTGATTTGGTTCAGGAGGTGATGGCTACATACAAGATGAAAAGCATAAAAGAAGCTGTCAATTTTTCATTGCAAAAAATAATTGAACATCAAAAAAGAAAAAAATTGCTTGCAATGAAAGGAAAGATTGAATGGGAAGACAACCTTGACGAAATGAGGGGTATATGATGAAGGAGCATATTTTCGACACCAGTGTTTGGATTGACTTGTTTAAAGGGAATTACAATCAGAAAAGGTAATCATTGTCTGATTGCCTGGTATGCAAATAATAACAATCTCGAAATAGTGCATCGCGACCGCGATTTTGATTTAATAAAACTGAATCAGGCCTGATTAGCGGGAGGTTTTTGCTAGCCTGTTACCCCAAATTTGCAATTCGGGGCAGGCGGTTTGGTATTTTTAATGCCTTTTAAATAAAATGTATTGTATCAGAAGGAGTTGCAAACTCAGAATCGCTTACCTCTCTTTTCAAACGAGCAGAGGAGAGACGTCATCCGTTTGACCTATACAAAATGTCAAAGCTTTATTTCTACATTTGTTGAAATTTTATCATATAATATTTCGTATGAACATTACACTTTTAGGACAAGGATTTGAAGCAGCATCAGAATATTCCGTAGGTAAACAACTGATTAAGTTTTTTGCTGACAAGGACTTTCATACATTCACAGGAATATCCGCATTCGCAAGTCAGGCAGGTGTAAATGGACTTTCAAAACATATCGAAGTAGCTAAAAATCATCTCAATATAATTACAATTGTTACAGGAGTTGACCAGAAAGTAACTTCACAAGAAGCATTATTAGCACTTCTTGATTTGAATATAAACGCTTTTGTTTTTTTTGTTCCGCCACCCAAATCAGGAAAACCAATTTTTCATCCTAAAATATATTTGTTTGAAGGCAAAGACAAATCAGAACTCATAATCGGTTCTTCAAACTTAACATCAAATGGACTGTTTACAAATGTTGAAGCATCGTTGCTTGTAAGTATTGACAACAATGTAGAAGCAGACAGAGAAATTGTTGAGCAATTGAAAGATTATTTCAAAGGCATTTTTGACTTCACAGACCCGAACCTGAAAAAACTTTCAAATGAAATTATTGCCGATTTAGTGGATGCTAAAATTGTTCCGACAGAAGCAGAACGAAAAGCAGCACAGGACAAAGCGGAGAAAGCCGAGAGAATGGAAACTGAAAGTATCATTTCAAAAATATTTCCGAAGAGAGCAATCGCAAAAATTCCAAACGAATTCAGAACAACAAAAAAACTTACAACTAAAACAACATCAGCTCCCGGAGATGCTATTGGTAGTTTTTCCAGGAAACGTGAGTTGATTTGGGAAAGTGGAAAATTGACTGAAAGAGATTTGAATATCCCGAAAGGTTCTACGACCAATCCAACAGGTTCAATGCTTTTCAAAAAAGGCAAGACCAAAGATATTGATCAACGCCATTATTTCAGGGACACCGTTTTTTCTTCACTCAAATGGAAGCATGATACAAAGCCCGAAACATCACATCTTGAAAGAGCAAAAGCGACTTTCAATATCGTGATTGACGGCAAGTTGTCAGGAAGTTTCAAACTTACCCTCATACATAACCCACGAACTGACACCCGTTCCTACGAACAGAAAAACTCCATGACTTCAATTAGTTGGGGTGAAGCCAAGAACGTTATTGCAAAAGATAATCTCATAGGCAAAAGTGCCACCTTATATAAGACCAAAAAGAAAGGGGAGTTTACTTTAGAAATCAAGTAAAAAACCTTTCAAATAAAACTTGTTGAAAACTCTTTTCAATAAATCTTTTGTTGGTTCATTTAAAGTACCTATCTTTGGACTGAAGTAGTCCAAAAATGAAATTAGAAAAAACATTCGGTGAAACAGTAAAGAAACTTCGCGAGGAGCTGAATCTTCCTTTGCGTGAAGTGGCGGAAGCATTGAGCATTGACACTTCAATGCTGGGCAAGATTGAGAAGAACAATCGCAAGCCGACCAAGAAACTGATAGAAAAGTTTGCAAAGTATTTTAAAGTAAGCGACAAAGATTTGCTGATAACTTTTTTGAGTGATACAGTTGCTTATCAGATAATGGACGAGGAAGATTTGTCAAATGAAGTATTTAAAGTAGCTGAGGAAAAAGTTAGATATTTGAAAACAAAAAAATCCAACCAATGAAATTAATTACAGAAGAATCAGCCGAAAAATTAAGAGGTGGTTTTTACACACCCGAACCAATCGCAGAATTTGTTTTGCGTTGGGGCATCAATGGAAGCTCTGATTTTGATATACTTGAACCAAGTTGTGGTGACGGAGTTTTTTTAGAACAATTGCAAAAACAAAAGTTCCAATACAAATCAATTACAGCAGTTGAGTTAGACGAAGAAGAAGCACAAAAAGCAGATCAAATAAATTTAATGAACAAGCAAATCATCATTGATGATTTCCATACTTATTGCAACAACACAGAAAAGAGATTTGATTTAGTTGTTGGCAACCCTCCTTACATTCGTTACCAGTTTTTTGATAAACTACAACAAGTTGAGGCAGGAGATATTTTTATAAAAGCAGGTTTGACTTATTCTAAACTCACAAATGCCTGGGTTTCGTTCGTAGTTGGCTCATCGCTTCTACTTAAAAGCAAGGGCGGTAAAATTGGTTTCGTTTTGCCGGCAGAGATTTTGCAGGTTTCGTTTGCAAAGCAACTAAGAAATTTCCTTGCACACTTCTACAATAAAATCAATATCATTTCATTTGAGAAACTTGTGTTTCCAGATATTCAACAAGAAGTGGTATTACTTCTTTGCGAAAAAAATAATTCTAAAGAACACAATATTGAGCACATTGAATTGCGTGATGCAAGCGAATTGCAAACGCTTGATGTTGCAAGATTGAAAAGTCCACAAAAGAAAATTGATTTCAAAAGTAACAAATGGACTTTCTATTTTTTGGAGCAAAACGAAATTGATTTCCTTGAAAACATCGCAAAGCACAGAAACATTCCAACACTTGAAAAATATGCAAGAGTTGAAGTTGGAATTACAACAGGTTCGAATGATTTTTTCACCGTTCCCTTAACAACTGTTGAGGAATACGATTTACAGGAATATGCAAGACCAATGGTAGGCAGAAGTGTTCAAGTAAACTCTGTAATTTTCACAAGAGAAGATTGGGAAAAGAATAAATACTCAAAAGCAAAAGCACACTTGCTTGTTTTTCCTGACGGAAAAAGTTTGAACAAGAAAAACGGAGCAGTGAAATACATTGCACACGGTGAGAGTTTAGGAATTCACAAGGGTTACAAAACCGGAATTCGTGATGATTGGTTTGTAGTTCCTTCTTTGAAAATTTCTGATGCTTTATTTATCAGAAGAAATAATCTTTACCCAAGATTAATAATTAATCAAGCGGAAGCATACACAACCGACACGATGCACAGGGTTTTTGTGCGACCAAACACAAACATTAAAGCAATGACGGCAAGTTATTACAACTCACTTTCACTTGCGTTTACGGAGGTTAGTGGTAGAAGTCATGGTGGTGGAGTTTTGGAATTGATGCCAAACGAAGCAGAAAGAATCTTGCTTCCATATCATATCGACAACGCTGTTTTGCTTCCACAAATTGACAAACTTATTCGCAACAAAACCGAAATTGAAGAAGTTTTGAAAATTACTAACCAAGTAATTTTGAAAGAGCATTTCGGCTTGACACAAGAGGAAATAATGTTGGCTCACAGCATTTGGAAAAAACTTTCATACAGAAGATTGAATAGAGGGAAATAACCCCAAGCTGGTGCGGGTTTGTAACCCGTATCTTGCTTTGTAAAATCAAAAATCAGTTGTCATAGCAAACAAGGCACAAATTGCATCCCAATTTACATCGGTATTGCGCCAACACAGAGAACAACCTTATATATTCAGGAAGGCCATTTAAGGCCTTCCCGTTTTTAATGTTAAGTTCAATCTCAGGCATAATAGAAAGATTAAAACGCTCCCCCTAAAAAATTTTCTATATTTGCATACTTTTTTAAAAACGGTACAGAATCACATCCGATGAATAATAAGTTTCAGGAATACAAGCAATTAGACCTATCGCAAATCAACAAGGAAGTGTTGAAACGATGGCAGGAAGACGATACTTTTCATAAAAGTATTTCCACCCGCGAAGGTCACCCCACTTTTGTTTTTTATGAAGGACCGCCTTCGGCCAATGGAATGCCCGGAATCCACCATGTGATGGCCCGCGCAATCAAAGATATTTTCTGCCGCTACAAAACCATGAAAGGTTTCCGCGTTCACCGCAAAGCTGGTTGGGATACACACGGTTTACCCGTGGAACTTGCGGTGGAGAAAATGCTGAATATCACCAAAGACGATATCGGAAAAAAGATTTCGGTTGAAGAATACAACAATGCCTGTCGCACCGAGGTAATGAAATACACCCGCGAGTGGGAAGAACTCACCCGGATTATGGGCTACTGGGTAAACATGGATGATCCATACATAACTTACGACAACCGTTACATCGAAACAGTGTGGTGGCTGCTGAAACAAATTTACTCGAAAGGTTTGCTGTACAAGGGTTACACAATACAACCGTACTCTCCGGCAGCAGGTACAGGATTAAGTTCGCACGAGTTAAACCAGCCCGGTTGCTACCGCGATGTTAAAGACACTACCGCCGTTGCCCAGTTTAAAGCCATCCGCAACGAAAGATCGGAGTTTCTTTTTGAGGGAATTGATACAGAGTTATATTTTATTGCCTGGACCACCACTCCATGGACATTGCCTTCGAACACAGCGCTTTGCGTTGGCCCGTCGATAAAATACGTGAAGGTGAAAACATTCAATCCGTATTCTTCGGTACTTGTAACGCTTATCCTTGCCAAAGATTTACTCGGCGCACATTTCAATCCAAAAAATGAAGGATTGCCGTTTGATGATTTTAAACACGGCGATAAAAATATTCCGTATCAGGTTTTAGCCGAATACAGTGGCGCTGAATTAAAAGGCGTTCAATATGAGCAACTCATCGAATGGGTAAAACCGGTGGGTAAAGTTTTTGAAGTAATTACCGGCGATTTTGTAACCATTGAAGACGGAACCGGGATTGTTCACATTGCCCCGACATTTGGCGCCGACGACGACCGGGTTGCCAAACAAAATGGTGTCTCGCCGCTGGTGGTTATCGATTCAGAAGGAAAAACTCAGGCTTTGGTCGATAAAAAAGGACGGTTCTTCCCAACTGCAAACCTCGATCCTGAATTTGTGATTCAATATGTAAACATTGAAAAGTATCGCGATTTTGCAGGGCGTTCGGTAAAAAATGAATACGACGACAAGTTGGAAGATGATGCCTCGACTGTGGATATTGATATTTCAGTAATGCTTAAACAGGAAAACAAAGCTTTTCGAATTGAAAAACACGTTCACAGTTATCCGCATTGCTGGCGCACCGACAAACCGATTTTGTATTATCCGCTCGATTCGTGGTTTATCAAAACAACTGCAGTAAAAGATAAAATGGTGGAACTGAACAACACCATCAACTGGAAACCGCAGTCAACTGGTACCGGCAGGTTTGGTAACTGGCTCGAAAACCTGGTTGATTGGAACCTGAGCCGTTCACGTTTCTGGGGAACCCCGCTGCCCATCTGGAGAACAGAAGATGGCTCGGAAGAAATCTGCATTGGTTCAACCGAAGAATTAATGGCTGAAATTAACAAAGCAATGAAGATTGGTTTTATGACCGAAAATCCTTATGCAAATTTTGAAGTAGGAAACAACTCAAAAGACAACTACGATAAAATAGATTTGCATAAACCTTATGTTGATAATATTTTTCTGGTTTCACCCAAAGGACAGAAAATGTTCCGCGAACCCGATTTAATCGATGTTTGGTTCGATTCAGGGGCGATGCCTTATGCACAGAATCATTATCCATTCAGCCTCCCCCCGGCCCCCTCCACAGGAGGGGGAGGAGGAGCCAAACCATGGAATCTGGCTGACCCAATTAACTACGAACTTTTAAAGGCAAATTCAAAACAATTAAGAAAATTCCCGACCGAAGCCGAATCTGTTTTATGGGAAGTACTTCGTGGAAAGAATTTGGAAGGCTATAAATTCAGAAGGCAACATGTAATCAACCAGTTTATCGTTGATTTTGTTTGTCTTTCGAAAAAACTAATTATTGAAGGTGATGGTGAAATTCACAATTTACCTGAAAATCAAATATTGGACGCTCAGCGTACAGAAATTCTTAAAAACCACGGATTCAGAATCATAAGATTTACAAATAATGAAGTTTTGGCAGACCTTGACAATGTGCTGACAAAGATAATAGCTGAACTCAATGCACCCGTTGCTCCCTCCCCTGTGGGAAGGGTTGGGGTGGGGCTGTTCCCTGCTGATTTTATAGCTGAAGGAGTTGACCAGACCCGTGGATGGTTTTTCACTTTGCACGCCATTGCGACAATGATTGATGAATCAGTTGCATTTAAAAATATAATTTCCAACGGGCTGGTGCTCGATAAAAACGGCAATAAAATGTCGAAACGGTTGGGCAATGGTGTCGATCCATTTCAAACCATCGAAGAATATGGTTCCGACCCGTTGCGGTGGTACATGATTACCAACGCGCAACCGTGGGATAACCTGAAATTCGATATTGCAGGAATTGAGGAGGTGAAACGGAAATTCTTCGGAACACTTTACAATACCTACAACTTTTTTGCATTGTACGCCAATGTCGATGGTTTCAGGTTTGTAGAAAACGAAATTCCGGTTGAACAGCGCCCCGAGATTGACCGATGGGTAATATCGCTGCTGAATTCGCTGGTCAAGGAAGTTGGCTGGTGTTACGAGAATTATGAACCAACCCGCGCCGGACGTGCCATTTCGGATTTCGTGTCAGAGAATTTAAGCAACTGGTTTGTGCGCTTGAGCCGCAAAAGATACTGGGGCGGGGAGTTTACCGACGACAAAATTTCGGCATATCAAACATTGTATTCCTGTTTGGAAACTGTGGCAAAATTAATGGCCCCAATTGCGCCGTTTTATGCCGATTTGTTGTACACCGACCTGAATAAAGGTTCACAAAAAGAAGTTGACCAAAGTGTTCATCTTGCTGATTTTCCATCGTATAACGAAAAGCTGGTGGACAAGGATTTGGAAGAAAGAATGGATCTTGCACAAAAAGCATCGTCAATGGTTCTGGCTTTGCGCCGGAAAGAAAAACTTAAAGTGAGGCAACCACTGGCAAAAATTATTGTACCTGTGCTGAATTCCCGTTTTCGGGAACAATTTGAGGCCATAAAAAATATCGTTTTAACCGAAGTGAACGTCAAGGAAGTTGAATTTTTAACCGATGCTACAGGAATAATTAAAAAGAAAATAAAACCCGATTTTAAAGTGTTGGGACCAAAATACGGGAAGTTAATGAAGGAGATTGCCGGGGCAATTGGGAAATTTGGGCAAAAAGAAATTGCGGAACTGGAAAGCGCCGGTCAGTTTGAAATTGATGCAGGCAGCGAAAAGGTGATAATTACACCTGAAGATGTTGAAATACATACCGAAGATATTCCGGGCTGGACTGTGGCTTCAGAAGGACAACTGACAGTAGCGCTTGATATTCATGTGACCGGGGAATTAAAAGATGAAGGATTTGCCCGCGAATTCATCAATAAAATACAAAATATTAGAAAGGACAGTAACTTTGAAGTTACCGACCGTATTAACTTAACAATTGTTAAAGGCGAAGAATTTAATAAAGCAATTTTAAATTATAAAGATTATATTTGCGCGCAAACTTTGGCAAATCAATTAGAACTAGTTGATAGTCTGAACGATAATGATTCCAGAGATGTTGAAATTGACAAAGATTTATTCGCCCGGATATTAGTTCAACGGGCGGAAAACTGAAATGATGAATAACCTGATT
>Ga0100393_10004895_pt1 | contig 12195 bp, 14 predicted proteins | sample CryGeymeta201517_FD_81546 | JGI IMG/M metagenome (GOLD analysis project Ga0100393, IMG submission 81546) | Groundwater microbial communities from Crystal Geyser aquifers in Utah, USA - Crystal Geyser metaG 2015-17 | ecosystem: Environmental > Aquatic > Deep subsurface > Groundwater | place... | reverse complement strand
CGTTAATTTCCAAATTAATATTTTTTAGGGCAACGGTTTTAGGTGGATATATTTTTTCTATGTCCTTAAATTTTATCATGATCGCCTATTTAAAATTTGTTAGACTCCTTTTAATATTATAATTTTTATTAAAATCACCATAAATAACCGGTTGCCAACCCACAAAAGCGATCGGATACAATTTCGCGGAAAGGACAATTATTATAATTACCGCAACCGCGGATGATATCAAAATTATAAGTTTTTTTCTGTCCATAAATTTATCGACAACAGGAAAATAAAATCTTTACGGCACCACTATCATCATTTTTTCTCCCACTTCCTTATAATTAAATCTTGATTTGAATTCTTTTTCTAAATTTTCCGGATAGGAAAAATATTCTATGTTTGATTTCAAATTGGTATTTTCTTTGACGAGAGCCTCCATTCGCCCGTTTAAATCGTCCAAATCTTTTTTAAGGCCGTTGCTTTCTTTTAAAATTAAATAAACCTGCGCCGAAACGCCGATTAAAACCAGACATAGAATTATAATAATCGCGGGACGCGTCATTTTTTAACAACATGATGCTAATTTACAAATCTTATGCCAATAATGCTAATTGCGAATTTTTATTTAATACTTTATTCGCAATCTGTAAATTGGCATTACATTCGCGTATTTGCATCTCATTTTGATTATTTTAACAAATCTTTGAAGATTTTTACAGGGATTTCAACGCCCTCCGCCTTGCCTACCGGCAGGCAGGCCATTTTTAAAAGTTTCTTTTTCCCCCTTTTCTGCTTTTTCCAAAGTTTCATTTTTCTTGAACGGTCGCCTCCGTAAAGGTAGCCGGCAACGTCTTTTTTAAGCGCCGTAATCGTTTCCCTGGCGATTATCCGGCCGCCCACCATTGCTTGAATGGCTTGAGTAAATTGTTTTTTAGGCAAAAGCTCTTTTAATTTTTCAACCATTTTCCGGCTGATTGTCTCAACGTCTTTTTCGGGAATAATCCGGCTTAAACCGTGCGCCACTCCTCCGGCAATTTTTATGTCCAAACGCCGCGCCTGCGCCTCGCGATAATCAACAACATTATAGCTAAAAGACGCAAAGCCCGAAGAAACGGACTTTAATTGGTCGTCGAAATCCAAAACAAGGTCTGCCAGCGGAAGATTAGCCGAGACAACCGCTTTTTCGCCATTTATTTCGGTTTCCATTTTGCTAAACCTAAAAGAATTTTTTAATTTTAAAACATCGCCCAATTTAACCAATGGAACGATTATTTTTATCGCGGTTATCGGTTCAAGAACTTTGATGTAATCGTCGGGAAAATCTTTCGGATTTTCTATGACCGTCCAATCGCCTTTTCTTTGCATCACTTTGTAAGAAACCGAAGGAAAACTATTTATGGTTTTTATGCCAAATTCTTTTTCCAATCTCTGAACCACAATTTCAAAATGAAGCTTGCCTAAAAATCCGGCTTGAAATCCCCTGCCAAGCGCTTCGCTGGTGGTAGGAAAAATAGAAAAAGAAGAATCGTTTAAACGAAGTTTATAAAGCGCGATTTTTAAATTGTCGTAATCGTCGCCTTCTTCAGGATATAAAGAAACGAAAACGACCGGTTGAGGAGTTTTAAACCCTGCCAAAACTTTTTCGCCGATGGTATCGCCAACCTTAACCGAGTCCGGGTCTTTAAGCCCCGTGGCGATATAGCCTGTTTCGCCCTCGTTTAAAATTTCCTGCTTTTTCAGCCCGGGCGCGAAATACCCAACTTCTTTAATTTTAAATTGTTTGTTATTACTCAATAACTTCGTGTTTTCACCGACTTTGAAGCTTCCGCCAAAAATCCTGACAAAAGCGATAACGCCTTTATGCTCGTCATATAAAGAATCAAAAATCAAAGCTTGCTGAAACTGCGGACCAGTTTTTAATTTTGCGCTGTTTGGCGCCGGTACTTTTTCAATAACCGCGGCTAAAAGCTCTTTTACGCCCATTCCCGTTTTACCGGAAATTTTGAAAATTTCTTCCGGCTTGACGTTTAACAAACGCGACAATTCGCTTATGGCATTTTCGATTTGTTCTGGAGAAGCGGCGTCTATTTTGTTTACCGCGCCAATAATTTTAAGGCCGGCTTTTTGAGCGGATTCAAAATTGGCAAGCGTTTGCGCCTGAATGCCCGAAGTCGCGTCAACTAAAAGAATCGCGCCTTCAACCGCTGAAAGCGCGCGTGAAACTTCGTAAGCAAAATCTGAATGGCCGGGAGTATCAATCAAGTTGAGGATATAATCCTCAACTTGCGCTGATTCACGCAGACTAAACGCAGAATCACGCAGAAGACGAGCCTTATCATATATAATACGCTTAATTTCTAAATCACCACTTCCAAAATTAACCAATAAGGCAAGTTTATAATCACACCCTTTTAAATAGGACCACAATTGCTCTATTTGCGGCCTACCTATTTCCGGCAACGCTTTTAATTCAATTATTATTTTATCTTCAATAACAAAATCTGGTTGATATACTCCTATATTTTGTCCTTCATATTTGATTGGAATGTTTTTTTTGCTTTCGAACTTCAACCCGGCATTTTTAAATTCTATTTCAAGAGCATTGTGATACACTTGTTCTTTGTGCCCCAACCCAAGATTTTTTCTAACAGAAAAAATGGCACCTCTAATTTTATAAGTTAAATCGCTGTATAAAAACTCTTCAGCGTTATTCTGCGTTTCATTCTGCATACTTCTGCGGTTCGCATGATACATCATGCGAACAGGCGCCATTTTAATGGTAATTCCCCTTTCCCTTTCAAGTTCCAGATTATCAAGATATTGAGGCTTCATATGACGCGTGTCCACGGTCCCCGTAAGTTCCAAAAACCGATCCGCCAAAGTGGATTTTCCGTGGTCAATATGCGAAATAATGACAAAATTACGTATAAACATTATAATTAGATAATATATGAAAAATCATAAATAATAAACCTATTTTATGCTTCCCGACCCAATTCAAAAATTCATTAAAATTTTTTCCGCCCTGCCGGGCATCGGATTAAGGCAAGCCACCCGCTTAGCCTTCCATTTGATAAACAGCGGGAAAAACAACATAGATGAAACTGCTAAAGCGGTTTCCGATTTGGGCCGTTTAAAAATTTGCAGCCGGTGTTTTTTTGTGCATCAGAATCCCGCAAGCAACGGGAATTTATGCGATATTTGCGCAAATAGCAGCCGCCGGAAAGACATAATCGCCATTGTTGAAAAAGAAACAGATTTAATTTCTTTGGAACGGACGAAAAAGTTCAAAGGAGTTTATTTAATTTTCGGCGAAATTTCCAAAGCCGGCGTCATTGAAAGCATCCAAAAACTCCGGCTTAACCACTTAAAAAGCTTAATCAAGCAAAGCGGAAGCAAAGCGGAAGAAATAATACTTGCGCTTAATCCGACAACTTACGGCGACCTTAACGCTTCAATAATCGCCAAAGAGCTGACGCCGTTCGCTAAAAAAATCAGTCGGCTGGGGAGAGGTATCCCAACCGGCGGAGAAATAGAATTCGCCGACGACCAAACTCTCGGCGACGCTCTCGAAAGAAGAAATTGATTATTTTACGGAAACTATTTTTATTTCGGTGAATTCCTGCCTGTGACCCTTTTTCTTTCTTAAACGGGTTTTTGAATGATACCTGAAAACGATTATTTTCTTGTCTCTTGCCTGCCTTAGAATTTCAGCCTCAACCTTCGCGCCCTCAACATAAGGCGTTCCTATTTTGACGCTATCTCCGTCGGCTGAAAGCAAAATTTTATCAAAACTCAAAATGGCGCCCTTATCGCCTTTAACTTTCTCTATTTTTAATTTTTGTTCCGGTGAAACTTTGAATTGCTTACCGCCTGTTTCTATAATTGCAAACATTTTAGCTGTTAGCTGTTAGCTTGTAGCTTGTAGTTATTAGGAAAAACCCTAAAAGCTATAAGCTGAAAGCTAGTTCACGTAAATAATAACCGATACTGCCGTTAAAATCAAGACGCTAAGCAAAAGCCCCGAAAAAACGAACAGGTATGAAAGAAAACGGTCGCGGGGATAAAGAAAATCGCTTAAATAAAAATTAATCGCCAGTATCGCCAGCGCCGCGAACAAAACTCCGAAAACCTGCCATTCCCCGCCCAATAAATCAATGCCGTTATAAGAATCAAAATGAAGAATCAGGCGTTTATTAAAAGGCCCGGCGAAAGAAAAAATCAAAGCGGTTAAAAATAAAATAAAAATGCTTATCGCGGCGGCTATCCTTAAATATCGGTCTTTTAAAATATGCTTTAAAATCATAATCAGCAGCCCTGACGGGATTCGCCCCGCGCTATAATAAATTAAGCGCGGGATTAAATTTGCTTAACCTCGCTCCGCTCGGGATGAATATTTAAAACCCTTTTATTTCGCGCCCCCATCGGGAATTGAACCCGAGTTCTCAGCTTGAGAAGCTGATGTCCTGAACCACTAGACGATAGGGGCATAAAATTAAATTTCTAATTATTTTATTTCTCTTATTTCCTCCACTATCTTATCCAAACCAATAGCTCTGGATGCCTTTATTAAAACCAAATCTCCGGGTTTAATCAAGTTTTGGACCGCTCCGCGCGCTTCCGAAGCCGAATCAAAAACCATTATTTTATTTTCGGGAAAACCTTCATTTCGAGCGGCTTCGGCAACGAATTTTGCTCTTAGACCGACGACTACCAAAACATCAACTATTTTAGCCGCCAACCTGCCAAGCGATTCATGCGCTTCAATGGAATATTTGCCAAGCTCCAACATATCTCCCAAGACAGCAATTTTTCTTGCCCCGTAGGAAGCCGAAGGCTTTCCTTCGGGGCTTGTAGCTTCAAGGCTTGAAAGCGTTTCAATCGCCTCTTGCATTGAAATCGGCGACGCGTTATAAGCGTCGTCTATAATATAACTATTCTTAACGCCTTTTATTAAATTCATTCTGCCTTTTGCCGGATGATAATTTTGTGAAAGCGCTTCTGAAATTTCAACTAAATTTAAATCAAAAATCAGCCCGACGCAAGCTGCTGCCGCCGAAGCGTAAGACTGGGCCTTTCCAAAAGTATTTTTCAAATTTACCGGCGCAAAGCTTCCGCCATACTCAAGTTTGAAAGAAGAGCCAAATTCCGGCGGCTCTTCCAACAACCCCCGGGAAAAGTTTTTCAAACCGCTAATTTTCATATCCGCGCCATCGCCAAAACCGAAAGAAATTATTCGCGCGCTTGTTTTCTCTTTCATATTTATAATAATTTCATTATCATAATTTAAAATCGCGAAACCGTTCGCCGGCAACAACTCGATTAATTTAGCTTTCTCTTTGACAACCGCCTCCGGACCGCTAAAAAATTCAATATGCGAAGGGATTTCGCCTATAGTTGTGGCGATGGCTATGTTCGGCTTTGCCATTTCCAAAAGATATTTTATGTCGCCCGGCCTGTCAGCGGCGTATTCCAAAATAAGAATTTTTGGATAATTTAATTTGTTTGAAAAAAACGAAGCGATTAATCTTACTTTCGATAAAAAAATCACTTTCCACCAGAAAAAGAATTTTTTGATTTTTTCCGTTCCGGCCGGCTGCCCGCGGCTGATTAATTTTAAATCCTCTTTCGACCAATCGCCCAATATGGCGAGCGGCATGCCCAGTTCATTGTTTAAATTGCCTTCAGATTTTCTAATTTTCAGGCGATTGCCGTCTCTTGCCGAAAGTACGGCAAAAACCGCTTCTTTTGTGGAAGTTTTACCGACACTGCCGGTAATTCCGATTATTTGCGGCTTAAAGCGCCAAATCGTTAACCGCGCCAATTGCTTAAGCATGTATTTTAAAATTTTTAGCGGTATTTTTTTCATATTTTATCCGGCGCCACATTATAATAATTCAAAAGAAATTGCGCCAATTCGCGGAACGCCGGCACGACGGTTTGCCCCGCCAACGGATTTCCGGCAGGCTTATCCAACCTTACAATGATAACGAATTTAGGGTCAAATGCCGGAGCGAAACCCACATAAGTATTTATAACATTATCTGTATATCCTTTACCGCCAAAATCAGGGACAAAGGCCGTCCCTGTTTTTCCCGCAACGGAATAATTTGGGATGTCGGCAATCCTATTTAGCTTAACCGCTGAAACCATCATTTCAGTCACTTTTCTCGCCGTATCGGAAGAAATCACTCTCCGCATAATTTGCGGTTGTTCATCCGCCAAAATAATCGGCTTCACCAAAACTCCGCCGTTGGCGATAGCCGAGACGGCGCCGACGAGCTCTATCGGCGTTACCGCCACTCCTTGACCGTAAGAAGCGGTAGCGAAATTTATGTCTCTTCCTTCCGGACTTTTAAGAGCGTTTAAATTCCCCCTTACTTCGCCCGGCAATGAAATTTCCGTTAGTGAATTAAATCCGAACTTAACCAAATAATTGTAAAAAATATCCTGGCCGGTTTTTCTTTGGGCGAAAACCGCGCCGGTATTTATAGAATGTTCTATCACGCCTGTCATTGTCTGAAGGCCGTTAGCTTTTAAATCCCAGTTTTTTATTGTTTTGCCGTTTGCGGTGAAAAAACCGACATCCGTGTACGTAGTGTCTGGAGTGATTTTTCCGCTGTCGATGCCCGCCGACATAGTAATTAATTTGAAAACCGAACCCGGCTCGTAAAGCGATTGGACTGTTGGATTCAAAAAAGTCGAAATTTCGGATTTTGAATAATTATTAGGGTCGAAATTCGGAGAAGCGGCCATTGCCAAAATTTTTCCCGTTTTCGGGTCTTGAACTATCGCCGAGTCCGCTTCTGCCTCATATTGTTTAATAAGATTTTTTATTATTTCCTCCGCTTCGGTTTGTATCGTGGGGTCTATCGTTAAAATCAAATCTTTCCCCGATTCGGCCGCGATAAGTTTTCCATCTTCAACTCCGCCAGCTTTTCCGGAAAGCAAATCGTTAAAATACAGCTCCACGCCATATTTGCCTTCCGCCGAACCGCTTGAATAATCAATAAATCCCAAAACATGAGCCGCCAAGTCGCCAAACGGGTAAAAACGCAAAAGATGGCTGCTAATGTAAATTCCTTTAAGATTTAAATTTTTAATTCCATCCATTTGCCGCGAAGACGCTTTTTCCAAAATAAGTTCGTATTTATCGTTTTCTTTTCCGAATTTTCCGGCTAATTCTTCAACTGAAACGCCTGTTATCGGACTCAACTTTTCCGCGTAAGCCAGCGCCGAATCGCCGCTCGCCTGAATTTCAACCGGAACCGCATAAACTATCGGATAATCCTTGTTCATGGCGGCTTGAACGGAATTATCATTTTTATCCAAAAAATAAATATTCCCTCTTGACGCTTCAAAGCCTCCGCTCGCCTCTTCTTGCATTCGGGCTTTGTTTAAATAATAATCTCCCTTTTTTATTTGGACGTTATAAACGTTAAAAATCAAAAAGAGAAAAAGAGCGCCGAAAAAAATTATTAATCCTTTAATCCGCCATTGCATTTTTAATTGTTTGTTGTTAATTATCTATTTTCCGCCAATTTAATATATTGCGGGTTTTGCTCCAAAATCAATGTTTGCGCGTTTGGCGCCGATTTCAAGCTATCGGTATCGGTAATCTTATAAAAAGAATTTTTTAGTTCCGCGTTAACCACTTCCTCTTTTTGAATATCATTTCGCGCGCTTTTTGCTTCATGGCGAATATCAACAAGTTGATTATATAAAAATATTCCCCAAAGCGCCGCGGCAACGCAGGTCATCATTGAAATAGAAACCAAAAAATTTGAACCGTTATTTCTTTTGTGTGGTTGAATTATTGTCATTATCGTTAGAATTTAGGATTTGGAATATAGAAGTTAGGGAAAACAATTATGTTAAAACCCTATATTCTAAATTCTACTTTAAAATAATTGTTCTTAATTTAGCCGACCTCGACCTTTGATTATTTTTTATTTCTTCTTGCGACGGGATAATCGGTTTTTTTGTTAGAATTTCCGCCCGCCCGCTTTTTGCCATATCTTTAAAATAATTTTTTACCAATCTATCTTCGAGTGAATGGAAAGATATTATCGCTGCCCGCCCTCCTTTCGTTAAAATATTATTTAAATTTCCCAATAATCTTTCTAAATTCCCTAATTCGTCATTTACGTAAATCCTCAACGCCTGAAAAACTTTCGTTGCCGGATGCGTTTTGCCACGATGAGACATTACGCTTTCTACGATTTCCGCCAACTCAAACGTTGTTTTTATCCGATTTTTCCTTCTTTTTTCAACGATTTCCTTGGCTATTCTTCTTGAATTCCTTTCCTCGCCGTATTTCCAAAATATATCCGCCAAATCTTGCTCGCTTAAACTGTTTACTATTTCCGCCGCCGTCCGTCCGCCCCTCCCGGAATCAAATCTCATATCAAGAATTTCATCTTTCAGAAAACTGAACCCCCTGTTTGAACTTTCCAACTGGTCCGAAGATAAACCTAAATCAATTATCAATCCGTCGGCTTTAGGTAATTTTTTTTCATTTAAAATTTCCGGAATATCTGCGTAATTGCCTTGAACCAATTTAACGGTTTTTAGGTTATAGGTTTTAAGTTTTAGGTTTTTCTGAAAATTTTCTATCGCATTTTTGTCTTGGTCTATTCCTAAAAACATTCCATCCGGCGAAATCCTCTTTATAATTTCCATCGCATGTCCGCCTCCACCCAAAGTGCCATCTATGAAAAAATTCCCTGCCTGCCGGCAGGCAGGTCTGGGCTTTGGATCTAAAATTTCAATTACTTCTTTTAAAAGTACGGGCTTATGAATCATATTCCCAGTTCTCCCAATTTCTCCGCTATTTCGTCTGATTGGCTTTCGGTTTTCGTTTTATATTGTTTCCAGCTTTCCGCATCCCAAATTTCAAACCGGTTGTACAATCCGGTTATCACTGATTGCTTTTTCAACCCGGCGTATTCGCGCAAATAATCCGGAATTAAAATTCTGCCTTGTTTGTCCAATTCAACGTCGGCGGCGCCCGCGAGCATCAATCTTGTAAATGCCCGCGAGTTCGCTTGAGCCAACGGCAAAGAAATTAATTTTTGCGCCAATATTTCCCACTCTTTGGAATCAAAAACAAAAAGGCAGCGGTCCAAGCCGCGAGTGATAATCGCTCCGGCGGTTAATTTATTTCTAAATTTTGCCGGCACCGCGATTCTACCCTTATTGTCCAAATTGTGGCTAAATTCCCCGATGAACATAAATGCAATCCGAAATTACGAATGCATCCAAATTATCCGAACAAATCCGAAAGCACTCGTCTTCAAATAATTTTAGTTTCATTAAATAATTATCCTTAATGAGCTGATGTTGGCTCCCGAAACCCCGCAGTTAAGCAAGCATGGTCTCCGACCGCAGTCGGAGTTGCTCGGCGAGGACTAGCGAGCGGAGTCGCTGGACGGAGCGAAGCGGGTTGAGGGAAACAATATCAGCAAATCGGTTATCCCCCACATTGAGTACTTATCCCCATAGTTATCCACATTCCCCCACTTATGTTTAATTCTGCCTTATTAATCGCATTAGGTCAACCGCAGCTAAATTAATCTAAAAACCGCCCGACAAATAAAAAACCCTTTATTTAAAAGGATTTTTTATTTTCTTACCCCGATTTTATCCACAATTTATAAACAAGATATAAAAACTGCGCCTCATCAACGGCAACATCAATATTTAACCATTTAAATATTCCTTCCGTTTTTTCTCCGGAAATCTTTCTATGGCGTATCTCAACATTGTTCTGGGCATATTTTTATTATGAATTAAATCATATTTGTCGTTTAAAAACATTTTGGAAATTTTAAAAGTATCTTTAAATTTATCTTTTCTAATAAAAGCGAAAGTTGATAATATCGCAATCCACACATCTACAACTGTCTCCATCTTTCCCAAAGATTTTTAGATTTCGTCAATTTATAAAGAATTCCTTTACTTTCCCACAGGAAAGTAAATAATAAATAATCTCCTACTATTTTCGGCGCGGATAAATCAACCAAATCCCAATTATTGATATTCTTGGCATTTTTTAAATAAAAATCGAAAATCTTTTTTCTCTCTATCTTCCCCTTTTTATTTCCCTGTTCTGTTGCGACAGTACATCAAAAGACTGAGATTGATATTTATAAACTAAAAGCCGGAGCGCGGCGACACGTTCTTCGTGAATTTTATTTTAGATTTTAATAATTCCTGTATTTCTTTAAGGCTTAAATCTTTATGTTTATAAGCCACTTCTTTTATCTGCGCCGAGGTTAAACCCAAAAACACATCGCCTTCGCCATATTCCCCTTTTCCGGTTTCTAACCCGCTCCCCGACCGTGGTCGGGGCATCAGGGGCGGGTTACATGAAAAAGAATCGGCTCCGCCGATACGACCTAATCGTCTTCCATTTCTACGGCAAGCCGCAGAGAATTTACGGCGACCATAAAAAAGCCCCTGAAGAATTTTCGCTCTTGGGGGTTGAATTTTTGTTTTAATTCTTTGCGGAGCGATGAAAAATTTGCATACAATCCGCGCCTTCTTTAAAAACAATGTATCTTACCGAGCCTTTTTGAAGAGTATTTTTATATTTAACCATATCCTAAAATTATCACAATTTTATTTAAAAATCAATTGTGGGCATTACTGGGATCGAACCAGTGACCTCTTCAATGTGAATGAAGCGCTCTGCCACTAAGCTAAATGCCCTAATCATAGATTCTGCAATTTTCAAATTATTATTTTCTTTTCATCATCTCTATTCGCCTTCGGCGAAATAGCGCTCTTCCGGGGCAATTTTCTATAATTGCCCGTTGGCTGTCGTAATTTCGCTTCGCGAATTTACCAGCCAACCCACTAAGCTAAATGCCCTAATCTCTACTCCCAGTATATAACAAAAAAGCCCGTTATTTCAACAAGCTTTTTTGTTAAGCTCCAAATCACAAATTCCAAATCACAAATAATATCTAATTGCCGAAATCCCAATATCTAAAGCGGTTTTTTGTTTGCAATTTGGCGCTTGGCGCTTGGATTTTACGCAAGTTCCACCACTGCTCCCGCTGCTTCAAGTTTCTTTTTCAATTCATCCGCATCGGCTTTTTTAAGGCCTTGTTTTACCGCTTTCGGAGCGGCATCAACTATATCTTTAGCTTCTTTCAAACCTAAGCCTGTCGCTTCCTTAACAGCCTTTATAACGGCGATTTTTTGGTCTCCGACGTCTTTGAGAATAACATCCAAAGAAGTTTCTTCTTCCATGGCCGCTTCGACTCCCGCCGCCGCCATTGGCATCGCGGCTGAAACGCCGAATTTTTCCTCAAGAGCTTTAATTAATTCGCTAAGCTCCACAACCGTCAATTTTTCAACTTTTTCTATTATATCGTTAAATTTGTTCATCTTATCTAAATAAAAAATTAAAAATAATAAACATAAACTTAAAAATGATTAAATAAATATTTAGATGTTTTTATATTTTATTTATTATTTTTTCTTTATTCTCTTTACGACCTTTTGCTTTTTTCACTTAAAACGTATAAAAACATTTTAATCGGCATCGCCAGCATTCCAACAAATTGCCCGAGCAAAACTTCTCTTGAAGGCAATTGGCCGATTTTCACGGTCGTTTCCGCGTCAAAAAAGTTTTTCTCGCTCAAATTATACGCGCCCAAAATTTTAAACCCTTTCTTTTCAACGCTCTTAAAAAACTTGTAAACCGGGCCGGCAACGTCGGAAATCTCTTTTTCCGAAAAAACCACGCCCAATTGCGAATCAAATTGTTCCGGGTTAAAATCTATTTTTTTCTTTTCAAAAGCGATTCTTAAAAGTTTCTTTTTAATTACTTTCATTTTCGCTTCAACGACTTTTAATGCCCGGCGCAAAAATTTCATATCTTCAACTCCGATTCCGGTAAAATCAACGAAAATCAAACTCTTGTTATTTTCCAAAAGTTCCTCGCCTTGTTTTAACCGTTCACCTTTTTGTTTTCTGCTTAACATTGCGATGCGAAACTACGAATTCACGCGAATCTACAAATGGCTACGAATTTCTAATTTTGTAGATTTGAAATTGTATATTTTCGGATTTTTTTCGTAGATTCGGATTTAATTTTCGGATTAATAAAAAACGACCTATTTAGGCCGCAGACAACTAAAAAAGCTTAGCTTTTCCTCAGGAGGGCTTACTTTGCCGCCTCCTGTCTGCGGATTT
>Ga0100393_10004889_pt1 | contig 12202 bp, 10 predicted proteins | sample CryGeymeta201517_FD_81546 | JGI IMG/M metagenome (GOLD analysis project Ga0100393, IMG submission 81546) | Groundwater microbial communities from Crystal Geyser aquifers in Utah, USA - Crystal Geyser metaG 2015-17 | ecosystem: Environmental > Aquatic > Deep subsurface > Groundwater | place... | reverse complement strand
GACCGGCACTTCAACCGCCTCGGAGACTGCGCGGTTGAGGGCATTGTCGTAGCCGGCCTTAGTGCCGTCGGCATCCATGCTGGTGAGCAGGATCTCACCGGCACCCCGCGCGACGACTTCACGGGCCCATTCCAGCGCATCACGCCCGGTCGCTTTGCGCCCGCCGTGGGTAAACACCTGCCAGCGGTTTTCTCCGGGCACCTGTTTGGCGTCGATGGCGACGACGATGCACTGGTTGCCGAATTTATCCGAGGACCTGGAAATGAGATCCGGATCCAGCACGGCAGCGGTGTTGAGGCTGAGTTTGTCGGCACCGGCGTTGAGCATGTTGCGGATGTTATCGAGGGTGCGCAGGCCGCCGCCGACGGTGAGCGGCATAAAGCACTCCGAGGCGGTCCGCTCGACCACGTCGATCATGGTGTTGCGTTCGTCACTGGAAGCGGTGATGTCGAGAAAAACCAGCTCGTCCGCGCCCTGCTGCTCATAGGCTTTGGCTTGCTCGACCGGGTCGCCCGCGTCGATCAGGTTGACAAAGTTGACCCCCTTGACGACGCGCCCGGCATGGACGTCCAGACAGGGAATGATGCGGACGGATAGCATATTGCTGCAGGTTATTGTGGGGTCGTTGCACCGTGTTGGCTGGAAGCGCTCAACCGGCAACATTCAACGCGCATCACTCATCCGCAAAGGCGATATCGGGCTCAAACGAGAGGGCGAGGCGATACTGCTGGCCGGGCCGCATCACCAGTGGGCGGGCGCGCTCCAGGGTTTGCAGGTAGTGCATATTGCCGTAGTAAGTGCGGAAGGCGGGATCTTCGGTGACGGTTTCCAGCTCACGCCATTCGGCCTGGAAATCGTCGCGGGTGACTTCGGTGCGGTGGCCTTCCGGGCCGAGGCAAAAGGCGGTGGCTACCCGGTAGCGGCTGTGCGGGGTGGCGATTGCCAGGATGTAGCGCATTTTGTCGAGCTGCACCTGCTGTTTGACGGAGAAACTGTATTCGCAGGTGATTTTGCCACCGCTGAAGGACCAGGTGACCTTACAGCTGCCGAGCCCGTTGACGAATTCCTCGTCGCGAGTGATCAGCTCGGGTTGATCGTATTTAAAGTTGAGCGCATTGCGCAGGCCGATGCTGGTGGTGATGTTTTTACCGTAGAATGAGGGGACGATCACCTTGTCGCCGAAAGTCAGCTCCGGCTGCATAATGGGCAGGTATTTATCCACCGGCCAGTCAAAGATCCCCGGCGAGTGCGGGAAGGCCAGATAACCGGTGGTGCCTTTGCCCAGCGCACTGGAGGCGATCAGCGGGAGCTGGAAGGCCAGTCCGGTATTGGCATCCTGATAGACGAACAGGCCCTGTTCTTTTTTCTGGGTTTTATCAAAACTGATGAAGCGGGCGACCTTGCGGGCAGGCACCGGCTTGGCTGGTGCGGCACTGCCACCCGCCGAGCGCGCCAGGCGGGCCCACTGGCACAGATAGCGGGCCGCGTCAAAATTGGCCATCCGCGTGGTGTGGTAGGGCACGGTGTCACGCTCCGCATCGCGGATCACCAGGTAGCCGTGTTCCTGATCCAGGTAGGTGACGAAGAAGTTCATGAAGAGCCGGCGGATGGCATCCACATACAAATCACGCTCATTATCGGCAATCCAGCCATCGCGCAGTGCCTGCAATACCAGGCTGATGCAATGCATTTGCCCGTAAGCACCCAGTGAGCGCCCATAGGCCCAGGCGGCCCCATCCTGACGGGTAATGTCCAGGGTGAGTTTCAGATACTTTTGCGAGTAGGTGCGCAGGCTGGGCAGTTTGCGCTCCCGCAGATGGATGTTGGCATGCAACTGGAGGGCCTGACGGATAAAGACAAAACTCAGCACGCCGTAGATATCAAAACTTCCCCGCAGCTTGGAATCAACCTCTCCGGTGGCGTCGTCGAAGTAGCCGTTGGAGGAGTTCGACTCAATCCGTTCCAGGAAGCGGTCAATCAACTGTCCGGTTTCATCTTTTTTGGAGAGACCCAGGCTGAAACGGGTGACCGCTTTGGCGATATTGAACGCCTGATAGTGGTTCTGGTAATCGCTGCGCTCCAGCAGTAGTTTGTCGAGCTGCTCCCGGGTCGGATCCATCAGGCGCTCCCAGACCGGATTGCGGTCTTTGGCCGGACTGAAGGAGAGCAGGCCCAGTGCGGCGTATGCCAGCCCGTTTTCATGCTCTTCAGGTGAAAAAGCCTGCGCGGTAATACAACGGGCCGACAAATCGATCAGGTCGAAGTCACCGAGCTGGGTTTGATTGGTCGCACGGTAGTATTCACCAATTGCGAGGGCGGCGTGTCCCGGTTCATCCAGGCGGCTGGTTTCACCGGATATGGGAGAGATGGTCCCCTGTTCACCAATCGAACCGAGATTTTCACTCAGGATCGACTGGGCCATATCCAGACACTGATCTGCGAAGTTTTCCATGTTTTATAAAATGGCCTATGCCGGGCAAGAAATTCGTTTTCATGCTTTTGCCCGGATTGCTTGTCAATAGCTTTCACTGCGATTACTGCGATAAAAGATTTCATACGAAATGCATTGACCCGGCTGACTTCAATCCTTGGCTCATCTGGTTCTATTACTTCTTGTTATTATTAGAATTAACGCAACTACCCAACTATGCCCCAAGATACTACCTCGATGGAGTCGGTCTCGCACGAGAACCGGAAGTTTAATCCGCACCCGGATTTTGCCGCCCAGGCCCACATCGGCAGTGATGCAGCCTATCGCGAGCTTTACGCCAAAAGTATTGCCGACCCTGCGGCGTTCTGGGCGGAAGCGGCGGGCGATCTGGACTGGTTTAAGCCGTGGGATCAGGTTTTGGATGAGTCGGAAGCGCCATTCTACCAGTGGTTCACCGGTGCCCGGACCAATTTGTGCCACAACTGCGTGGACCGCCACCTGCTGGGGCCAAACCGCAACAAAGCCGCGCTGATCTGGGAAGGCGAGCCGGGGGATGCCCGGGTGCTGACGTATCAGGATGTGCACCGCGAGGTCTGCAAGTTTGCCAACGGGCTGAAGCAGATCGGGATCAGCAAGGGCGACCGCGTGGCGATATACCTGCCGATGATCCCCGAGCTCACGCTGGCGGTATTGGCCTGTGCGCGCATCGGCGCGGTCCACACGGTGATTTTTGCCGGCTTTTCGGCGGATTCGATTCGCGATCGGGTCAACGACTGCGATGCAAAATGCGTGATCACCGCTGACGGCGGCTGGCGGCGCGGGCGCGTGCTATCGCTGAAAAACACCGTGGATGAAGCCCTCCATGAAGCCCCCGGCGTCAAGAACGTCGTGATCGTCAAGCGGGCAGCCGGGGATCCTTTCCCCTGTCATTTCAACGAAGGCCGCGACCACTGGTATCACCGCCTGGTGCAGGAGCAGCCGATCGATTGCCCCTGCGAGGAGATGGATGCGGAAGACATGCTCTTTCTGCTCTATACCAGCGGCACCACCGGCAAGCCCAAGGGGATCATCCACACCACCGCCGGCTACATGGTGTTTACTTATCTCACCAGCAAATACATTTTCGACCTCAAGCCGGAGGACGTATTCTGGTGCACGGCGGATGTGGGCTGGATCACCGGACACAGTTACATCGTCTATGGGCCGATGCAAAATGCCGCGACCCAGATTATTTACGAGGGCGCGCCGGATGCGCCGAATGAAGGCCGCTTCTGGGAGATCATCGAAAAATACCGGGCTACGATTTTTTACACCGCACCCACAGCCATCCGCGCCTTCATGAAGTGGGGCGACAAGTGGCCGGAGGGTCACGATCTTTCGAGTCTGCGCCTGCTGGGCACGGTGGGCGAGCCGATCAATCCGGAGGCATGGATGTGGTATCACAAGGTGATTGGCGCGGAGCGTTGCCCTATCGTCGATACCTGGTGGCAAACCGAGACGGGTGGCCACATGTTGACCCCGCTGCCGGGTGCCACGGCGACCAAACCCGGTTGTGCCACAGTGCCCTTCTTCGGCATTGAGCCCGCAGTGCTGACTGAGGAGGGTGAGGAAGTGGACGCCGGCATCCTCGCGATTAAAAAACCCTGGCCCGGTATTTTGCGCGGCATCTATGGCGACCCGCAGCGCTTCAAAGACACCTACTGGTGTAAATGGGGGGGCAAGTATTATTTCCCCGGCGACGGCGCACGCCGCGACCAGGATGGTTATATCTGGATTCTGGGCCGCGTCGATGATGTGGTCAATGTCTCCGGGCACCGGATCGGCACAGCTGAGCTGGAGAGCGTGTTTGTCGAGCACCAGGACGTGGCCGAGTCGGCAGTGGTCGGCGTGCCGCATGAGATCAAGGGGCAGGGCTTGATCGCCTTTGTGACCGTGATTCAGGGGCGTGAGCATGACGATAAATTGCGCCAGGAATTGATTGCAATGATCGACAAGAGTATCGGCAAATTTGCCCGGCCCGAGCGGATCCTTTTTTCCAGTGACCTGCCCAAGACCCGGTCCGGAAAAATCATGCGGCGCCTGCTGCGCGACATCGCCGAAGGCAAAGAGCTGGGCAACACCACCACCCTGGCCGATCCCGCTGTGGTGGAGCAGCTCCAGCGTCAATACGAGGAGGCGTAGCCTGGCGGAGCGTTCCTGCGGCGCAGCGACGCATCTGCATTATCCTGCTCGTATCTTGTAACCCAGTAAATTTCGTATCGTAGCGTAGTCGGGCGGCCTTGGCCCGCGACTTCTTGCGCCACCGATCCAGCCGAAGAGAATCGAACGGCCATTTCGACAAGCTCAAGGTCAAAAACAAGCCGATCCGACTACGAAAGAAAAGCTGTGACAAGATACGAGTGCAAGTTCCTCCGCACTTATGTTTACTTGCGGCGACAAAGATATTTCAAAAAAAACATGCTATTTGAAGCTCTGCTAGTAGCCGCTGCCGGGCTTGGCGGCGGCACCTGCACAGATTGCGGCGCAGGCGCTCCAGCCCACGCCGAGGCGTTCGGCACCCATGTCGATAAAATGCTGTGCACTGGCGGCATCGCGGATGCCGCCGGAGGGCTTGACCTTGATGCGTCCACTGGCGGTTTTCAACATGAGTTGCACGTCGGCTGCCCGGGCACCCTCGCCGTTGAAACCGGTGGAGGTCTTGACGTAGTCGGCCCCGGCTTCGAGGCAGATTTCCGTTAACCGGCAGATTGCCGCCGGGTCGAGCTGGGCCGTCTCAAAAATGACCTTCAGCAGGGTGCCGGCCGCCCTGGTCTGAGCGGCCACGCCGGCGATATCGCTGCGCACGGCATCCCAGTTGCCCGAGCGGACCCAGCCGTAATTGGCGACCATGTCAATCTCGTCCACCCCCATTTCGATGTAGCGGGCGGCTTCGTCCGCCTTGCTGGCGGAGAGCTGATCGCCGTGCGGAAAGCCCAGCACGACACAGACTTTGGTGCGGGTGCCCCGGCAGAGCGATTGCGCGAGTGCGATATCACAGGGGCGCACGCAGATGCTGAACGTCTCCAGCGCGATGCAGGCGCGCATGGCCGTTGTGGCTTCGTCCTGGGACATTTCCGGTTTCAGCACGGCGGCATCCAGGTAGCGGTTTACATGATTCATGCTTGGCATTTATCATGCGCCTGGGCGGGAGCAAGCGGATTTTGTTGCTAGCATGAGATCCGGCCTCACACCAGCTTGCGTTGTTCCTCCGCCTGGTCGCGGTCGATCACGGTATGGGGTGATTGCGGGCTGGGCCGCGGATAGACCGGCATCTTCTTGCGGTAATACAGCAGGGCGGCCTGCCACAGGATGCGCGGCATACTGTTGAGAGCGGTGTCGAAGGGACGCAGCAGCGCGTAGCGTATCATCCGGCGGTTGCTGAGTGCCTGGCCTTGTCCCTGTATCCAGGTTTTCATGACGCAGGCGTGGTCACGCCACAGGTCCACCCCGAGGAAAATGTCATCATCCCGGATACGGAAGGTGAAGCTGTATTCGCCGGACATATCGTTGAAGGGGGAAACATGGAAGTCTTTCGGGCAGCGGGCCAACCAGGTTGAGGGCGCGGCGGACTGCAAGTGATGCAGCGGATAAATATGGCGGTCGCCAAAAGTATTGTTGACCTCGGCGACGGCGGCGAGCAGTGCGTCTCCGTCCATCCGCAGATAGAAATTGACGGGGTTGAACGCGTAGCCGAAGTAGCGTGGCGAGGTGATGAGCAGTGTGCGCTGCCCGGCTGCCTGGGGCGGCAGGAACTCCTCCAGTTGCCGGGTGATCGGCTGGTCGCTGCCCCGCAGGTAGTCACGGTCGCAGATGCGGAGCGGGCGACTGCGGTTGTAGCCAAAGAGTGTGGCCGACTGCTCAATAGCCGGGAGTTCGCTCAAATCAAAGCCGAAAAAAGTCATCGGGTAGCTGAAGGCGTGGCGGCGGGGGATGATGCGTTCGTGCACGACGTCGCCCCGGTAGATGCTGGAGTGTCTGTTCATAGCCCGATGCCGAAGCACTGCGCGACATTGACGGCTGAGCGCACGGCATCTTCGTGAAAGCCATAGCCGAAATAACTGCCGCAAAACCAGGTATTCCTATTGCCGTTGCTGTGCTGGAGACGCTGCTGGGTGGCGAGTGCCTGCTGTGAGTAGAGCGGGTGGTTGAGACTGGTGCGGTCGATGATGGACGCCTCCGGGATGCTAGCGCCGGCATTGAGCGTGACGATGTAGTGTTGACTGGTTGCCAGCGTCTGCAGGCGGTTCATGTAGTAGCTCACGTGCACTGGCCGCTGCCCGCCATCACCCGCTTCGCGCATAAAATTCCAGGAGGACCATTGTCGGGGATCCGGCGGGAGCAGGCTTTTGCAGGTGTGCAGCACGACTTCATTGGCCTGGTAGCGCCAGGGCGAGAGGTTGGCCTGTTCCTCTGCATCCGGATCGTCCAGCAGTTGCAGTGCTTCGTCGGCATGGGCACCAATCACGACCTGATCAAATTTGAGTGCCTCGCCGCTGCGGGTGCGCAGGATGACGCCGTCCGGCAAGCGGCGGATTCCCAGTGGTGCGGCGTTCAGGTTGGGGGCCAGCCTGAAATCCTTGAGCATGGCTTCGACGTAGGTGCGGCTGCCGCCTTTGACAAATTTCCACTGCGGGCGGTTGGTCAGCCGCAGCAGGCCGTGGTTCTCCAGGAAATGCAGGTAGGGCTCCGCCGGGAAGTGCTGCATCTGCTCCAGCGGCGACGACCAGATGGCAGCACCCATCGGGTAGAAGTAGCTCTGCAGAAAGTTTTGTCCGAAGCGACGGGTGGCAAAATATTCGGCCAGCGTCCTGCCTTGCAGGTAGCCGGACTGCAAATCACGATAGCCTATGCGGGCGAAGCGGGCCAGATCCCGGACCAGGCCCAGGTGCTTGGGCATGAAATAATAGCCCAGCTGCGGAAAGAGCGTGCCCAGACTGTTGCCCGAATAACCGTAGCCGGAGGCGCGGTCGTGAAAGCTGAAGGTCATTGAGCTGTCCGCCAGTGCCACTCCGAGTTGCTCCAGCACCCGGGTGAACCGGGGATAGTTGCGGTGGTTCATCACGATGAACCCGGTATCCACCGCCAGCCCGGCATCCGGGCCACGGTCAATTTTCAGTGTGCGGGTATGCCCGCCGAGGTAGCTGTTTTTTTCAAAGAGATGCACCTCGTGCCGGCGGCTCAGCAACCATGCGGCGGTCAAGCCCGCCACGCCACAGCCAACCACTGCGATTTTCTGGCGTTCTGATACGGCGTTCATCTCAGGCTTTGACGAAACGGTAGTGCATGACGGGCCATTCGCGGCCCTCGGCGCAGGCAAATAACTCCGAGCAGGCCATGTAAAAAATACGCCAGCGCTGGAACCAGAGCCTGGCCTCTTTGCCGTAGCACTCGCGGAAAGTCTGCATCACCGCCGGGCGGTGCGCGTCCTGTTGTTGCAGCCAGGCTTCCAGCGTGCGGCTGTAGTGCCTGCCGTTGACCTCCCACTGCGCTTCACACTCCAGCAAGCCGACGGCTGCCGCTGGCAGCAAACCGGCTGAGGGCATGATGCCACCGCTGAAGAAGTAGCGCGTCATCCAGTCTTTGGCCGTGCGCGCTTCAAACAAATAAGTTTCCCGCTGGTGACTGAAGATATGCACAAAACATTTCCCGCCCGGATTGAGCCACTGCCGGATGCGCTCAAACAACTTCCGGTGGTTGCGCACGTGCTCGAACATCTCCACCGAGACCACCCGGTCGTAACAGTCCTGCGGCTGAAAGTCGTTGATGTCGCAGGTCACCACCTGCAGATTCGCCAGCCCCCGTGCGCGGGCCTGGCTTTCTATGAAGGCGCGCTGTGACTGCGAATTACTGACCCCGGTGATGGCGCTGTCCGGGTAGTGCGCCGCCATCCAGAGGCTGAGTGAGCCCCAGCCGCAGCCCAGCTCCAGGATTTGTTGCCCGGCACCCAGTTCGGCCCGCTCGCAACTGAGCTGGAGCATGGCCGCTTCCGAGGCGTCCAGGGTCTCAACTCCCTCCGGCCAGTAGCCACAGCTGTATTTGAGGTGCTGGCCCAGCACCGTTTGAAAGTAGGCGGTCGGGATTTCGTAGTGCTGCTCGTTGGCGGCATCCGTTTGCTCGGCTACGGGGCCGAGCGAGAGTGCTTCCACCCATTCCGCGTCCGTGCGGGAGACTGCTTTCAGTGCACGGAGCCGCTCAGCCAGTAATTTGCGGATGCCCTGGCGGATCGCGCTATCGGGCAGGATTCCGTGTTCGGCAAGTTTGATTGCAATGCTCATAATCGTGAAGTAACGCCCGGGGTTAAATGAACTTACTTGGGATAACTTGTAAGTTTTCAGGCCGCTGGACGCTAGATCATTTATGCAATTGAGGCAATTATTATACATCGCAACCCTCTTTACCGTCATCAGCCTGCAAACCGGCTGCACTACCACAGCGACCAGCATGAGACACACCCAAACCATCCCTGACCCGGATTACCGAGCCGCCCTGGAGTGGACCGATCCTGCCCACCATGATGTTCCCGCCCAGGGCAGTGCTGCGGAGGCGGCCATGCTGCAGCGGGTCGAGGCGCTCTTTACCAATTACAACCAGGATTATCTCACCGCCAACGTGACCCAGGTGTATGCCGACAAGCTCTATTTCCGCGATGCCTTCAAGCGCTTTGACCGCGCTGATGCAATCCGGGACTATTTCCTGCACGGTTTGAGTGCCTTGACTGCAGCGGAGTTTGAGTTCCGGCGCGTCATCCGCAGCGGCGACGAATTCTACATTGACTGGATGATGCGGCTTGATTTCAAGAAAACACCCGACGGCAGCTGGGAGGAATCAATCGGCATGACCCACATGCGCTTCAACGCCGACGGGCAGGTGATTTTCCACCAGGACTATTGGGACCCCACCGACATTGTGTATCAACGCATCCCGCTGGCCCGGCAGCTCATCAATTACGTGAAGCAAAAGATGTAGGCCGAAATTAATCTAAAAAAAATTGACCTGTGGCTGCATTATTTCTTGTAATCACGTGATGATGCTGTGTCAGTTTTTACCTTCTTTTCGATCCGTTTGGCTGTTATGTTGTGTATTGATAGTGCCGCTCCCGGCTGATGCCAGGAAAGTCGAAAGAAAAGCGGAACAGGACGCGGGTCTGAGTGCGCTCACGGTGGGCGGCGTTTCGGAGCTGTCGCTGGGGAGTCACAATGATTATGTGCAGTCGCTCAAGGCGCGCTCGCCGGAGTTTAGCTTATTATGCGAGAAGCACGGGCTGGATGATCCGGCCAAATGGACGATGCTACGGCAGCGATTTGTTCTCAACCTGGCCAGTCTGCAGGGAGAGTTGATTCAGGCGGAGTCGATGATCGCGATCGAGGACCGGCGCAGCGCTTTGAACGGAGATTTAATCAGCTCGGAAGAAACCCGGGTGAGGGGACGGGCACAGCGGGAGCGGGTCGCACAGCAAATGGAGACACTCCGGCAGATGCTGCGCCTGATGGATGAAATGGAGGCAGTGCTGGCAGCGGTTAGTGAGGGGCATGGGCTGACCGGTGAAATGGAGTTCGAGAATCTGGACGGGCAGAGCATCCGCGCACAGGTGCTGCTGGTGGACGGCAGCGACTTGATGATTCAACGCGGAGCGGATGGGTTCTTCCGCTTGCCGATTAAGCTGCTCCATGAATCCACCAGGCGGGCGGTTATTGAGGCGATGGTGACGCAATGGACGGCATTGCCCGAGCTGGCAGCGGATGATGCGCTGAATGCTGACGATTACGGTGAACTGGTCGCTTATGATACGGACTTTCTCTACTTCAGGCAGGGAGCCGGCGGGCTTGAGTATGAACGCCGCCCGGACAGTTATTTTAGCTTTGTGCCCTATGAAGAGCAGTTGGAAAAACTGCGGGAGTCGGCCTCAGGCAACAGCAAGCGCAGGCGGTCAGCCGTCCCGGATGCCGTGGCAGTTGTCGAGCAGGCGCAGGCTTTGAATGCTTCGCGCCTGAGCACGATTGGCTGGTATGAGGAACGGTTGGGTCTCGTCCTGATTACAGTAGAGCCAGAAAGCTCCGAATCAGAGTAGGCATCGGCAGTGTTGTGCGGTGCGAGACGTACCGCACTCCCGGTTCTCAGCAGTGCCCGCCTATCCGCGTCAGCGTTCGACGTACGCGGGCGGGGTGGCCTGCGCGGTGGCGTAGGCACCGGCCTGCCAGTCGCGGACCTTGCCGACCAGGAAGTCGATAAATGCGGGCGATTCATTGAGGCAGGGAATTTGCTCAAAATCCTCGCCACCGGCTTCGAGAAAGCTCTCGCGGCCCTGCATGGCGATTTCCTCCAGCGTCTCCAGACAGTCGGCGGTAAAAGCCGGGCAAATGACTTTGACCCGTTTATGGCCCTGCTGTGCCAGCTCTTCGAGCGATTTATCGGTGTAGGGCTGCAGCCAGGGATCGCGCCCGAGCCGACTCTGGAAGGTGAGCATGTATTTGTCTTTCGCCAGACCGGCGGCGGCCACAAATTTCTCGACCGTCATGGCGCACTGGTGGCGGTAGCAGGTGCCGTGTGCCGGATGGCAGGTGTTGCAGCAATCGGGCGTGGTCAGGCAGTGGTCGTGCGAGGGGTCCCCCTTGACCAGATGGCGCTGGGGGATGCCGTGAAAAGAAAAGACCAGCTTATCAAAATTTCCATCGGCGAGTGAGGGGGCGGCTTTTTGCAATAATGCATCAATGTAGCCCGGATCCTGATAAAAGGGCGGCAGCAGCGTGGTCTTGAGGTCGGGCTTTTGCTCGCGCACGGCAGCCATCAGGTGCACGACGGCGGTTTCGTAACTGGACATGGCGTAGTGGGGATACATGGGGATGATGAACAAATCATCCACGCCTTGCTGGAGCAGTTGGCGCAGCGCATCGGGGGTCGAGGGGCTGCCGTAGCGCATACCGAGTTCGACCGGCATGTCCAGCCGATCCGCCATTGCGGCCTGTTGTGCACGTGAGGTCACGATCAAAGGCGAACCCTGCTCTGTCCATACTTCAGCATAGGCGGCGGCGGATTCGCGCGGGCGGGTCGGCAGGATCAGGCAGTTGACAATGAACCAGCGGATTGGGAACGGCGCGTCCAGCACACGGCCGTCCATCAGAAACTCCCGCAGGTAGTGGCGCACGTCTGCGACTTCGGTGGAATCGGGTGAACCGAGATTGAGGAGAATGACGCCTGGCTTGGACATGCAGTTAGAGAAGGCGGGAGGAACCGGATTTGTCAAACTGTCGCGGAGATAACTGCTAGATGCGCAGGAGTCCGGATAGACCCTGGTAGCCCAACCACAAGCAGAGGCTCGCAGCGAGGCGCACTGCCGCAGCGATTTTGAAGGCAGTCGTCCATTTCTTTACCGGTGTGATTGAGCGGATGAGGACCAAGAGCACAGCGAAGCCGGCGGCGACTTTGATGGGATGGAGCGGACCGGTCGGCATGAGTGTGCCGAGCAAGGCGCTGACCAGACCGACTGACAGGCTGATAATTAAGAGTGAGCCCTGGTTGTGGGAAAGCCCGCCAAGTTGAAAGGCAATGTTGAGCGCGATCAGGGTCAGCAGAAATTCGATGGTGGATACCAGGGCAATACTTTGCAGGCGTTGCTGGTGGCGGACGTTATGTTGCGAATTATTTTCAGCGTCTATTTCAGCTTCCATGCGGGCGAGGGTTTGGCGTTCGCGGGAGAGTTTTTCCGGCTGCGTGAAGTCGCTAATGGTAACATTG
>Ga0100393_10004885_pt1 | contig 12204 bp, 15 predicted proteins | sample CryGeymeta201517_FD_81546 | JGI IMG/M metagenome (GOLD analysis project Ga0100393, IMG submission 81546) | Groundwater microbial communities from Crystal Geyser aquifers in Utah, USA - Crystal Geyser metaG 2015-17 | ecosystem: Environmental > Aquatic > Deep subsurface > Groundwater | place... | reverse complement strand
CATCTGAAATTCGCGCATATCTATGGCCCCGTGCTATTTACCCTCGGGTTTGGACTATTTCTTGATAGCGCCTATGTAGGCGCGTTGTTTGCCAGCAATCAATTACTCACCAATGCCTTTGTTATGCTGGTGTTCGCTTATGTATTCAGCTCAGTTAGCCCTGTTTCTAAGAAACTCATGCTGCTGGGGGTGGTGATTTCCTATGGTGGCGAAGTGGTGTTTGCTTTAGGCCTCGGTATGTACACCTACCGCCTAGAAAACGTACCCTTGTATGTGCCCTTTGGCCATGCGCTAGTTTACGCCGCCGTGTATTACATGACCAAAGAACGTTGGGTGCGTAAACATCAAAAGCGCATCATATCTACGCTTTATCCCATCATCATCATCTATGCCACGCTGTGGTTAATCTTTGCCAATGATGTGTTCGGCTTTGTTTGTATGCTGGTTATCCTCGTTCTGTTTCACCGCCGCCCGGAAACAAAAATCTTCTTTTCGTTGATGTTTTTTATGGTCGTCTACTTAGAGCTTGTCGGCACATATTACCAATGCTGGCATTGGCCAAGCATCTGGTTTGGTGAACTTTCATGGGTGCCTAGCGCCAATCCGCCCAGCGGCATCGGCGTGGTCTACTTCGCCTTCGATGCTGGCTGCCTGCTGTGCTACAAATACCTTAACCTCACTAGCTGGCGCCGCTTTCGCGCCATCCAACGGATTGCCCATCAACGCAGTTGAGCGTTAAGCAACCGCATCCACTTCCTTGATACCAATGTCTTTAGCCCCACACACCGAGCAATGAAAGCGATGCGCTTCAGCGCACATCGCGTCCACCGATGCAAACGGCGTATATGGTAAAATTTCAGTCAAGAACTGCTGAAAATCACATGCCGCACAAAGACATAGGGCATCATTGGAAGTGTGCATCGCACCTGAGCCCGTAACCAAAAATATAACCCCCCCAGCATTAGCAATCTTGGCCTGCTTTTTTCCTTCTGGGACATTCGCGCTTTTTACTTTTGTGTCTGTTAAAGCCATATAAGCCACCTTTTCTTCTAGTTGGGGGTACTTATGTCTATGCCTGTTCGTGTTTCATCGTTGCGACAACAAGGTTGCTTAGAAAGGTTGTAAATGGCGCGATGTCGTGGTTGGCGCTTGCTGATTCGAGAGCAGTCATATAATGGCTGCGTTCTTCTACGGGAATCACCACCCACGGATAACCGCCTGAAGCCAGCATCACATTCATCAAGAAACGACCCATGCGGCCATTGCCATCCATGTAGGGGTGAATATAAACAAACATAAAATGCCCAAGCACAACCCGCACAGCGGGGTCTTGCTCATCACGCAGCAGGGCAAACAAGGCAGGCATGGCATCGCGCACTACCGCAGCGCGCGGCGGCACATGCATAGAGCCTCGAAGATAGACTTGATCGGTGCGATAACCCGCTAAATCCATAGGCTTTAAAATACCCGCTACAACACTGGGACCAAACAGTTCACGGTACCAATCTCTATGCCCCTTTGCCGCGGCATCGCCTGGTAATGTGCCGTTTAGAACCTTCTCCACACTCAGTTTCACGCTCTGAAATGCTTGCCAATACCCCCGCGCGGCAAGGGCATCGCGCTGATTTTTTTCTTGCTCGCTACCCTCTGGGTTCCAGTTGCCGCTGCGCACCCGCTCAATCAACTCGGGCGTAACCCGATAACCTTCAATGGATAATGAATGATAAGCATCAGTAAGATAAATCTCTTCCACCCTGTCCATATAGACTTGGGCATCCACGGGTTTATCGGGTTTACTGGGAAAAGCTTCAATCACACTTGGCCGCATTTGTTGCCACATCAAATGAATGCGATTGACATATGGTGAGCGCATATCTTGGCTCAATACCACCGGCGCAAGCGCCTCAAATGGATTCACTTCCCGCACATTGTAATCGGCCGTTTTCATGGTTTTCACGATGTCATCGGCAATGCTTTCCCTACCAATACTACGGAATGCACCAGCCAAGCGGCCTGCGACAACGCTTTTCCCGCCATCGAGCAACAGTGGCAACACTTCCGATGCATCTCGAATCATCGCCAACGCTGCCCGTATATCGGTTGGGTTTTGCGTGTAAAATGCAGGCTGACAGGCAACGAGCGCTGCGGGCAAAGCGAACAATTGTATGCCATCTTGCACAATGCGATCTTTCTGCTCAGGCAGCGTCGATACCACATCCAATAATGATGAGCCATGCAAAAGCGCCAAGATATTGTTGCCAGCTTTTGGCGCGCGCACCAGAAGCTGGCGAGGGGACGATTGATTTTCCACCAGCAGCGATATGGATTGCTCGGGTGTAAGAATCCAGTCGTTGTTAAAGCGAAAATCCAAATAACCGGCGCAAAATTTCCAAAATGAGGCATACCACGCTGTGCTATCGCCCTCCTTTTCATCGGGGCGAGATTGGATATACCAACCACGAACCACTTCCTGTAAAAATCCTTGTTTTACAAGGCGCTCTCTGTGCAGCCGCGTCAAATCCGCCGAACGAATCGCGACCTTCCCAGACTGCATAAGCGCCTGCAGCACCTCGAGCGACTGCGCCAACTTTTCTGATGGAGAGGCCATAATTACATCCTTTCTTCGATGACATGGTGTGGCTGATATATACTGCACCGTAACTAGTTTAAGATGTCGCGTCTATATTAGTCTAAGATGATGCATTGTTATTAGTATTTAGTGTTACACTATGACGCGGGAATTCAGACCTTTTTTATGCAGTGCTTTTCTTTAACCGGACAGCAGTGAATTACAGTATTTTTCTTCTTCAGATACCGTCATTTCTCGAGGTGACGTTATGGCATTAACAGATGTGAAGGTAAAAGCAGCAATTGTCCCTGAAGATAGACCATGTGTGTTCTATTTTATATTTAGACCCCTAAAGGACTATATTTACTTTAGACTTTATGAGGTCTATGGTTGTGCTTTGAGGTGATGGTATGGAATATAAAATCGCTATTGCAAAACAACTTTCGGATATCTTGAAGAGTAAAAGAAAGTCTTTGGGTTTGACGCAAACAGATATGGGGCAAAAGCTTGGTATCTCGCAGCGCGTATTTGCGCGCAATGAGACATCACCTGAAAAAGTCCATTTTGAGCGTATTTTACAAATATGCTCGGAGTTGGATATGGACTTGGTTCTGCGTGAGCGGACGAAGGATGCGCCAAAAGCCGTCTCACCTGATGTTGAATCATGGTAGAAGTTAAGACGAGGCGGAAAAAGAACCAGAAATCTTTAAATGTATGGATGAATGGTTTACTTGTTGGCACTTGGACAGTTTTTAAAACCAAGCCGCAACAATTCCAGTATGCCGATCAATGGCTTGAGCATCCTTCGCGGCGTGTATTGTCTTTATCCATGCCTTTTAAACCGCAGAACTTACCTTTTGAGGGTGATGTGGTTGAAAACTTCTTCGATAATTTACTGCCCGATAGCGATAAAATCCGCAAAAGGATTCAGCAGAAATATGCAGTCAGAAACAGTTCCTCATTTGAATTATTGGCTGAAATTGGCCGTGATTGTGTGGGGGCAATCCAGCTACTAGCAGAAGGTGAACAGCCTGAAGGTTGGGATACGATTAAGGCGAAGCCACTTTCAGATTTGGAGGTGGAGCAGCAATTAAAAGTTGCATCCAGCGATGCCTTTCTGCGCGAAGAGACTGACGAATTTAGAATTTCTATTGCGGGAGCACAGGAAAAAACAGCACTGCTATGGCATGAAGGCCAGTGGTGCCTTCCTTTGGGGCAAACACCAACGACACATATCATGAAGCTACCACTTGGATTGGTGGGGAATATGGATGCAGATAGGTTCTCATCTGTAGAGAATGAGTGGTTATGCTCAAACATCATGGATGCATATACTATCGATACAGCACATTGTGAAATGGGTACCTTTGGTGAAACCAAAGCGCTGATTGTAAAACGCTTTGATCGAAAGCTTTCGCAAGATGGAAGTTATTGGTTGCGCCTGCCTCAAGAAGATATGTGCCAGGCATTGGGTCTGCCATCATCGTTGAAGTATGAAAGTGATGGTGGGCCTGGGATGGTTGAAATCCTTATGCTGCTGCGTGGTTCCAGCGTGTCCCATCAAGACCGCAGAAGTTTCTTTAAGACGCAGGTGATTTTCTGGATGCTGGCGGCAACCGATGGGCATGCGAAGAATTTCAGTTTATTTCATGAAGCTTCGGGCACTTATCGCATGACGCCGATTTATGATGTGCTTTCCACCTGGCCGATAATGGGTAAAAAAGCGAATCAACTCAGCCCGCATGATGCAAAGCTGGCCATGGCCTTTAAATCGAAGAATGTGCATTACAAATTGAAGGAAATTTCTCCTCGGCATTTTTATAACATGGCCGAAAAGCTTGGGCTTGGCGCTGAGGTGCATGACATGCTTGTCGAGATTGTTGCGGACACACCCAGTGTGATTGCTAAAGTCAAAGCGATGTTGCCTGCAAACTTTCCAGCAGCGGTGGCAGATGCCATATTTGCAGGGCTGAATGAGAAAGCAGATGAGATCCGGCGCACCATCGAAATCAAAGAAAGTGAACAGAATATACGTTGATATAATAGTCAAATAAATCGACAGCATCGTGCATGTGATAATGCAATGAATTTGACATTCGGTATTCGCGATTCCAGAATACAGAATATTAGAGGTGTTGTTATGGAGTTAAAGTCACAGGACATATATGTTGCTTTGAAGCTGGTTGTTCTTAGGAATGAGCCATGTCCTATGCAGCGCATAGGAGAATCTTTGGGCTTAAGCGCCTCAATAGTGCACGGTTGTATTCAGCAGCTGCTAAAAGCAAATCTGATTCGCAAAGATAAAGGCTACAAAGTGATATCTGCAAACTTGAAAGAGTTTCTTGTGCATGGGGTGCGGTTCGCGTTTGCACCAGAGATTGGTGAGCCATGCCGAGGTGTGGCAACTGCCTCTTTTGCACCGCCGCTGAACAAAGAGTTTGCCGAGTCAAATGAGCTTCCACATGTATGGCCTGACCCTGAAGGTGATGTGCGGGGTATATCTTTCTCGCCATTGCATAAGTCAGCACCGAAAGCAGCTCGAAATGATAAAGCACTTTATGAGCTTCTGGCCTTGGTGGATGCTATACGGGGTGGTCGAGCAAGAGAGAGAAAGATGGCTATAGACCAGCTTAACAATAGGTTGTCATCGAAATGAAACTAAACGACCCAAATATAGAAATGCTACAAATAGTGGCTGCAGGGCTTGGGTCACTGGTGGATGATGTCGTCTTCCTAGGTGGGTGCGCAACAGGGTTGTTAGTGACTGACGCTGCATCTCCACCACCCAGGGAAACAAAAGATGTGGATGTGATTGTTGAAATCACAACGATGCATGATTACCACGACTTATCAGAGAAACTTCGACAGCAAGGGTTTCGAGAAGACACCGATGATGAAGCTCCAATTTGCCGCTGGGTGTATGGCTTCGTCATTGTCGATGTGATGCCGACCAGTGAAGATATTCTTGGCTTTAGCAATAAGTGGTATCCAGAAGCGCTGCAAGCAGCGAATACGCTAACACTTCCCAATGGTGTTGAAATTCAAATGGTTTCAGCACCTCACTTTTTAGCGACGAAATTAGAGGCTTTTTATGGGAGAGGGAATGGTGAGCCAGATAAGACCTCACCAACATAATGATGGGTTGGCTCCAAATATTGCTGAACGGCTATTTTGGAAAAAACTCTAATAACGTGGCCAAATTTTGTTGACCACTACATTAACTATGCCACAACAATTTTGTGTGGCGCGTTCGCGTTGGCCTATATCACTCATTCCTCTTCCCCCAACACCTTCCAGCTACCGCCCTTGGCTGGACCCACCCGTTCCAGGCGGCCATCTTCGCGCAGCTTTCTTATAGCTCTCTCAACTGCACTTTCGGATTTACTTATAAGCACGGCAATGCTTGGAATGGAAAGCGTAGGATCTTGCCTTAAAGCATCTAGAATCATGTCCGGCGTTTTCCCCGGCATTTCCACGATAAAACCAGAAAGGTCATACTTATAGGCTGGCATAGGCAAACCTGCATCCTCGCACGCCTTGAGAATCTTCAACGTACCTCTGCCCCAAGATTCAATCAAACCCGCACGGAAAAAAGCGTTGGCAATATCAGGGTTATGCGGTTTTGAAGGATGTTTTTGCGATAATTGCGCCACCGTCCAATGCTCAGGCAATTGCCCTTCATTCCAAAACATCATTTTATGGTCGTAAACACTGATTTGAATGGGGCTGCCGCCACTGTAATCCTTATGGGCAATGGCATTAAGCAGCGCTTCGCGCAAGGCAGCATCGGGATATGGAAACTCCTCAATCCGCTGCTCTCCCTCATAGCGAATTTCAGCCTTCATATATTTGGTGCGCAACAGATCCAAACAACCTTTGACCTGTTCAAAGAGATTGCCGTGCACCTCATCCTGATAGCGCAAATCATCATCGGATGCGAAATAACCAATCTTTACATAAGCCCCAGTCACAAAACGCTCAGGGTCAGGATGAAACAACAAAATAGCTGCGCGTTTCAGATACGCCCCATCATTAAGGTGCAGTCTTTCAAGCAAGTGGGCATTGCTCTCGCCAAGCACCTCTTCATCCACCCGCTTGCTCTTCATCGCCTGAGCTTTGAAATCATCGAATGTCTTAGCGTTCAAATCATCAGCGGTCACATGGGGAACAGGCACACCATCCCAGCGCTTGCCCTGCTTCTTGAGCAAAAACTGATCCAGCGCCGCACCCTTCAATTCCTGTTTGGTGCTACCTGTTCGGTAATGGTATTGGCCTTTGTAACTGATGGGATAAGGGTAAGGCTCCACCACAATCTCCAGCAATTCCTTGCCATCAACTGCAAGTAAATTCACATCCACAATAATGCCCAGCAAATCGCGCACTTTATTGGGAAGGATTTCCAAAAGCTGGCGGGCATCGGCAATGCCCACATCTTCACCCGCATCATTGCGCCCGATAACCAGAACACCGCCCAAAGCCGCAGACCCATTTCAGGTATTCATCCCGCCACGACTCTTTCCACTCCACATGCTGCGATTCGCTCATTTATCTTCCCCTAACAGTTCCCAATACCCCGTTTTATCCGAACCAACTCTGCGTAGCTTCCCGTCGTCTTGGAGTTTTTTAATCGCTCGGCCAATCGTGCGAATATCTTTGCCAATCTGTTCTGCAATTTGCGCGCGGGTGATAGCTTGGTTTTGCTCAACCAATGCCAAAATGGCTTCCGGAGTTTTTAGCCCACCTGGTTTTACAGGGGCATTTTGAGGGGCGTTTACTGGGGCGTTTTCCAATGTTTGCAGAATCGCTCTAAGCATAAAGGTGATAAACACCGTGCTATCGGCTTGTGAATCTGCACTGCCTAATGCCTGATAATAGTCCTGCTGATGCGATTTAATCACGCTTTCTAAGGGCATGTCCGCAAATAACGGCTTCCACTGAGCAAGCAACAAGGTTTGCCAAAGCCTGCCCATACGCCCATTTCCATCGATAAAAGGATGAATAAATTCAAATTCATAGTGAAACACACTGCTGGTAATCAAAGGGTGGGTTTCGGTTTTTTTCACCCAGTCAAACAGTTCTGCCATCAGCCCCGATATTTGATGGGCAGGTGGTGCAACATGCACAACCTCTTTGCCTTTATAGATGCCCACCTGCTTATCGCGAAAGACACCAGCCTGATTCAACACATCGTCCATCATCAAGCGATGCGCTTCAAGCAAATGATCCAGTTGAAGTGGATTCAGCTCATTGAGCTTATCATAGGCAGCTATCGCTCCTTTCACCTCGGCAAACTCACGCTCTGATGCCAGCACAGGTTTACCATCCAATACCGCCGATACCTGCGCTTCACTCAGGCTACTGCCTTCAATCTGTAATGTGCCGGTAATCGTTTTGATACGATTCGCTTTTCGGAGCTGTGGTGAAGCATCCAGATAGTCCCGCTGCACAAAACCAACCTGCTCGCTAATAGCGCTAATTAAGGTAACGATTTCCGTAGTAACGGTAAAAGGCGGTTGATAGCTCATCGTGCTTCTCCTTGTACTCATACCCTACTTAAACAACCGCGGCTGCGCCGTTGGCTTCATTTTGCTCGCAATGCCATGCGCCGACATCCCAGCCGATGAAATACGAAGCAGGCTGTATACATCCTTATTGGCATGAAAAAGCTTCTTCCCATCGCCCATATTGGCAGCACGTTTAAAATCACGAATGGCAAGGGCTGCCAACGAAGCATTTACACCCTGCTTGCCCAACCACTCTGCCAAATACGCTTCTTCGATGTTCGAGTTATCGGCGCGATCTTGCCAATCACCGTAATAGTCATATTCCAATTCATTCTGGAATAGCTCCACTACTCGATTTTGCGTAGCGCGTTCGCGTTGACCAATACTACTCATTTTGTTCCCCCACAAGCTCGCCGCGACCACCCAAGTTATTTGCCATTATCCTTTGTCCACCACAGCATCATTGCTCATCGTGCTGCTCATACTGCTTGGGACAAAGCCTTCAGTAGTCAAAGCATGAATCACGCCCCTTAGCAGATAATTGTTTTTAAATCCTATGGTATATTGGCGTGCACCTTTTTTAATGGGCAGCAGCATCTTGCGATCAACCATCTTTTTAATTTGGTAAGTACGTTGCGCATCAGTGAGCTTGGGCATCACCAAATCGCCCGCTTTAGCAACGCCCAATTTGGCAGCAGTAAGTAATAAGTTTGCTTCTTGGGCAGTAATCAATTCCCGTTCTCTGGCGTATGCTAATGCTGGGCCAATAATCTTATCATTGAGAAAGTCCGCATCCGTCAATTGATCCACTTTGCGAAGCTCATCAAGAATGCCCTGCAACACATAGATACACCAACCTTCTCGACCCTCCAAAAGCCCCGTATCCGCTTCTGCCAACTTGCTGTAATAGATGTCCCTGTCATTGCAAAACACAGCCGTAGGATTGAGCACCCTTCCGCCCACTTGCACATTAAACCCATATTTAATCATCAAGGCATAGGTCAGCAATCGCACCACCCTGCCATTGCCGTTACCAAAGGGGTGAATCCAGCCAAAGCGATGGTGAGCAAGCGCCACCTTAATAAGGTCATATTTGGATGGGTGACCCTCATTAATAAATGCGACCAGCTCCTGCATATAGCCTTGCACCTGCATCGCTTCGGGCGGCAGATGCTCCGCCTGCGCAATCTGCACCTGCTGCTGCCGATAAGCGCCAGGGGTAGCGTCACCTTCTCGTTTGAGGTCTTTCACAGCAATAGCATGCAGCTCCCGAATCAACTTCTCGCTTATTGGAGCACCCGGGCTGACATGTTCTTCGATATAGAGCATCGCCGCTTCGATATTTGTCATTTCACGCAATTGATCAGCTGGGACATGCTGATGTTCATCGAGTTTACTCTCCACATAATCTGCCAATGTGGTGTGATTGCCTTCAATACGAGCAGAGCCCAAGCTTTCTAACATATGGAAAATGGATTTAAGCTGAAAAAAGATAGGCGCAGGTGTAGACCCCGCAAGCTGAAGCCGACGTAAATGTTCCAGCTCGGTCAATACGTCCACCAGCGGTGAATCGAATGCGGGGTTAATGAGCGTCAAATCATGATGTTTAAACATAGCCATACCAGTCACCTTCTCTAACAAGAGCATGCAGATATCTCGAATTAAGCGCTTTTATTTCAATAATATCAATATATTGACGGATAAGATATAATTACGATATCTCGAAACACGATAAAAAATAACTCAAATTTCTGTCTTTGATATCTCGAAATCACAGGGCCAACACAGCTTCAATGATAACCCTGCCTAAAATCATTCTCATCATCCCGCCACGACTCTAGCCACTCCCCCGCAGACGCCGCTGCATTGATGCTTTCGCGCAGATTGCCGCGCCAAGGCGCGCCCACAATGTTTAAGGCTTCATCCAGAATCACAATCGCATCACGGCTTTTGCTATTCGTATCGCAGTGCCATGCGCCAACATCCCAGCCGATGAAATGGGTAAAGCCACTCATTGATAGCCTTGCCAGTATTGTTCGATTTCCCACAAAGGTCGCCCCGGCATGGCTTGTCGAAAGTGATTGATAACAGCCTGATAGTCATCGGATGTGAATTTCGACCATGCTTTGTTTTTGTGCATCAGCCACTCATGTTTGAGGCCAGCAACGTTTTCCTTCGGCAGTTGGTTGAGCAGCAGCCTATCCACAGGCGGATGCAGTGCTTCCACATTGGGATGCTGATGGTATCCCCCACACACAAAGCGTGCCTTGAGATAGGTGTTAATCAGCTTTGCAGCCACACCATGCGAAAATGACAACGATGCCGACGCTTTGATGACATCCTCGCGCCACGCCAGATGCTTCTCGTCGATAAACTTGGGCTCAGGCAATTGTTCCGGCTTGGCCAATGCAGCATCGAATCCACTCATCTCCAATATCGCAACACCCTGCTTAACAGAGAAACGACACAGCTTGCTGGCACTTGCCACCCGCGAAGCACTCCAAGCAGCCAAGCGGTGTTGGTGGTCTTCAATGCTATAAGAAGGTATTTCCTGCCCGTTCATACCAACCGCGTCCGACCCGTCAGCAACTCCTGCATCATGCCCTGTTTGAGTTGTTGGGTTTTGTTGAGGCGATGTTCTTGTTCCTCAATCTCTTTATTCATATCAGCCAATACGCATGCAATAGCTTTCTGCTCTTCTTTATCTTTAGGCACATATATTTGGCAAGCTGCTATATCTCCATTCAAAATATGCGTCTGGGTCACCCCATCATCTAAACCAAGGAAATACTTAAGCCTGTTAAGATTATAAAAAAGGAATTCGGGAACTATTTTAGTTGATCGATAGATACAAACCCGTTGGTTAACAGCATAAACACTATCTTCATTGACCAAGTAACATTTCGCCAATGCCTTTCCATTCGGCAAATCACTTAGCACCATCAACACATCACCCTTTTTCGCGGGGCAATCATTCTTGCTGCATGTTTTTCTAACCTTGCCTTCTGTAGATACAAATTTTGAATTAACCACTATGTAGTCACCAGCATCGACTACGTATGGCTCGTGAGCTTTACCATGAATTAAGTTTGCGACATCAAGTAAGTTAACAACTTCCCAATCATTCGGGATTTCGCCGAGGTCGGTTTGTTTGTAGCCGGTGTGGGTTTGATCGAAGGGGGGCAGGCGTTTTTTGCCGGTGAGCAGTTGCTACATGGCAGCGGTTTTATATATTATCCTCCCACAGATACCCCTTGATATTGAATGTTAAGACTAGGGCAAGGGGTTACACCCTACCTATCTGGGCGACATCTTTAACTTTTACGGAATGGCTCCCGACTGTCCATTGGTGGCCATTTATCGCAGTTCGGCACTAAGATTCCACCGCCAACACCACTGGTAAGGTCACAACCATAATGCGCGGCTACTTTGAATCAGAATCAGTGGCTAAATTCATTAGAAAACACACTATGCATTGTCGGAAAAAGCATAACCACATAATTATGCGCACTTGTAATCACGCATGAAATAAGAATCAATTCATAGCAGCACATGCCATCTTCTAGGCTTGCCGGTACATTGGTATTATTTCAGCACCATTTTTAAGTGCATCATTCCGACACGCTCGGGCAAATGTCGGGCATGATTGTAAGCCTCCTTGATGGCATTCCCTTCTTTGTGGGCCAGTTGACGTTCAATAAAATCCGAATTAAACCCTCTCTCATGCAACAACGTAGATGCCATTCCTCGGAATCCGTGGGCTGTCATGGTTTCTTTATCATAACCTAAGCGGCGCAAGGCCACATTGACAGTGTTATTACTGATAGGGCGAAGGTTGGTTCTGATAGACGGAAAGATATAGCGGCCGCGACCTGTAAGAGGCTGAATATCCTTCAAAATTGAAATGGCTTGGCGAGAGAGCGGTACGATATGCACCTCTTTCATTTTCATTTTCTCGGCTGCTAGCTTGATTTGCTTATGCTCAAAATCGATATCTTGCCATTCGAGTTGACGCAACTCGCCCGGCCTTAGAAATAAATAGGGCGTTAGTAATAAAGCCGATTTCACTACGAATGTGCCATCAAAGTTATGCATTGCGCGCATAAGTTCGCCAGCCTGTTTTGCATCGGT
>Ga0100393_10004868_pt1 | contig 12226 bp, 7 predicted proteins | sample CryGeymeta201517_FD_81546 | JGI IMG/M metagenome (GOLD analysis project Ga0100393, IMG submission 81546) | Groundwater microbial communities from Crystal Geyser aquifers in Utah, USA - Crystal Geyser metaG 2015-17 | ecosystem: Environmental > Aquatic > Deep subsurface > Groundwater | place: USA... | reverse complement strand
TCTGCATCGTCGGCTGCCTTGATGGAAGTCACCAAGAATGAGTTGGAAACACTCAAGGAAACCATTCGAGCCAACCGAGCTGGTTCCGCGGTTTCTGCTGATGCTGCGAAAGAAGCATCTCTAGAGACAGGGATTGTCAGTCGCAACAAGGACATGTTTTCCGGTCTCAAAGTTTCTGATAGCCGTGAACCCTCTGAAGTATCTTCCACTGGCAACCTAAGTGTTCAATCTGGCAGCGTAAAGAAGCTAACAAGCATGTTTCTTGCCAATGCAAACAAGATGGCATCGAACGGGACAGAGAGTTCAGAAATTGATGTGAACCTTGCTAGCAGCAGCCCTGACAGTCATAAACACTCTTCCGCTGCCGTTTCCTCGACATCTGCAGATGTCTAGCGATCATATTGAGTACTAATCCATAAAATATATGAGAATAATAGCAATAATTTTTAAAACCGTTTTCTCGACTCTTAAACAGCGAGAGAAATGCTATCCTACTTTAAAACTAATGAAAGAATCACAATCACTCCATATTCTCCCCATTTTTGTAGCAGATGACAACAACATGATCCTACAGACAAACTACTGCAAGCCGCACCAACACTCCTTTTTCTTTGATTTGTTTCCTCTCCACTACCTCCTGCACTTCAGTCGCCCGTCTTCATTCTCGCTCGCTGTTTTGTCTCCACTAAATGAGGACTTTCTTTCATTCTCTGCTGTATATTCACGACCACACTTTTTGGAATGACCACGCGTGCTTTCCTCAATCCACATTTTTGGATCCTCCTCCATTCTCTTCGCTCTTCACGGAAGCAGTATTGTCTTTGCAAACTTGTTTGTGTCCACCTACTCTCCAATCCCATTCTTGGCATTGTCGTGAACAGTAATAAACCTTTTGACACTTACTGCATCGTTTCATTCCTTCTGTAACATGCTGCTCCTCCAACCCACAGGCATGGCAGGTCATGTTTTCGTGTTCGTCTGTTTGCAATCCCAAGTAAATTTCCATTTCCTTTTGGCATTGTTGAGCCTTGAGTGGTGGCGTATCCTTACAGAATTTTGGATGCAATCCCATGATGGAATCACAATATTCCTGACACGCCGGCGAACAATAATGAAAGTACCAACAATTGGTGCACCGTAGCGTATGTGGCTTTTGCGGTGTTTCCAGGTTGGCACAGGCGGGTGCACTGCACTTGGGAAAGTATCTCCACCGTTGTGGTGCTTGATCGTCCGTGTATCGTAGAAATCTTACGGAAAAGAATTTGCACTGCATGGAATTACGAGCATTTCGCAAAATAGTGGTGGTTTCCTGCAAGACGGTGTCACTGGCCAATCGTGGGATCGGACCAGTATCGACAAAGCATTTGGATTCTAGCGCTTTCAGGATATCGTCCCATCCGCCGAGCATATTCCAGTCCTTATCCAATATGTCGAGCATGGCACACCTTCGCAGGATGGGCACAAAGGTTTTGGCATCCAATGGAATGGCATGATCATACAGGGTGTCCCATGTTTCACAGGCACACGATGCCAGGAATTCCTTTCCTTCGAAATGAATAATGACTTGGCGGATATCGGTACGGTGATGGGGACAAGATTCTGCCAATCTCGGAAGCAACTGGAGGGTTTGAAAGCACACCATGAGCAAATCCTCGCGCCGATGATACCACTTCTGTAACGTCAGCATGCCACCCATGACGCGGTGCATTAGAAAGGAAATCTTGTAGCGCGACTTTTTCAAGCGCTCTTTCATGTGTCTCTGGTCCTCGGGTGTAACAGTTTCTTTCTGCCACACGGCACTCATTTCTAACAATGTACTGAGCACGGATTGCTGCCAAATCTGATAAAATTCGTCGACCACAACCTTTTGTGCCGATGATTTTTCCAAAAAGTTTTTCAAATAGAGCATGATGGTATCATCATCCCGGTACTCGAGCTGCAAATAGGGCTGCCCTTTGTTGTCGACACGTGTATCGCATTCACGCAACCACGTCAGATCATCACGATCCATATCTCCCGCAGCTACTGCTGCTGCTGCTGCAACAGCAGCGATATTGGTCGATACAATGCTGTTGACACTGTTGGTCATGGCTTGGGCTGTAAAAGAAGCAGCCGCTGCTGCTGCACCATTGCTGATGTCCGAAAACCCAACGCTTGTACCAAACACGGAGGAGCTTGTGTTGAAGCCATTATTGTTTTTGCTTTTGTTGTTGCTTTTGTTGTTGCTTTTGTTGTGGTTGTTGTTGTTGTTGCTGTGGCTGGTGGTGGCGTCAGCGGCGGTGACAGCAGCTTCTCCATTAGCTTTGCTATGGCTATTAGCATTGTTGGAAGAAGTGGTTTTCTTCTTTCCACCCTTTTTTTTCGCCATGATGAATTTAAACTATGTTTCAGCTGTCCTGATCGTCGGCTGTTGCAATGTTATGGTACAGCTTCACAACAAATATGAGGTTGTTTACAGTTTACAGGCACGTAGTCCAAAGAATTGTACTGTTTAGTATTTAGTAGAATAGGATTTTTGGTTTGTTGGTGATTTTTTCACAATACGTTTTTTTTTTAGAAATAAAGTAGGTGCAATCAATACAAATATGAAGGTGCAAGACGGCGGCACGTACGGTGTACAAGGAAATGATTGGAACTAATGTGCGATTTGTAATCTATTTCCTCAACTACTGAGAACGAACCAAGTTCATACTGGTGGTACTCTTTCAGAATACTACAGTATGGTACGTATTTACATGTAGCTACCAAATTTTGGACCGCCAAGCTATTCTGCAATAAACAGCTCCTCAAATAGTTTATACTAGTCTAGTTTACTCAAAAGCTAGCAAGCTAGGCACAGTAGTAGTATTGCTACCTTCCGCCTACCTTCGAAGCTGAAAGCGACCGGTGGTCAAAAATTTCAAATCTTGCTTCCATATTATTATTTATTTACTAAGATGTAGAGTAATGTACTAGTATTATTAGATTGCGGTTCGAAGCAGGGTAATGCGCTTATACTAGTATTTCTTGTGTCTGGCCAGGTCGGTCAAAATAAGATGTGGAACAATGTCGAAAATACTGTATCACAATTTTATTTTCAATTCGTGTACCACCACCACATATAGCCCTGAAAACTGAACCTAACTCAATGTCCTCTGCAGCTCTCGTCACTCTTGTGCTATGCTACGTGCTCACGCTACTTGCTACTGTTGCCAGCTAGCAAGCTACAGTCTTTATATTGGAATAGTAGTAGACTAATCTACTCTTATTGTTACTAGTAGTAGGAGTAGCTCCGCCTGCTACTAGCTATTCAGAGTACTGCTACAGATGCGCTTCTGAAGCTTACTGCCTTTTTTCTAAAGCATCCCATTGGGTCATGAGCTTACACAGTGTCCCAACACCACCAAAATCTTTGTCTCCATCGACCGTGGCGAAGAGAGCAAAAAAACATTGCACGCATTGGTTGGCATTGGATAGAAGCTCCAACCAACCTGCAGCCAACAAACAATACTACCAGTAATAATAATTCAAGTTAAAAGTAATAAAGGCAGCAGCGCACATAAAATAATAATAACAGCAGCAAGAAACAAAAATTTAATAACACCATGAGCACTCCTCCTGTTGCTGCTGCTGCTCCGAATCCGGTCGAGTACGAGCCCCAAAATATGGGTGCTCTTCTGAACGCCTTGACGCAACCAAACACCGATACCATTCGTCAGGCAGAAAAGGCCATGAAACCTTTATTGAAAGATCCTCGTTGCATTCCATCCTTGATGCAAATTCTGCATGCTGATCCCAACAATGCTGCTGTTGTGGCCGTTGCATTGCCGCAAGTTCGTCACGTTGCCGCCGTTATTCTGCGAAAGCGATTGACCGGACATTATGCCAATCTGGATGCGCAGTATCGTTCCCTGTTAAAGGCCGAAATACTTCAGATTCTAGCTCACGAATCGGAGCGGTCCGTGCGCAATGGCATGGTCGGCGTAGCAGCAGCCATTGCCAAGCTGGAGTGCACCGCCGGTGGAACTTCGTGGCCCGAACTGTTCCAATTTTTGGCCGCTGCTGCGGCTCACCAAGATCCCATGGCACGCGAATTGGCATTTTCGCTGTTGAGCGAAATGACGGAAACAGTCTACACGCATTTGAAGGACCAATTTCAACCTATTGCCGGATTGTTCCAGACCGTGTTTTCGAATCCACAAGAATCACCGGCCGTGCAAAAGGCAGCCGTTCAGGCATTGGGACAATTGTTGAGCTTTTTGGCGGACGATCAGGAAATTGAAGTCTTTTGCCACTTGATTCCGGCTATTTTGCACGTTGCATCACAGCACGCACACGACGACGAAGATTTGGTTTCGGTGGTCTTGGACGTTTTGTACGATTTGGCCTACAGTCCAGTCCCGGCCATTACAACCCATCTGCAACCCATGATTTTGTTCTGTTTGGAAGCCATGAAAGCCCAAGACATGGAAATGAGAGTGCGTGACTCGGCGGCTTTGGTCGTAGCAACGCTGGCCGAAGCAAAACCCAAGACGTTCGGTAAAGAACAAGCTCTGCTGGGCCAAGTTTTGGAGGTGCTTTTTACACTTATTGAAAACTCGGAGGAATCGGCTGCCGGAGCCCTGTTTGATTCCAACCCCACTTGGAGAGAAGATTTGATCGCCGAAGCGGGAGGAACCATGGACGATCCGGATGATCCCTACGATAATCCGACCGAAACCAGCATGGCCCAGGGTACCTTGGACATGTTGGCCTGCGAAATTCCCAAAAAATTCATTCTAGAACCACTCCTGAGTCGATGCATGGAACGAATGGCCAGTCCAGATCCGCGTCGCCGCAAGGCTGGCATTGCATGTTTGGGAGTCGTCGCTGAAGGATGCGCCGAACCTCTCCGGGATCACCTGGACGAGGTGATGCCACGTGTCCTTCAGGCCAGTCGCGATGAGAATCCTCAAGTTCGGGAATGTGCCTGCTTTTGCCTGGGACAAATCTCGGAACATTGCCAGCCGGAAATTTTGGGATATTCGGAACAAATTTTACCCACCATCTTTTCATTGTTGGATGATAAAACCGTTGCTGTTCAGGCCACATCGTGTTACGTCTTGGAAATGTTTTGTGAACGGCTCGAACCCGAGGCCGTTCGACCCATGCTGGATTCGTTGGTACGAAAATTGGCAGCGATGCTGGAAGGAGCCAATAAACGCAGTGTTCAAGAAATGGCTGTGGCGGCCATGGCGGCGACCGCCGTGGCCGCAGAAGAAGAATTCACACCCTACGTGGCAGGTGTGGCAAGTTTGATGGAAAAATTAATGGTCTTGAAGGAAGAAAATTTGTTCAGTTTGCGAGGGCGAGCCTTGGAATGCATGGGACACATGGCCATAGCTGTAGGTAGAGACACCTTTCGGCCATATTTTCAGGCGACCATGGCGTGTGCGTGCGAAGGATTGACGACTTCGAGTACGGATTTGCAAGAATTTGCTTATGCCGTCTTTGCTAATTTAGCCAAAGTTATGAAGGAAGAGTTTGCTCCTGTTTTGCCAGAGCTGGTCCCCCATTTGATTGATGTGATCGGAACAGATGAAGGGCAATTAGAACCTGCTGAAGAGCAAGAAAATGTGAGTGTTGGTGTGGCAATCTTCTGTCGAACACTTGTTTTCTTCTTTCTTTTCTCGCTCCCATGTCCTTAAGCTAGCACCTCACTTGTATTTGCAACGGATGAACGACCAACTAACGCAGCGTGAACTCCAATCTCTTGCTTATATTGCTCCTCCGAAACAGCTTGGTGCTTTCTCTGGTCTGGATGATTCCGACGACGAAGAAGAAGGAGGTAATTACGTCTTGCATGTTCGCACAGCCCTACTGGAAGTGAAGAAGGGGGCCATTACAGCCATCGGAGAAATGGCCGCCCATTCAGGAGCAGCCTTTGTACCTTTTTTGGAACAAGTCATGCAAGTGTTGCAAAAGGCTGCTAGCAATTGGCATCCATTGATCAAGTGCGAAGTATCCGTCGCGCTGCCATCGTTAATTATGCCCAGCGTTGAAGCGAACCACGGAGGAGAAATTAATTGGACAAAGGGTGATTTGGCTGGTGCCAACCCCATGCATCCACACACTCAAGCATTGGTCGGTGCTGTCCTTACAGAGCTAATCATGCTGATGAAGGATGACGACAAATCCACGGTTGGCAAGGCTTGCGAAGGAATTCAGACTGTTATTGAAACCTGTGGACCCCATGCATTGTTACCAGTCGCTAATGACTGTTTGCAGAACACCCACGAACTGTTGACAAAGGCGGCACCGTGCTTGGCGGCGGAAGAAATGTACGGGGAACTTCCTGAAGACGACGACGATCACGATGTCGTGATGCAAGCGGCCTGTGACTTGGTTGGTGGATTTGGAAGAGTAATGGGAACTCAATTTGCCCAGTATTTACCCCAATTTCTTCCCGCCATTTGCAATTACGCCAAGTCGTCCCGTCCGCCCAGCGATCGATCGATGGCCGTTGGATGTCTCAGTGAGTTGGCCCAAGAATTGGAAGGGTCTATTTTTGATCACTGGCAAGGCGTTTTTTTGCCAGCTAGTGTTGCCGGCTTGAACGACGCTGATGAAAATGTGAAGCGAAATGCCGCCTTTTGTGCCGGAGTGTGCTGTGAACATTTGGGTGATCGAATCGCAGGAGATTATGCTCAGATTTTGCAAGCAATCTCTCCTATGTTTAGCATTGACGTAAATGCCGCATCTACTGGAGGTTTCGAATCCGCCGCCGCCTGTGTTGATAATGCTGCCGCAGCTGTGGCTCGTATGATCATGGCCTCGCCCAATAGTGTTCCTATGGCCCAAGTGCTACCGGCATTGTTGAGTGCGTTGCCTTTGAAGACTGACATGACGGAAAACGAAACTGTGTACAAGTGCGTGCTCGGTCTCTTACAGATGAATCACCCCGAAATCGTCAGTCGAAAAGCAGATGTTAAAAGGATATTTACTGCTGCGGTAGCCGAGGATAGCAAAGTAGAAGACGAGGTCAAGGCTCAGCTTCAGGCTGCTCTTCCTGGTTTACAATAGAATTTAATCAACATTCATGAATAACGTAGCCTGAACTGCATGATTGTGTTTGTGAGTGCTATATTATTAAGAGTTGGAAAAAAGGTAGATATTACGCAGTGTCTATACTCGGTTGATATCTGGGCCATCGACAGTAATGATTGCTTTCATTGAGGGCCGTTTGAATCATTGTTTTCTTCTGATGTATCTCGTGCACCTTCCTTCAAAACCAATTGGGTGTCATGACTCTTCTCTGCCGACATTACATCTTCATCGTCCTTCATTTCAACTTCTTTTCTGGGCCAAAAGTGTTGGAGTTTTTCTTTGCCTTTCCTAAGCAACTGCTTCAATTTGCTCGGGGGTGGTTCCTTGGACGGATTGTAGATCCGTTGGACCCTTTCCGAAGACTTGCGAATCAATAAATTTACGAGAGAACCTATGAAGAAAGCGTACAGACTGCACACCATACTCAAAACATTAAAGGGCATGCTCATGTCGGGAACAGGTGACAACAATAAGAGAGAATTGGAGTAGAGCACAACGGGTGTGGTTGGCGCAACACCACACGTTTCGACAAAAGTGGCGACCGCGGGTGGAATTTCGATTCCCCGATTAGCATCTCCTGGAAAATGTTCAAAGGACAAGAACGCTGGTCTATAATCCATGGATATGGTCAACGAGGATTTCTGCGCTGCAGAGGATGTACTAACATTCCAATGAGGAATACGAAAATGAATTGTAGCATCCTCCTCGGGGCTTGAGGAATGAATCCATTCTATGGAACCATCCAAATCCGTTTGGAAATCCAGTATTTGCCGTTCTGATGTTTGGGATTGTTCATTCTCTTCCATTTCGACAAAATGAAAGGACTGCCACGTAGGTTGCAATAGAGGAGGCACAAACCATTGTACATCGACCGATACGTAACAATCATCGCTGTGAATAGAACGCAAAGATGGTTGTACCAAGACTTGCGTAATCCATCGTCCTGTGTACGCCAATCCTCGAGGGCGTTGCAGCGTTTGGTGTACGGCGTAGTAATTGGAAGTTGTGCTGTTGGTTGCGACTTCTTCCAAACTGTCATCCAAAGTCTCCAACGATTCCTTCCACTGTTTGTGAGGGACAAAGTCATATACCTTGGAAATTCCTGTACTACTGACATATTCCAGTGTTGTTGTTTGTACTAATGGACACCGTCGATGCTGCTGAGAATTAGGAAAGAGATCCGCCAGCGACGTGTTCTCAGATGACAACCGCCGTTGAAATTGCAATCCCTTGACGATGCTCGTTGTCCTCCTTGTTGCACCACTAGCAATGTCTTGTACTTGCAACCACCAACCATGACGTGCCGTGGATTTTCTATTTTTGGCCATCAAATTAGACAATTGGTCAGGACTATTCCAACTCCAGATCCCTCCAGATGATGAATTGTGACAAGGCGACAAAGTCTGCGTAAAGGCTTGCATACCTTCACTGGACAAGGCAGGTCCTTCCATGGGTAAGATCAATCGGTAGTGCACTTGAATTGTTGTGACAGTAGACTTATTCGTAGGATGGCACTCGACTTCAAATAGAAAATGCCGATGCAATCGCTTGACATCCGCGGAAGTAAGAGGAGCCAAAATCCATCGATTTGCTACCAAATCGGCCAGCAAAGACGTAATTTGAGCTTGACCCCCCAAGCGGAACCACACGTCTTCGCTAGTCAAGGCAAGACAATCCTTTTGAGTAAAATGGTGCGGTGTCGACACTGCAATGACGGCTCTCACCATAACACCCGAAGGACCCAAATCCAATCGACTGCGAGATCTTGAATTTGACACATGCCAAGGCTCTACCAACTGTGCTTCATTGCCATTGTAGCTGTAACTGCTACTCGTCCCCACTTGAATCTCAAGAAAAGAGGCATTATGACTATGAAGCAGCTGCCGAGCTTGGCGTGGAAAGGGAGTGACTTGACTCGTGGATACGGTTGTGTCCGTCGTAGTAGAGTCGGTGATCGTAATGGATGATTCCAAACGGACTCCTAGATACTTTGATTGTGGAGTTACCGCGATGCGTTCCCGGTACGAAAAATCATCGCTACTACTTTTAGTAGCAGCAGTGGTTGTCGCCATCCCTCTGGTGAGAGCTGATGGCTGTAACAAGAGTTGTAGACTAGCTAGTAGCAGAAGCTATTATAGGTGGTACTTCAGGTTGGGATAGAGCGTAGACAGAGCCGTAGTAGGATTTTCCGTAGTCTTGCTAGTACTCAAGTATGTATTCCTGATTCACTTTTGAGGTCGAGCCAATCTGCGACCTCAGACAATTGAAACGTTCGTTCGTGTCCTCAAACGCTACCGTAGTACGTGCAGTCATCAGTAGAAAGCTAGTAGTCTAGGTCTACTGTGGCTCTAATCAATACTGTTTTTATTAGAGCTACTAGCCTACTGTAGCTAACTATTTTTTGTCAGCGTAGCTGCCCAGAGGAAACAGAGACCGGGTAGGTCGAAAGAGTTGGAGGAAGATCGCATGTCGCGATGAAACGAGTGCCGACCAAAGCACATATTGTACGACTCCAATTTAAATAAGCTAACATACTTGTGGCTAGCTCATCCGAATCGAACCAGGATCAAGACTCTTCATGTCTTGTTTTTGTCCGCGAGCACGATTGGGATTGGGCTTGTTTCTATTGTTGTTGTTCTTGTTGCGGTTGCCACCTCGGCCGCCGCCGCGACCGCCACCTCCTTTGTTGTCATTCGCTGCATAAAATGGCTTGGCAATGGGATTGGGATAATCAACTCCCAATCGACATTCGTATTCCATCTGCTGGAACTGAGTCATCTTCCAAGGTTCGTGGACAAATTCTTTGGGCACATTTTTCAGCTCGGGAATCCAGTGACGCACGTAATCGCCGTGTTGATCGTAATCCTTGCTTTGCTTGACAATGTTGAATCGATTTAATCGACCTCCAGTCATACCAGCCGCGGCACACCAGTTACCCCAGTTCGAATAGACATCACTTTAGCGGCATCCGTGAAACAAGAAGGAACAAAATCAGTCAACGAAATTTCCAGGAAAGGTATGATTACACTTCACACTTACTAATCCAAGAGAATGTTCTCGAAGTACTCGGCACCATATCTCCAGTCTTGATTCAGCTCGAGGGCTAAAAAGGATGCCACATTTTGACGGCCACGGTTTGACATGAATCCTGACGCAGCAAGCTCTCGCATATTGGCATCGACCAACGGATATCCAGTCTTGCCCTCCTTCCATGCTTGAACATTCTTTTCATAATGCTTCCACTCTTTGTCACTGCCGACGGTTCCTCCTGCCATGAAAATGTTACTCCCGTGTTTCAGAGTAAAGAATTTGAAGAAATCACGCCAAAGCAATTCAAACACAACCCAATAGGTACTTTTATTGGCCACGCGTTCCTCTTCGTAACGTTTGCATTCTTGCGCAATGTATCTAGGAGAGACATTGCCGTGGGCCAACCACGGTGAAAACTTTGTGGAGTATTCATCACCCAACATTCCGTTTCGCGTATCAAAGTATATCTTCAGACGATCCTGCGTCCAAATATAATCTTTGACGCGCGCCAATGCGGCTGTTTCACCACCTCGGAATTCAAGTTTTCCAATGGATTTCTGATTAGCTTCTTGCATCTGGTCAGATGTGTATCCCAGTTCTTGCAACGTTGGCATGTAGGTCAAAAAAGATTCGATCGTTTCACGCTCTTGAGATCCTTTGGGAAAGGTATATGGCAATGACTTTGGAGCCTGTAATGGAGATCGAATGGTACATTTCTTTTCCACCTTGTTTCGAAAGGGTGTAAAGCCGTCGGGTAAATCTACCAATCCGTTGCTGTATTCGTAGGGCAAATCTTCTAATTCGTACAAAGTGCTACCCCACACTGTTTCCAAGGGACTCGTATTTTTGCCACCGGTAGGGCCATTCCGTTGCTTCAGAGCCTTTTGAACGGCTCGAACGACATCTTGTTCTTCCGAGGCTACTTCCTCTTGACAAATAAGTTTTGCAGATGATGACGTTAGTCTCAATTTTTCATAAATTTGAAGAAGTATTTTTTCCGGTGGTCCAGTTGCCACTAGCAGTCCGGATCCCTTGGCCTCCAAATTCGATCTCAAATCTTGAACGGATTCCAGCACGAATTGAGCTCGTTTGGGCCCGCACTTCAATTGGCCTGTCAAACGCGATCGTGCTTCGTTACCAAAGAATCGAGGGTCAAAGCAAAAAACAGGCAAAATGTTATCTTTCGAAGCCAATTGAATAGATTTGACGAGCGCTGGATTGTCGTACAGGCGCATATCTCCCAGTCGAAACCAATGCACTGCCAAGATTTTTTTGCTGGATGTGTTCATAGTATTATTTCCTGTTGGATCGTTATTATTGTTTCCTTGACTATCAGAGGTGGTAGAAATACTGTACAGAAGGTTTTTGGAAGTCCCAGCAAAGCTCTCAACAACAGTAGGAACGATGGTAAACACGAGGACGAGAATAAGTAGGTACTGATGCATACCAAGTACCAAGTAGAAAAGAGAAAAGGTATCACTTGCCAGTGTTCAACAAAACACTGTTAAAAGTTAACAATGAAAAAAGGGCAACGGTAGAGCTAATCGTAGTGGCAGTAATAGCTTCCCCAAGGATGATTCATCCACTGTGGGTGATTCATCGATGGCTTTTGATGTGCTCGTAGTCAGTCATCACCTTACTGAGGCATCAAAAAATCATACAGTAATAATTACAGTAATTGTCTTGGTCCCAATTCATCGTGAGTCAGAAGGAAGATACCAGGTACCATTTTCGTAAGAAAATAACCTAAACATTAATGAATACTTTAAGTAGTATGCAAAAACAAACCCCTATTAATTAACGGCTATGGTAAATAAGCGAAACCTCATTGACAACGTGATCAGTTTCTCAGAAACACAAGCAGTGAAAAGGCTAGCAGATAATATATATTATTATTATGCACTAATAACATATCTGCGTCGCGGCAAAGTTTGCCTTCGATCCATTCGCAAATGTTGACAGGCTTGAGAAATTATGGCCGGCACAGAACATACTCTCTTGCCTTCACTACTACTCCCTCTGTAAACATTTACATGCGTGTACACGCATGCATTGCCAGTAGCAGTTAAATTGCTGTGTAGTACATTTCTACAGAGATTCTACAGGGGACGTGCATCCTTGGTCCCACAGG
>Ga0100393_10004864_pt1 | contig 12232 bp, 7 predicted proteins | sample CryGeymeta201517_FD_81546 | JGI IMG/M metagenome (GOLD analysis project Ga0100393, IMG submission 81546) | Groundwater microbial communities from Crystal Geyser aquifers in Utah, USA - Crystal Geyser metaG 2015-17 | ecosystem: Environmental > Aquatic > Deep subsurface > Groundwater | place: USA... | reverse complement strand
TATAGACTGTATCACAAACGAATTGTTTTGAGATAATCCTTCAATATATTTTTGGTCCTCATGAATTTTTTTATCGCTCATGAACGTTCATATTTTATACTAAAGTAAATAAACTTTTACATATGGGGGTAACAAATTTTTGATGTTTTGGATATAAGGGTGTAACAGTAAAAAAATCTGTTTAAAAACAAAATTCAATAATCCTTAAAAATTAGAAATCATGAAAAATTTAAAATCTTTAGTAGCCCTTTTACTTCTTGCAACAATCACTTTAGTGGGATGTAGCAAAAACGATGACGCCGATGGAGATGGTTTAGGTGACACTTTTCCTTCTGCACAATCGTATGCCGACTTAAAAAAATTAGCAGATGAATTAGTAAATCTCACCCGCGTTTTTAATGCAGAAGACGGTATTACCTTTACATCGCCAAAAGGAGTAAATTTTACGCTTCCCCCAAACAGCTTAACCTTAAATGGATCTCCAGTTACAGGGGAAGTAGAATTACAATACAAAGAGATTTTTGACCGTGGTACCATGTTAGCCACAAACAGAACAACCATGGGCAAACGTCCTGATGGCGACAAAGCCTTACTTATTTCCGGTGGTGAAATTTATGTAAATGCCACACAAAATGGGCAACAATTAGCATTAAACAATAACATCATTGCTATTCTACCTGCTGCTCTAACCGGTGGAGGTGATCCAAATATGACTCTTTGGAAAGGAAGAGTAGATGACAACGATAATTTAACTTGGGATGAAATAGACCCGGTAGCTCAAGAAGGTCAAGTATTTTTAGAAGGTAACGGAGCAGATCAAAGTTATTACGCTTATTTCAATGCCTTTGGCTGGACCAATGTAGATCGTTTTTACAGCGACCCTAGACCAAAAACTACACTTTTGGTAGATGTTCCTGAAGGATATGACAACCAAAACAGTGCTGTATATCTATCGTACGACGGCGAAGGAAATAGTGCTTTAGCCAATCTGGATACCTACAATACAAGTACCGGAATGTTTTCTGAACATTATGGCCAAATACCTATCGGTTTAGAAATGCACATCATTTTTGCAACCGAAGATAATGGACAATGGCGTTATGCCATACAAGGAGTAACGGTAGTCGATAATGCCGTATATACCTTTACCCTTGCAGAAACTACTTTAGGCACCTTAGAACAAATGATTGCCGCTATAAATAACTTACCTTAATTTATACAATGAAAACTTTGTTTCGTTAGTTAGTGTTGAAAACCCTTTGCTTGTTGTTCGGTAAAGGGTTTTCTTTTTGTTTTTTAGAAAAAATAATATTGTACATTTGGTTGTAATCTGCACTTTTATTATCCATTTTAATATGAAAAAATATAAAGTTTTACGTATAACTTCATTGCTAATTAGCTTGCTGTTATTAAGTTGCAATAAAGAAACTTGTTGTGATACTCCTATAGAAAATAACCCTTTCGTTGCTCCAACTGCACAAGAATTTAGCACAATTCAAGATGCTGCATTATCCAACCTTATAGAAAGAGTTAATTTTATTGCAGATGAAGGCATAACCTTTATCTCAGAAAACGGCGCACAATTACAAATTTTTCCCGGTTGTTTAACCACTACCGATGGACAACTCATTTTAGATGAAGTAACCCTAGAGTTTATTGAAATTTATGACAAAAGCAACATGCTTGCCCCAAACAAACCCACAATGGGAAGAATGCCCACAAACGATAAAGCCTTATTAATAACCGGTGGTGCATTTTACATCAACATCACCCACAATGGAGAAGATGTGGTTCCGGTTTGTGGTTTTCAAATGCTTGTGCCTGCAGCACTTACCGGTGGTGCCGACCCTAATATGACTTTATGGAGCGGTGTTATTGATGACAGCGGAAATCTTACTTGGGAACCCAACCCAAATGGTGAAGTATTTGTACAAAACAATGTATATTCTGCTTTCTTTCAAAATCTTGGTTGGACCAATATCGACAGGTTTTATGACGACCCAAGACCTAAAACCACCATTCAGGTATTAGTTTCCGAAGGATATACCGCAGAAAATTCAGCAGTATATATGGCTTTTGTAGGGGAAGATAACGGACTTGCAAATCTGGATACCTTTAACCACAATACCAATATGTTTTCTGAACACTATGGTCAACTTCCCATAGGTTTAGAAGTGCATCTTATTTTTGTTACTGCTGATACTGATTCTTGGCGTTACGCCATACAATCTATTACCGTAAATGAAAACCAAATTTATACCATTGCACATAGCGAAACCCAAACAGCAACACTAGCCGAAATTCAAGCACTTATCGCCGCATTGCCCTAGAAATCGTTCGAATTTTTATTATAAAGAAATGACAACTAATTTGCCTTAAGATTATAAATGCTGCCAATAAAAATAGCAACACATCCCAGTTTCGTCACTTTTTGTATATTTAATACTTATAATCTAACCATTACCATGAAAATCTATTTCCTATTCGTTTTGTTAGGTATTTTCTGTATGCCTGTTTTCGCTCAACAAATCCCTGTAAACGATACCTTAAACCGCACCGCTTCTTTTAACTATGATGTGTTAGGAAACAGAATAGATTTTTCACCTGAATCCCCTCCACTCATCCAAATAGCCGGTGCTCCAAAAGCGTTTTATTCTAATTATTGGGAGTTTGGCGACGGAAATTTTAGCAAAGAAAAAAATCCGCAACACGTCTATGAAAACCCCGGCGAATATGAAGTTACTCTTTGGGCAACAAACCACTACGACAACGGCAAAACACCTACCACACGTCCTCAAAAAGTAAAAATAACTGCCGTAACCGAGCCCTATAAAGATAGCGCTTCCTTAAACGACGACGATTTTAGTTTGCAACGCAATCGCGAGCCCATGCCTGAGCAAGAAATGGTAATCATTTTGAGCTACAAAAACAACAAAGATTTTGTAACAAACGGAAAACTCTACCTCTTTTATAACGAGCAACAATACAAAGCTAATAATTTTGAACTTACAGACACCCGCACCTACCATGGCGAAAAACAAATTCAAGATAAAATGTTTGCCTATACAAATGATATAGACGACAAAGAAATTCTCCTAGCATCAGCAAAAAACGAAGTACTTTATCTCTCTAAAAAATGGCAAGACACTACCGAAAAAATTAATCTTCCGCTTACTTTAGAAGAATCAAAAGCCTATTACAAAAATTGGAGTTTATTAGAGTTTGATAATCTTGCTCCTAATGAAGAGCGCAACATTTTTTTTACCATGCGCACCACTCCTGAAATGCTCAAAGATACTAGTGCCATAATTACCGTAAGAAGTATTTATGTGCCCGATGGCAATTTTGACAACCACAAAGTAAAAGAAATGGAAATGGAAATTGTAACCTCTCACGACCCTAACAAAATGGCATCAAACGCCACCATTCTAAACTACCGTTTGGTTCGGTTTAAAAAATTTAAATTCAAAACCAAATTTCAAAACAATGGCGAAGGTCCGGCAACGACCATCCGACTAGAAACCGAAATACCCGAAATGTTTGATAAAAGCACCATAGAAATTATTGACCTTTATCCAGAATGCCCTATTTGTCCTAAAAATAAAGAAGTAGCATTTAGTTGTATAGACACCACATTTACAGACACCAAAGCCATCTTTACTTTTAAAAATATTTACCTTCCGGGAAGCGAACAAAAAAACGTTAAAGAATATGACTCAACAAAAGGATTTGTAAAATACTCCATCAAACTTGCTAAAGATTTTCACAAGAAAAAAACCAAAAGTCGGACCGAAATTTATTTTGACAAAAACGAACCCATAGTAACTAATTATGCCACAACAAGATTTTTACCCGGAATTTCCATAGGCGCAAAAGCTGGTTATATGATAACTCCCAATTTAGACAACCACCAAGAGTATTTTGTGGGGGCAACTATTTCACCCTACAAATCCTATCGGGGTTACTTGCAAGCCGAAATCATGCTTTCCAGAAGCACTTTTGACGATTTTTCCTCCTTTACACAAGAAACAACGCAGCCCGCAACAGGGTTTATAGAATCCTTCGCTATCGAAAATCTAGAGCAACACTTAAACTTTTCTCTTTATCTAGTACCTATTTCTTATCGCTACAACCTAAATAACTTTTTAGCAATAGGCGCAGGAGTGCAGCTAAAATTAGATTTAAGCAGCAAATATTGTGTAAAAACATCAGGAGAGTACTCACTCCTCATCCCTTCTGAAGGCATTGTTTTTAGAGATGACACAAAGGATTTTACCAGTTTAGAGAATTTTAAAGATACCTTTAATCATTTTGAAACAGGAGTTTTTGCGGGTTTTAACGTAGGTTTCGCCAGAATCGGTCCAAGTGCCGGAGTGCGCTATGTCTATAATTTTAATACGCCACATGAGCAAATCCAACTCTATGGAATATGGAAATTTTAATAAGGGCGTTACCCCCCAAGCCCACTTGGGGGGTCGGGCTATCCGTTACAATCTTCTCCTCAAGCTCACTTGAGGAGAAGGATTTTCACTACTATCCCTAACGCAAAAAAAACATAAGCTCCACATAAAACACGGCAATGACACAAAAATGGCTTTTTATTTGTTACCTTTTACTACACACTTTAGGGCAAGCACAATCCCTTGAAGAAACTATTTATAGCCATATAGACCTATTTATTGAAAATCCCACACCCGAAACGCTTCGGAAAATAGAGGCAAAAGAAATCACTTTTTTTACCAAAGTAAAAACCCCTGAGGAACAGTTGGCATTGGTTATTTTACAATGTAATATGGGATATTACCAAAAACAATTTGGCGACAATACAAAAGCCATTCGAAGTTATGAAAAAGCTTGGCAACGCTTTTCAAATTCAAAGTTAGAAAGTTATGATATTATCGAATTTTGCCTAAAACCACTTGGCAATCTTTACACCATTACAGGCGATTTTACCAATGCCGAAAACACCATAAAAAAATACATTATAATATCTGAATCACAAAAAAATATACCACAAAAAATAGCCGGAATTATAAATCTTTCCGTCGTTTATCACAATACCGGAAACCACCAAATTGCCATTGCACTTTTGCGGGAAGGACTGCAAACTCCTAATTTAAGCAAATCACAAAAAGCAGCACTTGAAAACAATTTAGCCACCAATTTATTTGCAATAAAACGTTTTGAAGAAGCACAACAAACCATTGACCATCTAGTTTTTGAAAACAAAACAGTAAATTCCTATAAAAATGCGGCACAACTAGCCGTGCAGCAACATTCATTTTTAAAAGCACACGAACTTTTGGACCTTGCCGAAACGGAACTTCTAAAAAACCCTTTTTCCGCTCGAGATATTGCAAAATTATATGTGGAAAAAGCACAAGTTTATGCGCTTGAAAAAGAGGACATACAGGCTGAAAATCATCTTCAAAAAGCCTTGCTATTTTTAATTCCAACAAACTCACTAAATAAGCCTCCTAAAGAAGAACTTATCTATCCTGAAAATACTTTACTGGACATTTTTGACGGACTGGCTTCCCTCCAGCAAAACACAGAGCAATCCCTTCGCTATTATGATTTAAGCTTTTTGGTTTCAGAGCAATTATTAGACCAATACACCGCACAAGAAGCTAAAATAATACACCAAACAAAGCAAAGAATACGGAGTGAAAAATGCATCGAATTGTTATTGGAAGAATATAACAAAAAACAAAACAAAACCCACCTTAGCCGCGCTTTTGCCTATGCCGAAAAAAGCAAAGCGACAGTGCTTACCGAAATAATTTCTCGTAAAACCCTGTTAGAAAATTACCCTAAAGACACCCTGTTACTAAAACAACAGCAACTTACACAAAGGCAGGAAGCAAGCATCAATTACCTAGTGCGTGCACAAGTAACCAATGCCGATACAAAAAGTATCCAAAATAGTATGGATACATTGAACCAGTTAAATTTGCAATTAAAAGAAATAAAATTGCGAGTGGAGCAAAAATATCCTAAGCAAAAAATAGCCCCTATATCCATTGAAAATTTGCAGAAAAAGCTAACCCAAGATAACGCCTTCCTTTTAGAATATTTTTATGGCAAAAATGCTATATATCTTTTTGAAATCACCCAAAATTCGCTACAACTTTCTAAAATAAAACTGGATGAAGCGTTTAAAAAAACCCTATCTACGTACCTTCAAAGTTTTGAAAATGCCTCAATTATTAATAATAATATTCCAGCATTTACAGAAAACGCCTTTTTGCTTTTCCAAAAACTGCAACTAGAATACCATTCTAAACAAAAAAATGTTATTATAATTCCCGATGGATTGCTTCATTTTGTCACATTTGAAGCGCTACTCACAAAAGCAACACACACGAGTAATTTTGCCGAAATGCCATTTTTGGTTCGCTCCCATCGAATAGCTTACAATACCACCGCCAATTTATATTTGCAGTCAAAAATGCCAGAAACCGAAAATAACGTTTTAGGTGTATTTCCCGTATTTGAAAACACTCCCAAAACTCTAAGCCACTCATTAACCGAAGCGGAAAACATACAAAAGCTAATGCCAACTACCCTTTTGATGCGAGAACAAGCCAGCAAGGAAAATTTTATTAAAAAAGCAAAAAATTATTCCATCCTTCACCTATCTACCCATGCCAATAGCGGAACTTTTGTGATTCCGGCTTCTTTAGCGTTTTATGAGGATGCCATGTTGTTACAAGAATTGTATTCCCTTAATTTTCAACCAAAATTAGTAGTGCTGAGTGCCTGCGAAACTGGAGTGGGAAAAATACAAAGTGGCGAAGGTGCCATGAGTCTTGCCAGAGGTTTTCAACACGCAGGGGCACAAAACTTATTGTTTAGTTTATGGAAAGTTAATGACTTAGCTACTGCCCAAATAATGACTTCTTTTTACAAAAACTACAGCAAAACTAACGCGGCATTTATGGCAAATAGGCAATCGAAACTAGAGTATCTAAACGATAAAACTATTAGCAACACAAAAAAATCGCCATACTATTGGAGTTCTTTTGTGTATTATGGCACCTTAGAAGAAGAAAAACAAAGCCCAATGTGGTATTGGGTTTTAGGAGCTTTATTACTGTTTATTCTGTTTTTTGTTTTTAGAATGCAATGGAAAAAGAAAAGAAACAAGTAAAAATATTGAGACCAACCTGATAACTCCAATATTCAATTTTCAATAACCTTTTTTCCCTACTCCCGAAGCAAGTACGGAACAAGCTCTAAAGGGATAAGTTGCTAAAAATCAAGCTCCGTTTAGGGATGGGGAAAAACTGATTTTTAGCATTAGCAGCTTTTCGGAGTTGACTCAATATTAATTCCTAAAGTTGTTTTAATTAAAAATAAAAATATTATCACTATCGGTATTTCTTTTTTCTCCTAACGAGTTAAATTTCCAACTAAAGCTTAACATAAAATACTGTTGCTAAGCGTGAAGATATTAAACACTACTTCTGCCTAAAATAAATTGTTATAGGCACACCCGTAAAATTAAACTTTTCACGAAGCTGATTTTCTAAAAATCGTTTGTAGGGGTCTTTGACATACTGAGGCAAATTACAGAAAAACGCAAAGGTGGGATGCGGCGTTGGCAATTGTGTGCAATACTTTATTTTTACATACTTTCCTTTATACGCTGGTGGTGGAATGTGTTGTACAATATTCAACATCACCTCGTTAAATTTGCTTGTTGGAATACGTCTGTTTCTGGTTTCATAGACTTCAACTGCGGTTCCTATAGCTTTAAAAATGCGTTGTTTGGTCAATACCGAAACAAATATAATGGGCACATCGGTAAACGGTTCGCACTGTTCACGAATTAGTTTTTCAAAGTTTTTAGCCGAATGGGTGTCCTTTTCAACCAAATCCCATTTGTTTACTAAAATAACGATGCCTTTGTTGTTGCGTTGTGCCAACCAAAATATATTTTGGTCTTGCCCTTCAAACCCTCTGGTGGCATCTACCACTAAAATAACCACATCACTATGCTCAATAGCCCGAACACTTCGCATTACAGAATAAAACTCTAAGTCTTCTTTTACTTTTGCCTTTCTGCGAATTCCAGCAGTATCTACTAAGTTAAATGCAAATCCAAAACGTTCATATTTTGTATCGATAGAGTCTCTCGTGGTGCCTGCTACATCGGTAACTATATAACGATCCTCACCGATTAGGGCATTGATAAATGAGGATTTTCCTGCATTTGGTCGCCCAACGACTGCAAAACGTGGCAATTCAGATACTTCCTGATATTCTTTTTCCGGCAATGCTAATACTAAATCGTCCAGCAAATCGCCTGTACCACTTCCGTTTATACTAGCTATGGTATATACTTTTTCAAAACCTAGGGTATAAAATTCTACTGCATTTTCTGCACGCTTGGCATTATCTACTTTGTTTACTGCCAAAAAAACCGGTTTGCTGGTTCGGTGAAGTAGTTTTGCTACTACTTCATCCATTCCGGTAACGCCATCCTCCACATCTACCATAAAGATGATAGCATCAGCTTCTTCTATGGCAAGTTCAACTTGTTTATCGATTTCTGCCTCAAAAACATCTTCGCTACCTCGCACATAGCCACCGGTATCTATAAGCGAAAACTCTTTTCCGTTCCAGTCGCTTTTTCCATAATTTCTATCTCGCGTTACACCACTAACCGCATCAACAATCGCCTCACGACGTTTTATCATTCGATTAAAAAAGGTGGATTTCCCTACATTTGGTCTCCCTACTATCGCTACTATGTTTGACATATTCGTTTTTAAAACTTTTTGCAAAGGTAGTTGTTTTGCGGCAAGTTTTTAATTTTAAATAATTTTTAGGGAAGGGATATAAATTTTGGATTATAAATTTTGAATTTTGGATTGATGCCTTAAAATTTAACGATCATCTCTTTATACTTCTACCTACTACCTACTACCTACTATCTTTTTTAAATTAAGTTTTTAATTTTAAATGATTTAAAGACTACTCTTGTTTTCTATTTTATTTTAACTTGCCTCGCATTTTAAGAATGTAAATTTTTTCTGTTTTATGAATTTAGAAAAACAAATACCGCTTCGGCTTCGTTTTGAAATAGAAACTTTAAAACCCAAGCAGGCAATTTTAGAGAACGCACAACAACTAAAAGAAGAACTAAAACCCGACTATCAAATTACTGTTTCCACAGAACATATATGGCTGTATGTTGGTGCCAAAAATAAAAAATACTACTCGCCACATTTGCATTTAGAATTAGAAGAAATGGAAAGCAGCAACGCTATAAAAGTAAAAGGCTTGTTTGGACCAGATCCTGTACTTTGGTCTTTTTTTATGTTTTTACATTTTGGTATTGCACTCGTGTTTATCGTTTCCGCAGTGATAGGATATTCTAATTGGTCTTTAGGAACTTCCTTTACATTTCCATTATGGATAATGGGATGTATGGTTGTTTTTTGGTTTACTCTTTACTTCATTGCTCGAAACAATAGAAAAAAAGGGATTCCACAAGCTTTGGAACTGGAAAAAGTGATGGAGCAGATGTTGAGATAATGGAATAATGTTGGGTGACGGGAAAAATTCCAAATAATAAAATTCCAAATTCCAAAAAAAAATTAAACAAAATTCCATTTCGGAGGATTTTCTTTAGAGCCTGTCCTGTACTTGATACTGGGGAAAGGTCAAAGATGATTATCCTGCTAATTAGTAAACTATTCACAAAGAAAAATTAGTTACCCCTTGGAATTTGGAATTTGGCACTTGGAATTTGGAATTTGGAATTTGGAATTTGGTGCTTTTCAATACTAACCATCATACCCAAACCGCCGCAATTGCCTTGCATCGCTTCGCCAGTTTTTGTTTACTTTTACATACAGTTCGAGATGCACTTGCTTGCCAAAAAATTTCTCTAAATCTTTTCTAGATTCTACGCCCACTCTTTTAAGAGCCTCTCCTTTGTGACCTATGATGATTCCTTTTTGGGTTTCGCGCTCTACCATAATCACCGATCGCATCCGGATGATTGTGTCTTCTTCAAAAAACTCTTCGGTATCCACTTCTACACTGTAGGGAATTTCTTTTTTATAGTGTATTAATATTTTTTCACGAATGGTTTCATTAACAAAAAAACGTTCGGGTTTGTCGGTAAGTTGGTCTTTGGGATAAAAAGGTGGCGACTCGGGAAGAAGTTCGATTATTCGGTTAAACACCTCTTTTACCTGAAATCCCTTTAAGGCAGAAATGGCAAATATTTCGGCATTTGGCACTTTTGCTGCCCAAAGCTGCACTTGCTCTTCTAATTGTTCTTGGTTGGACGTGTCAATTTTATTGAGAAGTAAGAGAACTGGGATTTTAAAATTGGTTATTTTTTGAAAAAAGTCGGTGTCTTTCAATTCCTTTTCGCCAATTTCTACCATATATATAAGAATATCGGCATCTTCAAAAGCCGATTTTACAAAGCCCATCATGGATTCCTGCAACTGGTAAGCCGGCTTGATAATTCCGGGAGTGTCACTTAAAATCATCTGAAAATCATTGCCATTCACAATGCCCAAAATACGGTGTCTTGTAGTTTGTGCCTTACTAGTAATGATGGATAATTTTTCGCCCACAAATGCATTCATTAAGGTCGATTTACCAACATTTGGATTACCAATAATATTTACAAAGCCGGCTTTGTGTTTTTGCATAACAAGAATTTGAATTGCAAAAGTACGGCAATTTTTTAGTATAGCTTATAGGTTTAAGGTTGTGGTTTTATATGCCCTACTTTTAGGATTGGCGACTAGTTGAAGCGTTATTTGCGATTGGTTTTTAGCATAATTACTTCCTAAACCACTACATATCCTAAAAAAAGCAGTAGCTTTGCCCCCGATATATAGTTTTACCTTCTTATTTATGAAGCTAACGAAACGATATCCCTACTCTTTTTCTTTCCAAAATTATGTCCCAACAAAATTTAAAGTTTAAGCAGTACAAAAAAGAATTCCTATCACAAAGACCGAGATAGTGAACCTTTTGTAATTTATTCGGTCTTAAACTTTTTACCATAACGAATGACATTTGAAAATTTAAACGTAATAGCCCCAATCCTTGAGGCTTTAAAAATAGAAGGATATACCACCCCCACCCCAATCCAAGCGCAAACCATTCCGCTTATTTTAGATGGAAAAGACGTGCTAGGATGTGCACAAACCGGCACCGGAAAAACCGCAGCATTTGCTGTTCCCATCATTCAACTCCTTAGCCAAGACAGAAATCAACAAGGCGGAAAACGTGTGATACGGAGTTTAATTTTAACCCCAACCCGCGAGCTCGCCATACAAATAGAAGAAAGTTTTGAAAATTACGGCACAAAAACCAACTTAAAAAGTATGGTAATTTTTGGCGGTGTAAACCAACACAGCCAAGTAAGCCAGCTGCGCCAAGGTGTGGATATTTTGATAGCCACACCGGGTAGATTGCTGGACTTAATCAGTCAAAAATATGTGCATTTAAACCACCTGCAATTTTTTGTCTTAGACGAAGCCGACCGCATGCTAGATATGGGTTTTTTAAATGATGTGAAAAAAATTATCACTAAAATTCCGCAGAAAAGGCAATCGTTGTTCTTTTCAGCAACCATGCCCGATCCTATTGTGAAACTGGCAAATACAATACTGGTAAATCCTTCCAAAGTAGAAGTGACGCCGGTTTCCAGTACCGCAAACACCATCAATCAAGCGGTCTATTTTGTAGATAAAGAAAATAAAAAACACTTGCTTACCGAAGTATTAGCCAACAAAGCCATTGATAGAGCATTGGTTTTTACTCGCACCAAACACGGGGCAGACAAAGTAGTTAAGGACTTGGTAAAAGCAGGCATAAAATCGCAAGCCATTCATGGTAACAAATCGCAAAATGCACGGCAACGCGCTTTAAGCAATTTTAAATCGAAAGAAACCCGTGTCCTTGTAGCTACAGACATTGCAGCAAGAGGCATCGACATTGACGACCTTACGCACGTAATAAACTACGAATTACCCAACATTCCAGAATCGTATGTTCACCGTATCGGAAGAACAGGAAGAGCAGGAGCCGATGGTATTGCCATTGCTTTTTGTGACGCAGAAGAAAAAGCCTATTTAAAAGACATTCAAAAACTAATAGGCAAACAAATACCGGTTTTAGAAAACCACAACTATCCCTTAGTAAACCACCACGTGGAAAAAACACCACAAAGACCACAACGATCGTCACG
>Ga0100393_10004856_pt1 | contig 12248 bp, 9 predicted proteins | sample CryGeymeta201517_FD_81546 | JGI IMG/M metagenome (GOLD analysis project Ga0100393, IMG submission 81546) | Groundwater microbial communities from Crystal Geyser aquifers in Utah, USA - Crystal Geyser metaG 2015-17 | ecosystem: Environmental > Aquatic > Deep subsurface > Groundwater | place: USA... | reverse complement strand
ATGGAAGAAGAACTTGCGACGTTCGGCAGCAAAGTTGAACAGCTGGATTCTGGTTTAGACCGAGAAACATCACGGTCCATCGAGCGTTTGAAAAGGAACATTGACAAGGCCAAAGAAGCGGCTCTGATTCTTCCCAATGAGCGCGAAGTTGCCATTTTGATCCTCCGTGACGCAATTGCTGATGGTACCATAAAGGTCTTGAAGGGAGCCCTGAGAGAAGCCAAGGCTGCTAAGTTGTCTGGTGAAGACGAAAGTACCGGCGGGATGTGGGCACTGGATCTCATGCGCGACGCTGCGTTGGAGCTCGAAAACGCCAAGCAACACAAGCGCGTGACAGATGCCCGCAAGGAGCTGGTGGCAAAGCGCAACAAATGTTTCATTCGAAACACGCCTCTGGGGTTGGACCGATTCCGTAATCGTTTTTGGCATTTCGACCAAGATGATCACAGCCATTTCTGGGTCGAGACGGCCTTGGTTGTCAAGGGAGAAGGCCCCCCAGCCGAAGTGCCAATAGGATATCTCGATTTGCAACAACCAGTCTCCTCTATCTTTATTGGCGCTCGAGATGAGGAGGGAGATCTGGTGGGAAAGAATGATCCCGAGCAGTTCCGTCATTTTGCTAGACAGGAGTATCATTCGTCTGCACTTGAACCTCGCCTGGCAAAGAAGAGTTGGGGCTGCCATGCCACAGAGAAATCTCTCCGAACGTTGATCAAAGATCTGGACAGCAGAGGTGTCCGCGAGACGGAGCTGAAATCCAATTTAAAGGAGGCTCTTGAAGAAAATGTCGGAATGAACGAAAAGATGGATACCTCACAGGAACAAAAGGACTTAAAGACGAGCGGAGGCGAAGCCATTTTCAAAAAACTCAAAGAAGAGGAACGACAAGCGCCTCGAGAAAACATCGCGATGGAGACGCTCGACAAAATTGATTCTTGTGTCGGCGCGAGCGTCCGCGTTAGAATCCCTATCGAGGGCACGAAGGAAAAGGAAAAGGCTAGATACGAAAATGGAAAGATTGCTGGCTTTAAATCCTACCTAGAAAATGTTGGAGAGGAACGTGACGAGGATGATATGGACGAGGGAAGCGACGCCGAGGAAAAAGTCGCGGAGACTTACAAATGGCAAGCCGCCACAGATCGAGGAGGCATTCACTGGCTATCAAGTGCGGAGCTTATGGAAAGTCTGTGCCGATATGAAAAATGGAGTACCAACGAAAAGGGCTATTTTGAGTTCGACTCTGCCTATCTTGCCTACCGCAACTCATTGGGTCGACACTGTGGCAAAGCGGCTGACGCCCCTTATTCCAGCAGCCCCATGTTCTTTGCGCGAATGATGGTCCGGCGCGAGCAAGAGCTCTACTCGAAGCTTAAGATTAGAAATTACGACAATAACTGGGGCGGTAAATCAGGGGCTCGGGCAGTCTGGACCAATTCTATGAAGGACTATGCTTTTGATTTCAAAGCTGTTCAAGAAGGTCTACTAACTCTGGAAAGCGCATTTCACGAGCTCATGGGAGGCACTCCCAACGAAGAGGTTAAGACTACGGGGAAAGAGATTCTCGAGAATCCAGCTACGAGAGATGACGTTGAGCTCGAATCGCTGGGCAACAAGAATATCAACGGCCTCTGGAATTCTGACGAAAGTCGTGCCGTCTTTTACGAGATCGTCAGAAGTAAGTTGTCGTTGTCCCAGCTTTTGTCTAAGTTTGTGGATTTTGCTCTTGAATGATGTAAGCTCACAAGATTTTCAAACTTAATATCATGTCCTAGACTGCAAGACAACCGGGTTCCTCGGCCTAGCCTTTGACTTGCTCTGTCGAAATACAATGGCATATCTGAAGGCGCACAATCTGCTGAATATTCAAGCGGAGCCAGTGTACATCAGGGATCGGCCTGTTCGAGCTACAAGACGAATGAATGCATGGTAAGTTACGGCAGTCGCATTTGTCAGCTCCAATATTTTTGCTTCGCCTTTTCTCTTTCTCACCTAAACGGAACCTCACATCTCAGGCAACAAGCAAACGCTGAAATTGATTACTATGAGTCGGACTAGAGTTGCTCTCAGGAGTCGTTATCATCTACCAGTACGACAAGCTTAGCGGCAAACTTTTCGGGCTATAAATAAAATAATAATAATAAACAACTCCTTTGTTATCACATTATTCTACTTCCTCACCGATTGTAAAAATTTAGAGGATCCTCCAATCTTTGAAACAAGCTCTGCATTGGGAGTATTGTCTTTGTAGGCTACAACAGTTGGGACAGAAAACTGCGCGGAAAAAGAACGAACAAATCCAAGTGAGCTTTTTGAAGTTGTCGTTCAAGCAACTACTAGCTGGTAATCATTCGACTGCAACAATTCTTACCTCTTTCAGAGCGTGAGCAACGCTCATGACTCCCATGGCTGAGCTACGTCGGCCAGAGAAGGGCAGGGTGTCTGGGGATCGACCGCTATGACATTGATAAAAACAAGATTGTTTAGTGTTTTTGCGCGTTTAAACAACACGAATAGTTCCATACAAGCAAAGCACCTACCATTGGCTGTTCAAGTTGATTTTGCCAAAGACGGACGAAAATCGATCAATAACAGTCGCCGAAGTCTCAGCGTCCACATCTGTGAAGAGACTAACTTGCTGTGCACTCCAGCCGCTCTGGCCATATTGCAGCACAGTTTCGATGTCATCGTAGGGCGCAATGGGAATGACCGGTCCGAATTGTTCTTCGTGGTAAATTTTCATATCAGATGTGACAGGATACAAAACCGCCGGGTTCATGAGAGTCGATTCGGGACCACCAACAAGTTGTCCTCCATTCTTATTGATGACTTTTGCTCCGTTCTCCACAGCATCAGCAATCAATTCTTGCATATATTGAACGCGTTTGGAATTGGGAAGTGGTGTTACCTTGGACAAATTCCCATCAGATTGCTCCCAAGGCAAGCCAACCGAAAGCGCTTCTACTTTTTCTACCAATGCCTTTGCAAAGACGTCGGCATATTCGGTTGGCACCATGAGCAATTTAAGTGCGGTGCACCGTTGGCCATTGAAACTGAGCGTGCCGGTAATGGTTTCCGTCAAGGCTGTTTCCAAGGGTTGTTTGTTTTTGCTCGTAAAGAGATCTGACAGGTAAATGGCCATGTTGTTGGCTTCGAGTTGCAAAAATACCTTGAGGCGGTGTGGATTGGGGTGCTGTTTGATGAGATCGTCGGCAGCTTTGGATCCACCAATAAATGCTAAACCATCGATATCGCCAGTGGCCATGATGGGCGGCATTGTGGATCGACCCGATCCCGAAATGAAATGGATGGTTCCTTCTGGTAGAGTGTTAAAGGCCTCCACTGAGAGCAACAATAGGATACGTACAAGTTTGAGTGGTGAGATTTTCACTGCAGTGAATTTATACTACCGTCGCCAAACACAGTTTGTTGCTTCCTTCGCACACACACACACAAGACGATATGACGTTAAATGACATTACATGACTTACTGGTCAAAAAATGGACCAAACCTCCAATCGTGGGAATTTTGAGGAGAACAATATTTCCCATGAGCAGAGCCGGAATAATGGTGGCATAGGTTTCGTTGAGAGGATAATTGTAGGGACCCAACGCCAAAATAATTCCAATAGCGGCCCGTCGCACAAATGCTTTGGTCGATCCTACGGTTTGCCATTCACCCGTATATTCAGGATCCGTACGAATCACTTCAATGACCTGTATGCCAGTTAGTTGCATGAAAGATAAACAAAAGCGGATTGGGTATTATTTATTTTAGCACGTACAACAACCACAAGGATCCCAAACATTGCCGATGCAAGTTAGAGGAATTCCAGCAAGTGCAAGATTAATCCACTCATCACATCACATTACGTTCCATCACATCATTTACGGTACCGTACGGTACGATACGGTACGTACCTTTTTGCAAAATTCAATGGTACGATCAAATTCCGATGTTGCATCGTTCATGTTCTTACCAATTTCCCACATCAATACATTGATAATAGCCGAGCGTTGTTTTTGTAGTGTTTCCAAGAATTTCTCAATGGCAGTAATCCGTTCTTGAAGTGACATTTGAGGCCACACACCATTGCCGTGTGCCCATGCTTCTCGAGCCTTTGCCAATACTTGCAATGATGTTTCCGTGGAAAATTGTGGCATGGTACCAATTTCTGTGGGTTTATATTCAGGAGTAGCACCGGCAGAAACATCACTACTAGTAGTAGTAGCGGCTGTACTAGCAATACAACATCCCAATACAGTTTTGGTAGGAATGGAAGAATCTTTTGGAGTCAAAAAGTCGGAACCATCAATAGTAGGAGGGATACCCAATGGTGTGCACGTATCACTGCTGGTGCTGCTGGTGGTGTCTTGAAATGTTTCGAGACAGACAGCATCACGTCCTGTCGCTGCTTCAGCAAACACTACTACATTGCCAGCAGCAACGGCTGCTACCGTAGCAACAAACAAGCGATAACAAAACTTCATGACAGTAGTATTGTTGTAGAGTAACACTATTATAATACGATATCTGGATGCTTATTATTAATAGTAGTTGTTGTAGACTAGTGGATTGTGGATTCGTAGAATCTATGTTGTTTGGTTTGGCACAAGATGCAGATGTCATTCGTTGCAAGAAGAAAAGAAGAAAAAAACCTCCGATTGATGACGTGTTGAACAAATCTGCGTTCAAGTGTTTTTTGAGCGTGTTCACTGAACAAAAAAATTGTGCCTCTCCACTCTCCTCCTCATAATCAATCTGTGATGCTTGCTTGCTACAGTACCTGGTACTACTGGCTGGCTGTATGCTAATACTACAGTATGGTACCAGTCTGAATTGTTGTTGTCTTCGGGCCTTGAAAAAGAAGAAGTAATCACAACAACAAACATACAAACAATAAAATCAATCAATCAATCAATCATTCAATCAATCAAACATGGCAGATAGTGATAGTGGTAGCGGTGGTGACGATGATGACCTATTTGCCGATAGTGACGATACAGCCGAACTTATGGCATCTGGTGGTCAACCGGAAACAAAACCAGCAGCAACCAAAAAGAAAGCTCCTGCTGCGGCAACAGCAACCGCCAAACGCAAGCGCAATAATAACACTTCCAAAAATAGTATTCCGGATGCTGACAATGGAAATGATGATGATTCGGATGATGATGATGATAAAGGTTTGTTCGATTCGGATGATGATGATGATGAAGCTGGTAAAAAGCCGGCAGCAAAAAAGAAAAAAATTATGGAAAAGAAGCCCATCATGTCTAAACGTGAACGTATGGAAGCTCTGCAAAAAAAGAAACGAGCGGCTAATAATAATAATAATAATAATAATAACGACAGCAGTGATAAACAACAATCCATGGTAGATGGTGTTCCCAAAGATCGTACCAAAAAGTCCAAATCAGAAGGCGGTGGTAATAACAATAACAATGGTGCTGACGATGCTTCCGAAGATAGTTACGATTCACGAGAATTTCAACTCAATGACGACGATCGAAATTTTATTGATACCGAAGGTGATGATGCTGATGCACTCAATGAATTGTACAGCGAGCAGCACTTTGATGATGTTCGTGGAGAAGCCGAAGAAGATCGCGGCTCCAGCAAGAAAAAGAAGGGAGGCGGCCGCAGTGGTGGTAGCACCAGTCGTGGTGAGAAACTAAATCCCGAAGCCGATCTCGACAACCCCATCATGGCAGCCGTACACAAAATGAAAAAGAAGAAACGTGAAGCTCGAAAGGCCACCGATGTCGAAGAGGAAGCTAAAATGTTCATGGACAAGATGGAATCGGCAGCTGAACAGGATGAATTGGCCGTCAAGGAACGACGTCCGGCCACCAAGAAATTATCCATGATTAACGAGGTTATGGAAATATTTATGAAGCGTGATATGACCCGGATCTTGTTGGATTTGGATGTTTTGAGCATTTGCAAGCGCTGGATTCAACCCTTGCCCAATGGACAGTTGGGCAATGTCACGGTACGTCAAAGAATGCTGGACAGCATTTCGAAAATGACGGGAGAATTCGGCATTACGCCCACTGATCTCAAGCGATCGGAATTTGGCAAAGTCGTTATGAGTTTGTACATGCACAAGTCCGAAACGCCCGCCATGAAACGCCAGTTAAAGGCTCTCATTGAACAGTGGAGTCGACCCATTTTCCAAAAGTCGGGCAACATGCGAGATTTGGAACGCGTCGAACGTGATCGTGGTCACTCTGGAATAGCTGGCATGCACAAGGCCCAAAAGCAAATCACCAAGGCACAGGACGAATTGACCAAAACACCAGTCGCGCAAGGTGGTCGTGGCAAGGATTTTGAATCCGTCATTAAGAATGGCAAAGCCAAAGGTGGAGGTTCGGGTCTTCAACGCGTGCGTGTCCCCTACAGCAAGGGATTTCAGTATTCTGTCCGTCCCGAAAGCAGGGATAGGAAGGAAGCTCCCGAGAAGGGTGGTGCTGGTGGCGGTAGTCGCGGAGAGGGAGGAGTGCGTGATAATTTAAAGAAGCGCATGATGGAAAAGGGCCGCGCCGTGTCGAAAAATCAACGCAGTGCCAATATTAGTATTGAAGGAAGAGTAACTAAGGGTTAAAACTTGACAAACACTATGGCAATGGAAGAAAAGGATAGCTCGTGTGGATGGCGGGAAGCATGGGTGACACCAAAGGCATTAAAACTAAACAGGAACGTGGATATGCATAGCTCACACCTGTCCAAGCGCAAATAAAAAACTAACACATTGAACACTACAATTGGATAACTTTCTTCTGGCGTTGTTCCTAGCTAGCTAGAGTAGTAGTAGTAAGTATGGAGTGCTTATAACTACGAGTAGTAGGTTAAAAAAATGGTAGTCTCGTCTTCGTTTAGTCGTTAATTTTTTAGTGCCAATATCAGTCTTTGGTTCATCCTCTCGAGCAACAGCGTCGCATCCCTTGTCTTTATTCTTATTATTATTTGCGACACGTTTCGTAGTTGGCATCGAACCAGTCGCACGATTTTTGAATACCATCTTCCATGGAAGTGAATTTATAATCGGGTCTCAAACCACGAAGTTTCTTGTTGCAGGCCGTCTTTTTGAATTGTCCATCGGCTTTCGAGGTATCAAAAATGACTTCTCCTTCAAATTTCATGGCCTTGGCAACCGCAAGCGCTACATCCTTGATGCTAACTTCTTCCTTCTCGTCGACACTGAGAGTAATGGGCGTCGGATCGTGATATTCACGCATAACCCAAACCGTCAGTTCGGCCAGATCCTGTTTTTTTTGTAGGAATTTGGGTAAACATGACACTGTTAGTTGAAACATAACATAATATATTATTATAATAGTCATCATCGTGGCGACCAAAAAAAAGCAACAGATTTGCAAATTCAACAGCAATCTACAACCCACACAGACCAAACCAAACCAGAAAAACCAATACAATAGAGTCATACAGCACTACCAAGCACCAAGCACTACTACCCACGTACCCTGGAATAAATGAATTGTCGCAGGGGCGTTCCACTTCCCCAAATAGTAAAGGGCGTGTTGTCCTTCTTGGCATTGTAACACTTGTGAATCAATCCTGGAATGACGTGTCCATTTTGAATGTTAAAGTTGTCGTGGGGGCCGTAAATGTTGGTAGGAATGATGCTGGTAAAGTTGCAATTGTATTCCTCGGCGTAGGCACGGTTCATCGTATCGATCAACCGTTTGGCGTAGGCGTATCCTTCGTTACTGGAATGTGGTGGTCCATCGTGCAACATGGTCTCGTCGATGGGATAGGTTGTCTTGTCGGGGAAGATACAGGTACTGAGAAAGGAGACCAGTTTTTGGACCTTGTAAATGCGGCAGCACTCCATAATGTTGTCATTGATGAGAATATTCTCGCGAAAGAATTCGACCTTTTGGCTCATGTTGGCAAACAAACCTCCGACCTTGGCAGCCAAGTGGATCACGTGAGTGGGCTTCTTCGTTTCGAAAATGGCTTCGGTGGCTTTTCGATCGCGCAAATCACCGTCCTTGGACGAGAGGAAGATCCACTCCTCCCCGTCCTTGGCACCCGTCTCTTCAATGTAATCCCTAATGGCAGCTCCGACCAAACCAGATCCTCCCGTCACCATGACGACCATTTTTTCGTTGTCTTTGCTCATGACTTGACAAAAAAATAATAAAAAAGTGTGTATGTGTGTGTGTGTGTATGTGTATGTGAGTTTTAATCACTTTTGATATTTGATTGAAGTAGACGAGTAAAGCAATTTGGTAGTTGTGTTCGTCTGTTTGTCTGAGGCCTGAGGGCAGCAGCAGAGTACGAATCCACCAAACAACGGTACCGCTTCTCACTTCTCATCATCACACAGCAAACGTGCCAATTGTTTTCAAGGTCATAAATAATTATTTGGCTTCAAGAAGCATTATTTATTTCACTACCAGCTAGCTAGTAGCTAGTCTAGTCTACTACTAGTACAACGTATTCGAATCATGTGTAATTGGTCGCACTATGTCTCCATCAAGTTTTCGTAGACGGAATACTTGGGTGGACACGGCAGAGTTTCGAAAAGATAGAGTAATAATCATCACGGTAGACTCTACTAGTCTAGTAGCTACTGGAGTACAGTAGCTAGTAGGAGGCAGGCAGTATTAGTAGTCTACTACAGCACTATTAGTAGTACCAGCTAGTAGTCTACTAGTCTAGAGTCTACTCGATTAATATCTCATGCACACCAGCGAGTAATAAGAGTCTCTCTCACCCCAACAACAATATAACAATACTAGCAACTATCATAGAACACATACATGTAAGACACAACAAAAGATAACAACTTAAAATAATACACGATATTGCATAATAAGAAGGCAAACACGCACCAACTAGAGTACTTACAAAACACCGCTCGACGTTGCATTATTCAACACAGCCAAGCTAGCTAGCTAGCTCGTAAGCTAGCTGGCAAATAAAATAAAAACTCGCACACAAACACACACACACACACACACACACACACACCTTGACACACAAACGCAAAACACAAGCAATATGGATCCGTGTGGTAGTTTGTTACCAATGACCAATTTCTTATCATCACTGGGAGGAAGTTATAATACCAAAAAACCTTCCGAACAAGAATTACCGCCCCGGGAAATTGCTATCAAAATTGTTGTTCTGGGAGAAAGTGGAAGTGGTAAGACGAGTCTCTCGCGAAGATTCTGTCGCAACGAATTTTCTCTTTCTCCAGATTCTACCGTAGGGTTGGCCTATTTTGAAACCTCACTCATGTACCAAGAAGGAAGCGAAAAAGTAGCAGCAACAGAAGCAGCTGATGAAGGAGCAACAAAAACACCAACACCAGCAGAAAACACAACATCTACAACCACCAACACAACCGCAACAACAACAACAACATCATCAAAATCACAACGAAGAACCAAGGTAACCTTTCGCATTTGGGATACTGCTGGTCAAGAAAAATATCATGCACTCAGTTCCATGTACTACCGAGGAGCAGCGGCAGCTATACTCGTATTCGATTTGTCCCAGGCATACACGTTTGAAACAATGCAGAGCTGGGTGGAAGAATTAAAGGATAAAGGACCACCCGATATAGTATTGGTAGTGTGTGGGAACAAGGCCGATCTAGAGCGTTTGTTTGGGGAACGACAGGTATCTCGAGAAAGGGCCGAAGAATTTGCTAATCGAATGGGAGCGGCCTACGTGGAAACATCGGCACGAGATAATAGTAACGTTCAACAAGTCTTCGAATACATTGCGCAAAAGATTGTGGGTGATTCTGAAAAGATGGAACTGATTGAACAAAAAGCCAGCGAAGAAGCTGACGATGCTACGGTGGATTTAGGTGCTACCGCGAGTCCCAGAGATCCAGCTGCCTGTTGTGGACCATGATGGTGATGATGATGCTGGTAATGATGGCGCCACGCGTTGGATTTTTTTTTTTTCAAAGAAAAAATTACTGCAGTAGTTAGTAGAGAAACAAGGACAGGAAAACTACGTGCACTCATCACTGTTGGACAGTTTTTTTTGGTACACAGTAGTTCAGTCCCCAATTCATTCCGGTCCAGCCCAGTCCAGGCCACCGTTCCTATCAAAGTACAGTATCAAGCTACTAGTACACTACATCGCTATTCCTTTCCTTGACCCAAACGGACTTTGTGCATCCGTCGTGGTGTGCACCAAACATTGGTCGTGCAAAAGTTGTGGTATTCTCGGCTAAAAATGACAATTTGATCCTCGGTGGTAGAAAATGGCAATCTAATCGAGCTACTGCTGGCTAAGATCAGATAAAAATGCAGCAGTCGAGTGCTACAGTACTAGGTTACGAAAGTAGAGTACTGTACAGTACAATAGAAAAAAGTTGGCTGCATGGCTCTAAGGAACATAATAATATATTTTGCTACGATAGAATAGGACACAAAACACGAAGGGTACGCCGAAAAACAAGCAAATGGCCTTTTCCTTTATGAAAAACTGCTCCAATGGAAGTATACTCTTCTGTTGCTGATGTTTCGGTAGTAATACCAACGGACCGATCAAGGTTGTCTGTCGTATCGCATCACGCCATGGCTGTTGTCGTATGTAAAGATGATGGTTTGTTGTGGTTTGATAGATGAATAAATAATGTTCTTTGGTCATTATTGTCTTAATCGATCTCCTTTAACGACCCAGTGCGGCAACGGGAAATGTGCAGGCATTGGATTGAATGATTCCTACAATGATACCAAAGATACCCAAAGCAGAAGCAAAGATCTCTACAATCAAAATCTTGACAAACAGGGATGCATCCTGTGCATCGGCAATTGCGCAACTGGATCCAGCAATACCGACGGAAATTCCTGAAGCAATGTTGGTAAGTCCGACCGAAAGACCGGCAGAAAACATGCCGTATCCAGCATAGTAGTATCCGGGATAGTCCCAGCCTTCTTCTAGGTAGTAGTCGGGGTTTTCTGGTTCCTTGATTTTGTTTGAGAGAATAATGGCCATAATGACTCCGTAAATAGCCGTCGCTTCACAGAAAATAACACTATGTGTGTGTGTACGCCGTAAGAGGATGGATTGGTGAGCAGAGATATCATACAGTTCGATTATTTGTAAAGTACACTGCTTATCTCTGAACGAACTCCTACAGGTAAAATACACTACAATAACAACCAGAACCTACCTAATCAAATTCTTTGATCGAATTCGTGGTGCCTTGACGGCAGCACCGACCAAACTGGATCCTGTCAACCAAATACCCCAGGCGGCTCCTACAACCGAAAGTCCAAGGCCAAAGGCAACACCGAAGTTGGCGTAACCGTAGGGAGACATGTGCGACAGCACTTCGCCCCAACCTTGATTACAGTATACAGATGAACATGTTGCACTGCTGTCACTCATGATGGTTTGCGATGTACTACTACAAGTAAGATGATAATGTTATAACAATTGTAGAGCTGGTGGTGATGATGATGATTGATGATGAACAGAAGATAGCAAAACTCTCGTCTTTCATCTTCTCATCACTACAGACAGCAGACAGCCGAGCCGAGAGCCGTGTGTTGGTCACGAAACAGTAGTAGATTTGAGATTCGAGTTGGTCCGGTGAATGCTCTTTCTTCAGGTATGGAGAAAATTGGGTCGCCAATGCGGCCGACTCTCAGAACCTTTCTAAATAAAAGGATGAGCTAAAACGTTTTCGTAGGTTGGCGCGCTTAGGATAGAGTCTAGGTTAATACCTTGGAAGAGCACAATGTAAAAAGCTTTTTGGGTTTGCTCTCGGCTAAAGTACGAGTACCTACAGTAGTAGTAGCTAGCACTCTACTAGTCTACTCGAGTAGAGTACTACACTGTAGCTATCAATGCGTACATAGCTACAATGCTAAGAAAAGATGAAATTGTCTACAACCGCAATGGATATCTCTGCCTTTTCCTTCTCAGCAAATCTTGCTTCATCTCTTGTGTTTGATTGCCAAGCACACGTAAAGAAGAACCCACCCTACCCTCGCTTCACCACCAGCCAGCAAGTTTACCTGGCTGCTGAAGGTAGTAACAATCTATCGAAACACACAGATGCACAGAGATACCGCGCTTCGATCAAGCTAGGCAGTCACATCCAGAATACATCCAGCAGCTGGTTCTTTACAGTACCTACTGTTGACGACAAAGAGAGATTGTTATTATTATGAGAAGAATGTTATGATGTTTCGTTCATGGATATTAGTAGACTACTACCTGGTACCACTCAGTGCTACAAACAGTTACT
>Ga0100393_10004846_pt1 | contig 12265 bp, 9 predicted proteins | sample CryGeymeta201517_FD_81546 | JGI IMG/M metagenome (GOLD analysis project Ga0100393, IMG submission 81546) | Groundwater microbial communities from Crystal Geyser aquifers in Utah, USA - Crystal Geyser metaG 2015-17 | ecosystem: Environmental > Aquatic > Deep subsurface > Groundwater | place: USA... | reverse complement strand
TGCGTACATGATGAATCTGCTGCTAATTTATTTGCCCTTTGTCGACATCATGATGCAGCCATGCAAGCTGCCGCACGAGCTGCTGCTGGGCTACCTCCGCTCGAACAGCCGACCGCGACATCGGTTTCTACGGTGCCTCCGCCCATTCAAATGGCCGCCCCGGGCACGAGGATATCCTCAACAGCATCTAAACAAGGACAAGTGCAGCCTGTATCCTACGTCGATAATTCCAGTGTGAATTCCGTGGCAGCACAGACACAAGCTGGTGCGAGGATTCAATCGACGGGTGTAAGACGCGCCTCAAGTTCCGGCAACAACCAGCCGTCTCCATCGAACCAAAGAACATCGACGGGACATCCCGGCCACAGCCAGGCCGCGGCAACTGCTGCTCAACTGCAACAGAAACAGCAGTTGGTTCAACAACAAGCTGCTCAGCAGCAACGACTCCAACAGCAAAAAGCCGTTCAACAACAGCGACAGTTCCAGGAGCAAAGAAAGAGGCAGCAACAACAACAGCAAGCCGCCAGCGCACGTCCCACACCACAGCCTTCTCTAACTGAGGCCCGCTTGTCATCGCAGACTCGCGCAGGAGCACCACATATGGCCCCATTAGTTGGAGAGCGCATTGCCGACCTTGTCAAGTCACTGGATCCCAACTATACCATTGATACAGCCGCGGAAGAACAGCTCCTGCAATTGGCCGATGATTTTCTCGATCAAGTGACGCGCCAGAGCATGCGCATGGCATCGCATCGGGGTAGTAAGACAATGGACGTACAAGACTTACAATTGGTGTTGGCAAAACAATGGGGAATCGTGGTGCCTGGACTGGGTGCTCCGACCTTTCGTCCCAGCAAGAGTGCCAAGAGCTCTACTGCATCCTCTGGCGGTGCGAAGCGACGAGCGTCTGAATCTAATCTTGCGGCAGGGGGTAGCAAATCAAAGAAGGCGAATACGAGTGGTTCGGTTCCTCAGCAAACTTAGTTTTTGGATCGGCGGCCTTGCTGCAGCGATAAGTGGATGTTCCTATTCTCATCCGCGTAAATAACATCATCCACCTCAAATCATGAAGTGCGAAGGGCAACATCAGAAAATCACTTGAATGTAACTCTCCGTTCAGTGATACAAAAAGAACGTAATAGAAATCACATCTACTAGAAGAAAGGTGCTTTTTCAGCGCTTATTAATGAATTAATTGTCCATTCCTGTACGACATATTATTCATCTAACATATCAGAAACAAATAAAATGAGATTATTTGACTGTTTACCACTTTCCTGTGAGATGAAACACGTCACACCGACCCGAAAGGTAATCAAGCCTTGGTAACGCAAATGGCCACAGAATAGAGATGGATGACAACGCCCCAGCCTTGTCAGATTGAATAAAAGATACAAAGAGTCGTTGCTTTCGTTCGGACTAAAAACGTGATAAGCCCGACTTGGCAGCAACAAGAGAACACAACCAAAAGAGAGATATCAAGAGACCTTTGTTTCCCCTACTCAAAATTTGGTCTTCTTGGTGCCCTTTCCTTGCGATTTATTGATAAGGGACTTGTGGATGTGAGGAATGACACCTCCACCGGCAATTGTTGCCTTGATAAGCGCATCCAATTCTTCGTCACCACGAATAGCAAGTTGCAAATGGCGGGGTGTGATACGCTTGACCTTGAGATCCTTGCAGGCGTTTCCAGCCAACTCCAAGACTTCGGCAGTCAGGTACTCAAGAATGGCCGAAGTGTAGACAGCAGCTGTGGCTCCCACTCGATGTCCATGGTGAACGGAGTTCTTCAAGAAACGGTGGACACGACCAACGGGGAACTGAAGTCCAGCCTTTGACGATCGAGATTGAGGGGCTTTCTTAGAGGTTGGGGCTTTTCCGCCCTTTCCTCCCTTGCCGCCTTTTCCTCCTTTGCCGGACTACGATTTTATGATTTACAAATGACACGAATGGTAGTAAAGGTGGAAAAAATTAGATAAAAGATTGCACTTTGATGGCTATGTGCACCGGCTGAGATGGACAACAAACAACACATAGGACTGGATGCATCTGCCGATGGGTCCGCCTCCGGCATCTGTATCCCCTCCGTGGCTTGCTAACTAATCTAACTATCAAAACAATTGTCGACATCGTTCATTTGTTACAAGACTGTCTTACCATGATTGCTACTAGTGTTGTTGTTGGGTGTTGGGTGTTGGGTGTTGGGTGTTGGGTGTTGGGTGTCGGGTGTTGATGCAGTAATAATCAGACAGTCCGACTTGAATGAAACTGTGTTGGCTCGATTTGGTATCTCCGAATGCTCGATTTTGAACCGAGCAAAGCGGTGGAGCCCTCGCCCTGCTGGCGTCAAGGTCTTTTAACTAAACAAGTTCAAACAGCATCACAACCAATAGTATTTCTACAACAAATCACATTACGACGCACATCAACTCAGTCATTCTTCTCTGTAGTTTTTCCGGCTTTTTTAATCTTCCGCTAGTAGTAGGTAGTAGTCGAGCTACTGTACTAGTAGGAGATAGGCGGCAGTAGCCACCAGTATTAGTCTAATACTGCTACTGAGTAGTACTTTCGGCTGCAAGAAACGCTAACGCTTGGCATTTGACAAGTTGAACTCGCGACGTCTGAGTATTGCTGGCGCCAAAGGGGCAAGGGCTTTTGGGCGAAACGCTGGCAGCCTGGAATAGCTGATTGGCACAGCACGAGAAGCCCCTGGGCCATTTTGTGTCGTGGGTGTGGGCGGGTTGCTGCATGTCTTCCGCTGGAGCTCTTCTAAAAGATCTTGCTGCGGAAAGATCAATCCTTTCTAAGCATCTACTCCAGCTGGTATTCGCCATATTTACTTCTAATTAGCCAGTCGGAGTAGTCGAATAGCATTTAACACTACTAAACTACCAGTACTAGAGATTCCTACTCAACTAATTCGATTGGAGAACTGTAGGTAGCTCTACTCTAGTCTAGTAGAAAGGCTGACAAACAAAAAAATTAATTAGCACTCGAGTTGACAGTACATGTAGTCTAGACTACTAGATGATTTGCTTGCCTGTCGTGAGTCTCCTGAAGTACAAGTACTGAATTAATTCGGATCACATCATACCGGTAGCTGCTCCAAAGATTGTTTTCTATTTTGGTACTGGTAGCTAGCTACAGTAGTAGCTACTGTAGTACCACCAGGTACCTGGTACGGAGTAGTAGTAAGTACTGAAGTACGGAGTATGTAGTACCACCAGCAGTGCCAGGGTAGAGACTCTGAATTCGAATAAATAACACCTGGTAGTTAGGTCTAGTACGTGGAACAGTATCATCATCATCATCTTCATCGTTTTTAGTAGTCTAGTACTGTACGGGTGTACCAGGGTACTACCAGGTAGTAGTACTAGCTACTCGTAGTATTGCTTACTACCAGGTACCATACAATTAAATTATCGTACTGTAATACAGTATTTCTTATTGGCTAGCGAAAGGATTATGGGGTAAAATACAGTAGAATCTTCCTCTTGCTCCCTTGAAAGATCGACAGCCGACGAATTTCGTCCGTAACACATTTGAGAATCATTTTTTCCAAAGATCCAACAGCTCTGCTTCGCTCCCATGATCATCATTCATCAGTAATATTATTATCATTACATTTTTTGCTTCGCAACAGCCAATACATTCATCATTAATATTTGAAATTGGAAGTATTAACCTATTTCGGTCTTAGCTTTTATTAATAAATTCAGAGCAAGTACTAGCAAAATCGACAGATATATTTACTAGTATATAGGTATAGTTCTAAACTGAAATCATGAGCAACAACAGCTACCAGAAAAATGGCAGTGTAGGCGTGTACAATGAGATTCCCGATGGAGAATCTTCCGGCGGAGGGAAGAAGAAGACGCTCATGGCGGCTATTTTCGTCACGATCGTTGCCATTGGCGGATATTACTTCTTTCACTCGCGACAGCAGCACTCAGGTGCCGCGGTCGCCAAGGTCATGGAAAAGGCTGGTGTGGACATTAGCTCTTCCGGCAAGCTGAAGCTTTTTGACTCAGAAAGTATGTATGCTACTGTTGTGTATATTTTTGGGGGAAAATTTTACTACTGCTATTTGGTGTTGTTGTGTCTGGTGCATTGACTCTTCTAGTAGGCATTATGCATCATGTTTCAAAGTAATGTCGGAGGGATACCTTTCGTCTTTCGTTCAGCCGGTTTGCTCAACAGACAATATTTATTTCATTTCCCGCATGAATTCCGACATACTCAAATTTGTTTTTCCTTCTTTTGAAACTTTTTCACTTTTCAACTGCAGAGCGTTTTGTCATGGAAGATTTTGATGCTTCCTCTACGTTTTCCTCCTTTCTTCCTGGAGTCGCTGGATATTTTGGACGCCCTGTTTGGGCCTTTTACGTGAACCGTGGCCAAGGAATTGCATCCTTTGGTACCGCCACTAAAGATTATCCTATCCTCGAATTCAACCCCGCCAACAAGGCATATCAGCTTACTCCCTATGTTGGTTTCCGATCTTTTGTTCGAGGAAGCCGTTTGAAAGGAATGACTTCCTTTGAAGTAGAACCTTTCACCCCCGAGCGCAGTCGAAACTTGCTACAGAAGGATGATGACCCTTCCTTACCGAAGCGGGTTATGTATGTTGGCGCCAACGAAATGGAAATTCAAGAACTGGACGGCGAAAATGGACTCACTACCAACGTCGAATATTACACTCTACCTGAGGAAAATTTTGGAGCTCTTGTTCGTCGTGCTACATTTACCAACAGCGGAGATAGTGAGTTGACATTGGATATCCTTGACGGACTTGCCAAAATGGAACCTTTTGGGGGACAGTTGGACGGTATGCTGAAGAACATGGGAAGGTGAGCACAGAAATTTGGGAGTATATAGCTGCTGGCGACGATTGGTCCCTTATACTCCGAGTTGCCGACGGTTTTCTTACTCTCTGTTGCTTTTTTCTTTCATAATTTAGAACTCTTGAAGGTTGGTTTGGAGTGGAACATGCTGATGATACTTTGACCATGCCCTTCTACAAGTTGTCTACTGAACCAGGAGATTCTGCATCGGTCAAAATTGAACAGGCCGGTCACTACATTCTTGCATTCATCGAATCGGAAAATGAAAAAGCTGAACTTCTCCCCATCGTCTTCGACACAAACAAAATCTTCGGGAAGAGTACTTCCCTTGGATCTCCCCGTGGACTTCGTTCTTCCAGTGTTCAAGATATTTTGGATGGTGACCAATACGGCGATGCCAAGACTTCTAGTGCCTTCGCTGCCGTTAGTCAAGCCAAACTCAAGCCCGGCGAAAATATTACGATTGCGGCGGTCTATGGAAAGGCTGACCACATTGAGGTTGTCCCTCAAATCAAGGAAATTGTTACTCAACCAGGTTACATCCAATCCAAGGCCATCGGGGCCAAGACCTTGATCAACAATCTGACTGCCAGCGTTGAAACAACTACCGCCAACCCCCTTTTCGATGGCGCAGTGAAGCAAATGTTCTTGGACAACAGTCTTCGCGGAGGTATGCCAACTATTCTTGGTAATGTAGAAGGTACCGCCACCTACGATGAAGACCCCGGGGTCAAGGTGTTCCACGCCTTTTCGCGGATTCACGGAGACCTGGAACGTGACTACAATGCGTTCAATATTGCACCTTCATATTTCTCTCAAGGACCCGGTAACTACCGCGACGTCGCCCAGAATCGCCGCGACGACGTTGTCTTTACTCCTCGTATGGGAAGTTTCGATATACAGGAATTCCTCTCCTTCATTCAAGCTGATGGCTACGAGCCACTGACTGTTGAAGCTGTCGTCTACATGTACGATAATGAAAAGGAGGCTGCAAAGGCGGCCAAAAAGGTCACTAATGACCCGAAGAGTTTTGACACTTTGACCAAGGTGTTGACTGGAGGGCCATTCCGCCCTGGGCAATTATTTGACCTCGTTGCTCTGCTCAACATTACGGTCTCCGTCAGCAATGAGGATTTTGTCAATATACTTGTGGCTGGCGCAGACGATTATCCCATGGCTCAATTCGGGCAAGGATACTGGGCAGATCACTGGGATTATTACATCGATATGATTGAATCCTATTTGAGTATTTACCCCGACACTGAGGAGGCTCTGATGTACGACACTTCTCTACGTTATTTTTTCTCTACCGCCACGGTCAAGCCTAGAAGCAAAAAATACATTTTGACCCTCACTTTCGACGGAAAGAGCAAACACGTTCAGCAGCTTGATGCAACCTATTTCGATCAAAATAAGGCAATGGAACAGGAAGCCTTCCGCGACCAGAACACGGGACGTATTGGAATTGACGCAAATTGGCAACGCACACATGAAGATGATGCTTTCCGAAGCAGTGCAATCGCCAAGCTTTTCTTGCTCGGAAGTCTCAAGTTCGCTATGCGTGATGCCTATGGTATGGGTATTGAATACGAAGGTGGGCGTCCCGGATGGCTGGACAGTATGAATGGACTTCCTGGTATGTAATCTACTGTTGGATGGATTTTGCTTGAAACGCTGCGTTTTCTTTCGCACAATTCACACACCCTTCTTCTTCCGCTTGACAGGCATGATTGGTAGTGGTATGCCAGAAACGTATGAATTGTATTTGCTTTTGAAGTACGTCAAGAGCGTGGTCGACAAGTATGACAGACCTATCGTCGTACCCAAGGAACTCTCTAAGATGATCAATAGCGTCAACCGCGCCTTGAAGAAACTCATGTCCTCTGGCTTTAAGGATCCAGAGGAACTTCCAAAGGACGTTCCTAAAGAATTGTTCGAATACTGGGATGTCGTTGCTGCTGCCCGCGAAAACTACCGCAATGACGTTGAGTATTACTTCTCTGGCAACACAACCTCTTACAAGGCCAAGGAAGTGTCAAGGATGATAGACAATTGGCTAGATGAGATTGAGCTAGGAATTAAGCGCTCTTTTTATTTCGCTACCATTGGTTACGGTGACGATGGCACGAGCGGCATTCCCGCCTGCTTCTTCTCTTACGACGTTACGGATTGGGAACTGAACAAAAATAGGAATGATAAGGGCCTTCCATGCGTTAATGCCAAGGCCATGAAGGTTGGACGTTTCCCCTTGTTTCTGGAAGGACCCGTCAGATATATGAAGACCATTGAGGACAAGGAAGACAAGATGAAGGATGTATACCAGCGAGTTCTCACGTCTGGTCTTCGTGATAAGGAGTTGAAGATGTACTTTTTGTCTGCCAGTTTGAAGGGACAGACGTACGACATGGGTCGTCAAATTGCTTTTGCTCCTGGTTGGCTCGAGAATCAGTCTATCTGGATGCACATGTCTTACAAGTACTACCTGCAGCTCATTCGTGGAAAGTTGTACAAGGAATTCTTTTCGGAAATGAGGGGCGGTGGTATCCTCCCTTTCATGGATGCCAAGACCTATGGTCGTTCTCTTATGGAATGCTCTTCATTCATTGCTTCTTCGGCTTTCCCCGATCCTTCAATTCACGGCGAAGGTTTTCTTGCACGCCTCAGTGGTTCTACTGCCGAGTTCTTGTCTATTTGGAAGCTCATGTTTATCGGGCCGAAGCCATTCTTCTTGAACGATAGTGGCGATGTTGAGATGCAGCTTACGCCAGCTATTCCTTCTTGGTTGTTCGACGACCCTGAAGGCGAAGCTCCTGCGCACTACGATGAAGATGGCAATCTCATCGTCATTTTCAAGCTCTTCGCCAGCATCGATGTAACCTACCACAACAAGCATGGCGGTGATCTTTATGGCGTCCCTCCCAAGAAATACAAGGTCACCATGGCGGACGACTCCGTTGTTGATGTTGATGGGCCTTCAATCCCCGCTGATACTGCTCTCGAGATTCGTCGTGTCAAGGGTGTGAAGACTATTGATGCTTACTTTTAAATGTGACTGGATAATGAGGAATGAGCAACATGTTTGTCAATGTGAAGGTTAGGGTTATTAAATGCTTAATTATTTCTTAACTCAAAGATTTACTCTTCGTTTACTACTCTTTCATTGCAGTCTCGTCGCCTTCAAGCTCTTCCAGTTTCGAACGGATATCTTCCATTTGACAGGCCATGGACTGTGTCTGCATATCAATTTCCTCGTCATCCTGCATGTCCGATTCCTCCGAAACCTTTTCCATTTCCTGTTGAAGGTTGTTCAACATCTCTAAAGCATTCGTAAAGTAGTGACGAGCAAGCTCCTTATTCCCACTTCCCATGTACGTACAGCCAAGCAAATACCAGACTTCGGGTACCTCATCATTTTCAGCCATTAAACTCCCTAAAACATGTACGGAGGCTTTGTAACACTTTATTCTTTCCTGTTCTGCATTTTTCCAGGCGGGCATATTATCTGTATTCACCTCCTCTGCGTCAGGCGCTGCACATTCGAGCAACAATTTCACCGTTTGACATCGGAACTCAAAGCTGGGAAGATTACTGGCGGCATCCACCTCAGCCAACTCGGCAGAGCGCTTTGCTTTCCCATCGTCGAGTCCTACGAGCTGGGCCAAAGCCTCGCATCCTGCACTCATCTTTTTGTAGGCGCGAAGAATAAATCCCGTGGCTTCCGCCTTTCGCTTTTGCGACAATCTGAAACTGGAAGCCGTCTGCAGAGCATCCACCATCGGTTCTCCATCAGTCTCATTGATTTTCAAAGCCAGACAAACGTATGCATCACACTCAGATTCCGCATTTTCTTCAAAACACAAGTCTGTCAGATACAATTCAGCAATTGTAGCACGAGCACTGGCAAGGTTTTGTCTACAGACATTTCATGCGAGGCAAGAGTTAGACTTGCCTGTTGCTAACACTATAATATCAACATGTAATATTCACCAGTTGTTCTCGAGTCCTTACCTGGCCTCCTCTAAAAAGGCTTTGGCTTCGTCCACTCGGCTCTTCTCTACTTCCACGACAGTATCTTCCATTGTTTCGTGCTCAGCAGCACCAGAAGCAGCTGCAGTCTTTAATTCGGTATACTTTGCTTGTCGCCACTCCACAGCCACTTCCAATGATTTTAATCCCTTCTTGTATGCTTCCAAAGCTTCCTGATCGGAACTCAATTGTCCTATGTAAAGATGCAAGCCGGCAAGAGTTTCGTGGTAGACAACTGCTTTCTCTTGTTCGCTACCTTTGGCAGCAGGTGAAGTCGTCCACAATTGAATAGCTTGGTCAAAGTGTTGCTTGGCGGCTTCGTAGTCTCCTAAAGTAGCTTTGGATTCACCCAACTTTTCCAAAACATAGACGAGTTTCTGCGCAGAAAATTCAGGAGAGGTATTACTGCACATTTGTTTCAAAAGAGATTCTGCTTGCAGGAAATATTCCAGGGCCTTTTCAATTTCTTCGGCAGCAGCTGCAGCCTCTCCTGCCTCAACGAGTTGGTCAATAGACGCTGATTTTTTGTTGAGAACAGCTGCATTCTTCGCAAGCCCCTTTTGTTTCTTTTTTGATCCCTTGGGCTTCTTGTGCTTCATCTTGCTATGAAGTAATTGTCGTTGATGTTATCGTTGATGTTATCTTCGTCGTTGATGGGAAAAAAAGTCAATTGTTGTTTTTGTAGAACAAACAAAAATCAAAGTGGACTTTTTTTATTGAGTGGATTTCCCATTTCGGCCGGATGGAGGGATGGACCAAAACATTCGTGACTGATAATTTTGCATGATCCAAACGCTACCGACTACTACTACTACTTGCTAGCTGGACTAGCTAGAATAGCAAACAACCAGTTGCAGACAAACACAAATCCTTCAATACTACTAATACTTAGTAGTAGCTAGTTTTGCCTTTGGCTGTCAATCACAAACCGGCTCTTCTCCTACAATTACTACTTTTTTAACAAAATACCGTCACAATCATGGAAGACGTTATGTGCATAACACCCTTGGGGGCTGGTCAAGAGGTTGGTCGATCCTGTCATGTTCTCGAATTCAGAGGCATGACTATCATGTTGGATTGCGGAATTCATCCAGGCTATGATGGGATGAATGGCCTACCGTTTTTGGACCGAGTGGAACCCGAACAAATCGATGTGCTCTTGCTGACCCATTTCCACTTGGATCATGCAGCCTCAATACCCTATTTGACTGAGCGGACGTCCTTTCGAGGACGAATATTTATGGTACGTCGTTACTCGTAGAGGACGTGGTGCACACGACTTCGTCGATATGTTTCATCGACGCTTGCTTACTTGCACATACTTTGCTCTTTACCTAATACATCACAATGCAGACCCATCCTACCAAAGCTGTCATGCGATTGCTTCTGGGAGATTACCTCCGGTTGCTGTCGATGCGAAATGCAAAAGCTGAAGATGTTTTGTACACGGAGGCCGAATTGCTGTCGTGTCTCGATAAGGTGGAGCTCATTGATTATCACACTACCGTCGACTTGGGGGGTTTAAGCTTTCATGCATTGAATGCAGGACATGTACTCGGTGCTTGCATGTTCTTTTTAGATTTTTTGGGAGGTCGCAAGGTGTTGTACACGGGGGATTTCAGTATGGAGGAAGATCGGCATTTAATGGCTGCAGAAATTCCAGAAAAGAAACCCGATGTTTTGATTTGCGAAGCTACATATGGTGTCCAGGTTCATGCGAGTCGAAGAGAACGCGAAGCGCGATTCTGTGGAACCATCGATCGTGTAGTGTCCCGGAATGGTCGTTGTCTCATCCCCGTCTTTGCCCTGGGAAGAGCGCAGGAACTCTTGTTGATTTTGGATGAATACTGGCAAGCCAATCCCCAATTGCAGAATGTGCCAATTTGGTATGCAAGCAAACTAGCTTCGAGAGCTCTGCGTGTCTATCAGACGTATGCCAATATGATGAACGCCAAGATTCGTGCTCAGATGGATGTCGGTAATCCTTTCCATTTCCGCTTTATTCAAAATCTTAAATCGATCGATGTCAACAACTTTGATGATTCTGGGCCCTCGGTGGTCTTTGCCTCTCCTGGCATGCTGCAAAGTGGCGTGTCTCGTCAGCTCTTTGATAGATGGGCATCCGATCCCAAGAATGGAGTTCTGATTGCTGGGTACGCTGTAGAACATACATTGGCCAAAGAAATCATGAACCAGCCGAAGGAAGTGGTAACAATGGAGGGAAGGCGGCAACCATTGAATTGTTTGGTTGACTATGTCAGTTTTTCGGCCCATGTCGATTTCGTTCAGAATCGCAGCTTTATCCAGCAAGTCAGCCCAAAGCACATCATTTTGGTACATGGACAAAAAGACGAAATGGGTAGACTGAAAAGTGCACTACTCTTACAATACCGGCAACTACCTGAGAACAAACGCCCGACAATTACAATGCCTCCAAATCTACAAGAGGTCAAACTCAAGTTTGCCCGACGAAGGTCCGCTAAGGTGATGGGATCCCTAGCCGATCGCGAACAGGAACCTGTCGAAGGGGAAGAAGTTCAAGGAATACTGGTTACCCATAATTTCCAATCCAAAATTGTTGCGGCAGAAGATCTTGCGGCCTACACGCCTTTGCGTGTTGGCTCTATCAAATCGAAATTACACGTTCCCTTTGTTGGATCCCTCAGTACTGTTCGGCTCTTTTTGACGGAAATGTTTGCCGGTGTCACAGAAACAGAAGAAGATGCAAATGGTGCAGCGGATGAACGAAATGGCGCCGCCGTCACATTCGCTTTGCACGAGGGCAAAATAAAGGTGAGGTGTGGTGTCTCCAAGGGAGCAGTCATTGTCGAATGGGAGGCAAGCCCTGCCGGCGATATGATTGCCGACGCTGTGGTGGCACTGTTGATGCATGCACAGAGTAGCGCTGCGTCGATTCGACTCACAAGCAAGCCATGCCGACATTCACGACCAGATGACAAAGATGATGGAGAACCAGCACAAAAGAAATCCAAAGAAAGTACGAGTGCGACGGAAGTCGGATTGCGCATCATGCACAACACTCTCAAGAAGCAATTTGAAAGTGTCGAGGCTGTGTACGAGGGGTATTCGGCGTCTTACGAGATCAAGCTTGATACGCAACTGGATGCAGCAGTGGAATTAGGAGACGATGGAGTCTTGACGTGCACGGCCAAGGTTGAATTTGACGACGCCTCTGGTTTGAATGCCGTCATTACAGTCGAATGTGAAGACAAGAAAATTGCATCGAATGTGCAAGATTGCTTGCGAAATCTATCCTTGAGCATGGCACCAATTTCAACCTAATGAGAATCGACAAAAAGCTAAATTCGTTGTCATTTTCACGAGTGAGAGATTGAGTTCTTCCCACGTAGTAATAATACCTGGTAACTACTCTA